>MDSW01086131.1_pt1 | contig 18040 bp, 8 predicted proteins | sample 811171 | NCBI WGS metagenome assembly MDSW01 (sample SAMN05326641, study PRJNA326480) | marine metagenome | isolation source: seawater | place: Atlantic Ocean: North West | collected 2012
CCGCGTCGTCGATCGCGCGCCGCGCTCGCCTCTCGCGTCGCGCACCTCCATCACCGGCCCGAACTGCGAGAAAAAGTTTCTCACCACGCCTGCGTCCGTTCGCGTCGTCGTCTCGTCAGTCCCCGCGCGCTCGATCACCGCGTCGAATCGCGCATCGCGAATCGTCCCGTCGCGCGCGATCGACCGATCGCGCGATCGATCGCGCGTCGCGTCGCGTCCGTCGTCGTCGCGCGCGCGCGCGTCCCGCGCGATCGCGTCGCACCTTCATCGACGGTTCGATCGAGTCCACCGACGAAGATCTTGGAGCCCGCGCTGGCGTCGCCCGCGGCGGAGTCGCCCATGTCGCGCGCGCGTGTGCGGGCGCGCGCGGGCGCGGGGCGTCGCGCGCGCCCTCGGTGCGTTGAGTCACGAACCGTCGATGGATCGGCGTCGCGCGCGATGAGTCACGAACGGTCGATGGGATCGGTCGCGCGGTCGCGGTCGCGCGCGACGCGAGAGCGCGACGCGCGGGCCGACGCGCGGCGACGGCGCGGCGACGCGCGCGGGGGGCGAACCGCGACGACGCGAGGCGCGAGACGCGGTCGGATTCGTCGACGACGCGAGAGACCGCGAGCGATTCGATTCGAAACGAAACGAAACGAAACGAAACGAAACGAAACGATTCGAGCGCGCGACGCGACGCGCGCGATGGCGACGCGAGGGATGGCGGCGGCGTCGACGACGCGGGTCCTACCGGACGGGCGGCGCGCGCGAGGACGCCGGACGAGGCGGCGCGGACGCGCGGCGCGCGCGGCGGCGGAGGTGGTGGACGTCGACGAGCGAGGCTTGGCGCGGGCGCTGGAGCGACAAGGGCTGCGCTTGGGCGAACGCGTCGATCAGGGGTCGTTTGCGGTGGTGTATAAGGCGACGAGCGCGGGGATGCGTGGGGGGGATGAGACGTCTTGGCAGGGGGCGGAGGGGACGCTGCACGCGGTGAAGATTTTGAGCGCGACGGCGTCGACGGTGAGTTCTCGGCGCGATTTTAAGCGAGAGGCGACTCTGCTGACGCGAGTGAATCACCCGGGGATCGTCAAGGTGCAACACTACGACGAGACGCCTCAACCGTACATGGTGACAGAGTTTTGCACGAGTGGGAATTTGTGGAACGCGCTTCGCGCCGAGGAAATCAAGGCGACGCGGTTCGCCGGCGCGAGCGGTTCGCCGGCGCCCGTGCCCGAAGAAATGCCTTTGCTCGACTTTCCCACGCTCATGAAAGATGTGGCGGATGCGCTGACGTATTTGCACACCGCCGGGTTCGCCCACCGCGACATCAAGACGGCAAACATTTTGCTCACCTGGTCGTCGGAGCTGAACCGCTTGCAAGCCAAGCTGTGCGATTTCGGGAGCGCGGCGCCCGTGTCTAAAATGCCTCGTCGCCCGAAGCGCGGGGCCGTGGAGAAGGCGCTAGGTTTAGGTAAAGGTTGGCAACCGGTCGGTACGATGCTTTGGATGGCGCCCGAGATGCTTCGGCCTCCCATCGTCGGCGAAGAGTTGGAGGGATTCGGCGGCGACAAATCAGACATCTACGCGCTCGGCGTCGTCTTGTGGGAATGCTTGGAGTGGCGCGTACCTTGGATGGGCGACGGCACGCCCACGCGCGCGAGAGTTATAGAGGAAGTCGTCGACAACGGTTCGCGACTACGTGCGGGCGATAGGTCGAGCCAGGCTGTGACGTCTCTTTTGGACGGCATGTTCAAGACGGTGCCCGCGCAGCGACCGTCTGCGTCGCAAGTCTCCAACTCGCTCTCCGCGATACAAAAGCGTTGGGACGGAGCCGGTATGTTCGACTACGTGAGTCAAATGGCGATCACGCGAGCTACCGAGGTAGCGAGCTTGCTTGAAAGCACGTCGATCGATAAAGACACGCAAAGCGTCATTGAAAAGGAAGCGCGCGCCGTCGCTGGTGGCGGGGGTGAAGACGAGGATGCGGTCGAGGAATCCGCGACGGAGTCTGGGCAAACGATCGAAGCATCAGATTTGTCCGAAGCTGTGCAGTCGTTCAGGCCGACCGCGAGCGCTGAAGAGCGAGGTGAAGACGAACTCGACGGGACGACGGCGAAACAACTCACACGCACCGAGGAGACGAGAATTAGACTCACAGACATCGATCCGGAGACGTGGTTAGGCGAGCCGGGCACGCTCGATTCTGACTTACTGTGCGAAAATTTGCTCAACATGATTTTCCCGCACATCCTTGACGCACAATTCACTCCTGAAATGGCGGACGAGATGGCGAAGGGAATCGAAGAGTTACAATCGCTCACTCAAAAATTCAACGAGTTGAAGCGCAGATCACGCACGGATCCTTTCGCCGCGCTAGCCACAGATTCGAAAGGCCGTGAAGTCAAGAGAATGACGAGCAAAATAGAAAGAATCGAAGTTGAAGCGCAAGTTGCGGCGTGGGATAAGACGCGCACAGTCTTGCGCGAGCAACAAAAGAGAGCAGACGAAGAGTATAGTTCGTGGAGGCGGGCGCTTCGCAAACTCGGGTGAGCGACACCGCGGCTTAGTGCACTTTGGCTTTGAAGTAGCGACGCGCCGTATTTCCTATTAATAGTAGATGGTGAATATAGCAGCGCTGGCGCTCGTCTTTTAAATTTTTTTTTATTTCGCCGATGGTTAAGGCTTCAGCGAGGTGTGCCCCAACGTGTGGCAGCTTGTTTTGTTCCCGTCTGTGTCGAAGACTAAGGGTAAATACTCCTCGTTTTCGCACGGGAATCTACTGTTTTTGAAGTGCTCGACCATCGCGTCTTTCCCCTGCACGCGCGCATACGTGACTTCGCAAACTTTTCGCGAATTGAACTCCTCCCATTTTTGCTTATGGAATTCCTTGTAAAACGCCGCTGTTTGCTTTGCACACTTGAAGTTGACAAAAGCGTAGCCCAAATTGCACTTGTTCTTGAAGTCGATTGGAAGGTAAAAGAAGTCATATTGTCCCGCGTACGAGCGATTGAGTAGGTCCAACATCATCGCTTGATTGTACTTGTTAGGGATGTTACGAATCATGAGCGTCGTCCGGCCGTGTACCTCGGGATGTTCAGACGTGCCCTCATCGTTCGCTTCTTCCATACTAAAGATGAATTCCTCCGGATTCGATCTCGCCCCTCCATCTATTGCACTATTACCGCTCGACCTTGATCGAGCCATGCTTTCGCTGGTACGCGGCGAACGCATGTATTCCCCGCTCGTCCGCGGCGAGCGACGACTGGCGCCATAGCCCCCGACACCTTGCATCATTGCGTAGCCGTACTGCTGTTGCTCCGTAGGCCACCCTTGGTAGCCAAATCCTTGCATCGCGCCCATCGGCATCCCCGGTCCCATCGAATTTGCGTACGGCCAGTACATATTCGACATCATTTGTGCGCCCATGTACTGCGAGAGCGCCGGCGGCGACTGCGGGGAGAAGGACTGCGTCTGCATTTGTTGCGGATGTCCACACTGAAAGTCGACGTGAAGTGGTGCGCCTCGGAAACCGACTCGCTGGAGCTCCATAACCGCTGTCTCGGCGTGTCGAACGTCGAAATACTCCACAAATCGATGATTCTCATGTCCCTTTGGCACCGTCAACCGCTTCAAGTCGCCAAACGTTTCAAGAGTGCTTCGAAGCTCGGCTTCGCGCTCAACGTCATCACCCGAACCGACATCGTACGCTAAGAAACGCCCTTGGTTTTCCATGCCCGGGATCCATTCGCACGTCGCCGAGTACGCCACCATGTGAAACACGTGCGTGGACATTTGCAACGTACGCTTGGCGCTCTCTGCGCATCGCACGTCGTAATATGCGATAAACACTGCGTTCAACGAACGTCGCATCTCGGTCGACAGCGCGCGAATTTCTCCGAACGGCGACAAAATTTGCCACAGCACTTGATCACTCATCGTGGGATCGGCCAACACGAGATAGAGCGTGCGAGACGGGTCGTCATTCGTCCAGACCGCCGGCATCGTCATCGACGTCTCCCGCTGGATCGGCATCGACGCCGCCGATTGTTGCTGCATGCTCATCAAGTATTGTTGTTGTTGCTGTGCCGTTGACTCCATCAAGCTCGTCGGCAACGGTGGTGGCGCCATCATCGGCGGCGGCGGCATCGGAGGCACGGGCGGCGCACCTCCTCGCCACGCGCCCGCGCGCGCGTCCGCATTCGCCGCTTTCTCGCTCGCATCCGCGACCCTCTCCTTACCGTACGCAACACTTTCACTTTCACATCCATCGTCCCCGACGCTCGACGACGACATCCGTTTCGCCAGCTCTCCCTCCTTCGCCGTCGACGCGTCCGGTCTCGCCTCGCGCGCCTCGCGCGCCCCTCCCGCGCCGCGCGCCTCGCTCACCGCGTCCAACACCTCCATCGTCGACGTCCCCGACACCCGCACCGCGCGTTCAAGACTTTCCCCGAGTCCATCCATCCCCTGCGAATCGCTCCCACGCGATCGCATCGCGCCTTCAGCCCCAACATCCGCCGTCGAGCGCCCGTCGGCCCCGCGTCGCGCATCCGCGTCGTCGTCAGCGATTCCCGCCTTCCCGTCGCGCGCGAACGCACTTTCCCCGCCCGCACCGCGCCGATCGCTCGCACAATATTCATTCTCACCCCCGTTCGCATCTTCGCGCGTCCGCGGCATGTCTCAACGCCGCGCGCGCGCGCGATTCACCTCGACGGCGCGTCTCGATTGCGCGATGTCGCGCGATCGCGTGCGCGTTCCCGCGCGCGCGCGCTCGCCTCGCCCCCCGCGTGCGCGTCGATCGCGCGCGCGTTCGATCGCGACTTTGCGCCCGCGTTCGTTCGTTCGTTCGCTCGCGCGCGCGTTCGTTCGCTCGCTCGCGCGCGCGCGTTCGCGTGCGCGTCGCGCGATGCCGTGCCGACGTGGCGCCGAAATATCTGCGCGACTTTTTGTGCGCGCGCGGTCGGTCGTCGTGTGCGCAAACAGTTTGGCGCGTCGAGACTTTTTAACTTTTTTCGCGATCGCGCGCGACGCGCGATCGAGCGGTCGATCGGTCGATCGATCGCGATCGCGCGCGCGACCGCGCGCGCGTCGATCGCGCGCGCGCGTCCAACCTCGCGCGGTGGGTCGACCGACGCGCGCGCGTCGATCGCGACCGCGACGACGACGGCGCGCGATCTCGCGCGCGGGCGCACACGACGACGACGACGACGACGACGCGCGCGAACGAGCGAGCGAGCGACGCGCGAAGACGAAGGCGACGATGGCGAAGATCGAGGAGATGACGGACGCGGACGCGGCGCGCGAGGCGAAGACGCCGAACGCGAAGGCGACGGAGGGGACGAAGACGGCGACGACGACGACGACGACGACGACGACGGCGGCGACGGGGGGGAAGCGGGACTCGACGACGGCGCCGAAGCCGACGCCGCCGACGATCTCGCCGAAGATGTTCATCTCGCCGATTTTGTTGATGGGGGGGAAGCGCATGGGGATCGATTATAAGGATCCGGCGCACGTGGCGAAGATTCGAATGTGCTTCGTGGTGGCGATGACGATGTTGGCGCTGTGCTTTGCGCATTTGTGGGTGACCATGAAGAAGAGGAAGAAGAAACTGGAGGAAGATACGTGCGAGGTGAAGGTTAAGGATGTGCAGAGTGGGGAGACGAAGACGGAGAAGGTGACGCTGTACGAACACGACGTGCGAGAGTTTCGCAAGGTGTTGATGAGCAACATCATGGGCGGTTGCATGGTGAGCATGTTGCACTTTGCGTTCAAGGTCGTGCCGCCGTTGTTGTTGCAGTCGATCATGATGCCGTTGAACTTGTGGGATGGAAATCTGTGGCAGGTGCACGTGCTCTCTCGCGGGGAAAAAGACAACGCCAAGTTGAGACGTCCGTGGGAAGAACCCGAGCAAAAGAGTCCGTTCGCGGCGTTCGCCGAGGCGATGTCGCCGGAAACAAAGGCGAATCCGAAAGCGATCGATGCATCGCAAAAGAAAGCGAAAGATGCGAAGAAGAATCCGAAGCACAAGAGATAACAAGCACGAAATGGTTGACGAGTTGATGATGTAACTAGTGTGTGGAGCTGTGTGTAGTGTCAAATTTACATGTTACGTCGCACGTTTCCTCGTCTAAAGTCGTTCTCCTCGTCTTCGCCCTCGACATTTTCTTCTTCGTCTCCTCTATTTCGTTTAGCGCTCAGCCCGTCGCGCCACTCAGACCCGAGTTCTTCGTCCAAACGTCGCGCCAGACGCGCTTCGATTTCCCGAATGCTAGCGTCCGCGTCGTCCGCGAATCCGGCATTCGTAGCCGGTAGCGTGATGAACGGCGCGAGCGAAAGCATGGATGCTTCCACTAAGCACACTGCGACCGTGGCGTCGAGCCGCGTCGCGACGTCACGGTACATGAGTCGCGCGTGCGCCTGCGTCAACCGAATGAGCGATTCGAGCATGCGAATCGTCGTTCGAGCGACGCTGCGACCTTCCAGGCGCCTTTGCGCCTGGTAGTACGCGGTGAGCAGACGTTCGGCATCGCTTGTGAGTTGTGGCTGAAACACATTCTTCACGTGCGCGATGTAGCGCCGAAGACGGTCGAACGGCCACGCCGCCACGCTCGCGTCTTGCAAACGCTTCGTTCGCTTCGCCGGGATCTCGCCGGCGACGTCGTCCGCCACCTCCTCTGCAGCCTGTGGAACAGCACCCCACTTTTCGAGCGCGCGTCCCCATCGCACGCCATCGGAGAGTTGAGAGCTCCCTGGCTGCGTCGCGACGGAGGACGACAACGACGAACGACCGCGCCCATCGGAACTTTGCGTACCCGACGGTAAATCGTCCTCAATCGCGCCCAATCGAGCGTGCGTTTCCAAAATGTGCGCGCTCACCGCACGATCCCATGACGGTTTACGATCGTCTCGTAACACGATCAAGCAATCGAATCTGCTCAATAATGGTGGCGCTAATCCTGTGTTCACTGCGAGACTCGATCCCATATCGAATTGCCCACCTTTCGGGTTCGTCGCTCCGATTACCGTGGTGCGCGTGCGAAGCGTCGTCACCATGCCCGCCTTGGCGACGCTCAGCGTCTGTTGCTCCATCGCTTCGTGTATCGTCGCCCGCTCGGCTTCGCGAATAGAGTCGAACTCGTCTATGCAGCACACTCCACCATCTGCCAGGACCAAAGCGCCGGCTTCCAGCGCCCATTCTCCCGACTCTTTCGTAGCGGCGACGGTGAGACCGGCAGCGCTCGAGCCCATACCCGTGGTCATAATCGCTCGCGGCGCGACGGCGGCGGCATATTTCAAAAGCTGCGATTTGCCCATGCCAGGGTCACCGACAAGAAGAATGTGCGACTCGCCGCGCACGCGTCCACCACTCGAATCTCGCCTGGGAACTCCACCTATGAGCGCCAGCATCAGCGCAAGCTTTGGCGTCGCCATGCCAAAGAGCTGCGGACACATGGCGCGCAAAATCATATCTCGCGCATAAAATGGTTTTGATTCGTGTTCGCGCCAAAACGCAGCAAACGCAGCACTTTCTACATCGTCCACGATTCGTTCAACTGTTTGCTGCTTTTGTTTGACGTGCAGACTAACGCAGTGCCCGACGAGCTCGACTTCGCATCGCTGCTCGCGAGCGCATTTGTACCAGCGTCGTCGCACGACAACTGCCATCTTCACGTCATCACCCGCCTGAACTTTGTCAACTAAATCATCTTCTAAAACAATGAGCAACGCGCGCGGCGCCGCGCGCGCGCTCCCGCCCGCTGGACCACCGACGGGCTCTTGAATCCGAATCTCTTGATAATCGCGAACCATTCGGCGCGCCGCCGGCACCGATCGAAACGATTTCCCCTTGCACGGCTTCGTTCGCGGACACGCGGGTGGGGGTTCACCACCACTTCCCTCCTCCACGTTCACCGGAATCAAAAACTGATGTCCGCACTTGACGCATTCAAACACCTGTTCCGCCTCCAGCGACTTCGCCGATCCCACGCGCACCGCCACGCCCTCCACGCACCACATTCGATTCACGTGCCTCGTCCGTATGCTCCCGATCCCCGGCGCGAGCTCTGGGAACGTCTCACACAGCCTATCCGCGTCCACGCGCGCGCGCACGATCTCCTTCACCGACATCTTCTTCGCCAGCGTCGCCGCCTCGCCGTCGCCCGCCTCCGCCGCGGCGCGCGTCGCCCGCATCACCTCTCCCTGCGCGCTCCGCAGCGCTTCGTCCAGCGCCGGCATGAGCGCCAGCGGTCGATGTAACATCGCGTTCGCGAGCATCGGCACCGCGGCGAAGAGCTTCAGCGCGTCGACGCGCACGGCGTACGGCGCGCGAAGGTCGGGCGCGGTGAGCGCATCGACGAGGGCGTCGCGATGGTTTTCGACGACGTAGCGCTCGAACTGCTGCGTGATCGTGAGCGATGTGGACGCCATGGCGACGAAGCGACGCGCGATCGTCGTGCGTCGCGGCGCGCGGGCCGCGACGGCGTGTGGCGCGGGGCGAGCGGTCTGATTCGAGCGATGGCGCCGGTGACGGCGGGACGCGCTTTGGCTGTCGACGCGCGTTTGAATCGGCGGCGCGAACTCGCGGTGGAGTGAAAGAAAAAATGTCAATGAAAATTAAAACAATCTTTACTGTTAATGTCTAGTATGGTACGTATGGTACTGCGGTCGTCGCCGCTCAGGCGAAACCGAATCCGCTGCTGCCGGTGCGCACGGCGTGGAGCAAACGAGCGGCGGTTTGCTCGGCGCTCGCGTACTTGGGAAGCTTGAGCGTTAAGAAACACGTTTGCGCCATGGGAAGGTGATCAGTGGATAATTTCTCGTCGAAACGCACCTTGAAGTTCAAACCTTCGAATCCGCTGTGCGGTAGATGGGTGTACGCGGCCCAGAAATGGAGAAGTAGCGCCTGGTCGGCGGACGAAAATTGCGTGATGGCTTCCCAAAACCACTCGACTCGACGCTCTTCTTCAGGCGTCGTCACCTTGGGTTCGTAAATCGTCGCTTTCTTCCAAGCTTCGACGGAAATTTTCGGGAGCCCGCACACTAAACGCTCGAGGTCGACGGGCGAGAGCGATGAGAGCAGCTCGGCCGGAATGACGTCGCACAGCCCTTTGCGAGCGGCTTGCGCCACGACTTCGATGCTCTCCCCGTGCACCATCTCCATCGAGTTCCACGCATACGATTGAACGAAATGCTTGCGATTGTGATCGGTTACCGCGATTTGGCGGCCACCAGAAACGAGTTCGTACTCGGCCATTTCGCCGCTCGGCAAACGCACCGTGCGCGAAAAGTTCAACCCGGACATCTCAACCCACTTGTTCTTTTCGTGCGAAAGCGGGTGCGTATGGAGCGTCATGAGCGTTCTACCAAATTCTTCATCCACCGCAGAGAGCTGCGAAAGCGTGCCTCTGCGACCAAGCAGTGCACTCCACAACCAAGGTGCTAATGGCAAAACAACCGTGACGTTACTCGATATGATAAGGCCGATGACCTTCCCAAAGAACACAGCCGCGGCGAGCGGCGCGTCGGGGCGGAGCGTCAAGAACGCCGAAGCATTGGCGTTTTCGGACGACAAAGCGCACAACACGGCTTCCCCGGGCTTATTCGGCGCCCCACGAGCGAGAGTATCGATCAGAATTTGCATCGCTTCCCGATTTACGCCGTCGCCCAATCCATCTTCACCTTCAAACGAAGCGTTCAAAGATCGCCCCACGAGCGCTCGTCGGCACAAAGAGTTGATAGCTCGCCAAGCCGAAGGGCAAGGTGAGCTGCGATCGAGCACCAGCGAGATGGATGATGCGTTTTGAAACTCCGCCGCGTGGCGTTTAAGATCCTTGCGAAGACGAGAAATCTTGAACGAATGCGGGAAGACGTCCGCTGAGGCCCCGATCAAATCGAGCGAGCTGCCGAAGTAAAACATGTTCGGCGACGCGGCTTGGAGCATAGAAAACGTCTTGTGCCATTTCGGGTCAGTGAGCAGTGCGTTGACGGTATTCGATGCGGATGCGTTCGGTGGACGAAGCTCACAGAAGCAATGCAACAAAAGCTGAGTCATATCGACGATTTGTTGCGCTGGACTGTACACTGGGAATTCTCCTTGCGAATCAGTCAACCAGCGCGAATTTCCCAGGAGGGACAAACCGCCTCGAATACCTTTGTGTCCACCGTCCAGAGCCCATCCCAATATTGCCAAAGGCGTAGCGATACACGCAAGAGCACTAACACAGTCGTTAAGCGCCGCAACGACCGGATCGAGGTCGACCACGTCGTTCGCTTGAGAGCGCGATGCTCGTCGCGAGTTGCTCGCTGAACTTGGTCCGAGCTTCAGACTTTTCGCTGCGGCTTTTGAGTTGGTCTCAACGCCAGTTTCAAGCGCTGCACCGTCATCGTCGAGTGGCACCGTAACTCTCGAGCAGCACGATTTGATTCGCATGCCAGAAACCGATGAGATCGCCGCGGCCAAGCCGACGAGAACACCGAGGCGGACGCCCCTGCGAGCGTTGACTTTGTCATGAAACGCCAAACCTGGCACTGAAGGATCGTCGTTAACGGTGAGATCCGCCTTATTCATGTAGTCTGCAGACACAGAACCAGCACGCTCAGCCGTGAGTCTGACTTCTTTTGCCCACATAGCAGTTTCCAGTACACTTTGTCGAAGTTGCTGCGGGATCGTCGTTTGCGTAAGCTCGATCGCCGGAACCCATCGAGTGTCCGTTTTCGCTGCGTCGCAAATGATGCGCGCAAACAAAAAACAGAGACCGCTTACAGAGTCTACAACGGTGGTCGATACCTCGGCATCAGCCAAGTCGTGCAAGAGTTTTGGCGCAGCTTGAGCGAACAACTTTCCCCACGACAACTCGGCGTTCGGTGAGCAGCAGTCGGGACCTAAACCGTCTTCCATGACGAGTCCGGCAAGGATAGCTTTAGCCACGACATCGCTCATTTCATGACGTCCGCTATTTCCAGTGTTTGGGAACGTCAATGAAATACCGTTCGAGCCTGAACTCCAGCAAATGAGCACGTCTGCAAGATGTGCCAGCGTCTTCCACCAGTTAGCCGGACGCAGCTTCGGGGCTTCGCCCGCTTCAACGTACGCCGCCAGCACCATGCGAATCACCACGGTGACGGCCGTACAGAACATCGACGCAGGCGCGATGGTTGTGGGGAATTCACCATTCGTTTCGCTGAGCAAGCCGTTCATGATACATATCTGCATCGGCATGCAGTGAACGGTGAGCGCGCGACCCAAGACAGCGCACCAACGCCCATCTTTAGCTGATTGCTTGGCAAGACGTTCGCACAACAGGTGCGGTGAACCGGTACCAATCTTTGCAACGTCCGACGTGTTGGAGTACCCGAGTAGTTCCCAGCGAGCAATGTGCTCGAAGAGCTTGATCATATTCGGAGACCGAGTCTTATTCTTTCCAGTATCCAATAACGGTGCCGAAACAGATCGAAGTCGAGTGGAAAGGTTGCTGACGAGACGTGTGATCCCGGTAGCCTCACGCATACGTGCTTGACTCAACGGCTGTTGCGTCGGCACGCGTACTGGTTGGCCACGTTCAGTGAACGTCAGACGAGCGTGCACTTGCGTGCTACTCGCTAAACGAGATGCATGGAGTCGAGCCTCGTTCGCGTCCGTCGGCGGCGCCTGGGCGTCGTCGTTCTCCGCCTCTCCCGCCTCACGAGCAGCACGTCGGCCTGTCGCAATGTCATCTACCATCGTATCCATGTGTCCCTGATTCACCCAGTCCATGAAAGCGCGATCACTTACGGTCAGATTGTTGTTGATCATTCCAGTCAGGTCTGGCTCGCCCTGATTAGGTCCATGAAGGTCGCTGAGATCGACGACGTGCCCACCGGGACGCGGTATCAGTAGTTCGTGTTCGTCGTTTGCAACGCGACGCTGCGGCATCTCAAACCTCCAAGCTCGCTGGGCAAAGTTCGCTGACGTTGAACGGTGCGCCGCCGCCGACGAAGGCGCGTCACGCCGCCGCTCGCGTTGGTCATGAAGACCCATGAGAGCCCGGTTGAGTGGAATCGCATGTTCGACCGCACCGTCTTCGTTGCCACTCGAAACACGTGGAGCGTCGCGACCATCGTTACTCGCGCGCGGGATGCGCTCTCCTGAGTCTCGTATACCTATGTTGTCCTCCGGACTAGTCGACGCATCTCGGACATTCTGTCTTCCTGGGGAACTCGCACCACTGACTGGCTGCCACACGGCTGACCAGGATTTTGGAACGTCGGACGGTTCCTGCGTTCTCGCGGTACTCGGTGCGTGCGTCGGCGGACCGTGGTAACTTTCGTGAAGCTCTGTCAATGCGTAAGGGGTTAACTGAATTATCTGCGTCGGATCGTAAGGCTCGACGTCGGCCGAGGACTCACTGGCGACGACGCTGTCCACCGAGTTGACGATTTCGTCGAAGTGAGAGTTCAAACTCAATATGGTTCCGCAATTCAGTCGCCACGCCCGTCGCAATCTACCGAGTTCAATCAAGAATTTGCCCGCTCTTCGCGGGTCGTACAAGTTACCCTCGTTTGTGGACGTCCCAATCACTTTGAATATCAGAAACATACAGCGGTTGAGCTGCTGCGTCACACTGGTTCCGGCTTCCAACGCACCAACGGACTCGGCGCGCAGCAACGGCATCATCGTCCCGAACGCCCGACTCACAAAGTCCATATACAAGTACGCCAAATCTAACACGCACGGACCTTGTTCGCGGTTCTGCATCTCTTTGAACGGATCAGCCTCTAGCACGAGCTTCACCTGTTCCTTCGCGCGTTCGTGCAACTCGAGCACCGCGTCTCGAACTCGCACGACGCTGTCTCCTTTCCCCAACTTCAAAATAGGGCTCTTGTCGTGCGCGGTTATGATTCTCGCCAACTTTGCAAGCGACACGCTCAACTGATCCGCTGGTTCCGCCAAATCAGTCAGGTGTTTCTGCACCACCTCCACGAGCTCCGGCCGCGTCCCCGCGCTGGGCAACCCCAGCGCGGATGTGAGCGATTTGAGTTCCCACTCCGAAGCATCCTCGCGCCAGTTCCACGCCTTCGTCGCCGTGGTCGCGTCCACGCTCCGCGTGTCATCGCCAGGCGACACCAACGACGCGACAACTTTCCCCGTCGGCGACTTCCCGGGCGACCCCCCGTACTCTGAAAACAGTTTGTTCAGCACCGACGACCTCGCGTCCGGCGCCAACTCCGCGATTCTCTGCGCGCGCGCGACGTCAAACCGTCTCCAGTCAGTCTCGCGTTTCAAGTCTCACTATCGATCACCCCATCGTCGTTCGCATCACCGTCCTCGCGTCGCGCATCGCGCGTCGTCTTCGAGTTCGTCCTTCGCGCGTCGTCCCGAGCGTCCCGGCGTCGTCGCGCGCGCGCCCACCTTTAACAACTCCGTCTCATCCCCGGTCGTCGACGTCCCGTCCTCCAGCCGTCGCCGCGACGTTCCTCGTCCCTCCTGCGCTCGCGTCGCTCGCGCGCCGTCGTCGTTCTCGCGTTTGCGTCCTCTCATGACGCGCCGACGCGCGCTCCGCCGTCGCGACGCGTCCACCGCAGATCGCTCGCGTTTCTTTCGCGTCCCGCGCGCGCGCGCGCGCCTCGCGCGAGACCTCCGCGCGCGCGAGCGACGACGCGAGACGTTCGCGCTCGGTTCGTCGCGCGTCGGCGGTCGCGCGGCCGTCGCGCGCGGCGGTGTGCGGCGCGGCGGGCGAGGGTAATGCGCGGTCGTTGCCGCGGTCTCAAACTTTGTATTCAACACGGACACGTGTTGACGGACACGTCGCGGCGCCGCGCGCGCGGCACTCGCGCGCGCCACGCGCGTCGATCGCGCCTCGAGCGCGCCGCGACGGTCGAACGCGTCGCGTAGCGCATGCGCGCGCGCGCGCCGGCGTCCGCGGCGTCGTCGTCGACGCGCCGGACGTTCCGGAACGCGCGAACGACGCGCGCGGGGGGCGGCGGCGGACGCGAGACGACGCGGACGCGCGGAAGCGCGCGCGAAGGGCGAGCGACGCAAAGGCGCGACGTCGCGAGACGCGCGCAGTCGGACGCGATGTACGGAATCTCCACCGAACCGTCGGATGAGGACGTGAAGACGTTTAATAGAATCATTCAGGCGACGTCGTGGGAGGGCATCGTGAGCAACGTCAAGGCGAGCGCGAACGGCGGTGAACTCACGACCGGCGTGCTCGGGGCGGGATATTTGGTGTTCACGGAGTCGAAAAAGCGAGGCGAGAACGAACAGACGCTCGGGGTGCTGCAGAACATCATTCAGGTGATGACGCAGGCGTTGATGACGATGTCGGCGTCGCCGGCGCAGCGCGTGATGGACGAGCTCATGGAGCTTCCGGTGAGCGAGGAACGAAAGCTGGTGGATAGGATCGAGGAGGCGTATAATGATGGCATCGATACCTACGCTATCGCGGAGTGTTTGAGAGATTTCATTAAGAATTTACAAGTGCAAGAGATGTCGTTCGACCTCGAAGTCGCGAAGGCGAAGGAAGCCAAGTGGGACGACCAGATCGCCAAGCTCGAGGTCTTGGCGCAAGAGCGCATCGAGGCGCAAAAGCGCGCGATGAACATCCTTAAGCTCATCGGCGCCGACGCGCCACCCGCGATGCCTGCGATGCCTGCGGTCGATCCCAACGCGGCTGGCCCTTCGCCCGCGGCGGGCGCGTTCGAGGACCAAACCGACTGAGCCCTCGCTCGTCCGTCACCACGCCTCGAGGGCCGTGGATGTGATAACTCACACGCATTAACGTTGTTTACACGTCGTTTCGCTCCCGTTCGAAATCACGCGTCTCATTTGCGTCTCATTCTCGCGCGACAGTCCAAGAGTATTTGTCTTCCCAGTCGACAGTCTGGCTCGCCGAAGCGTCGCCGAGCCCGCACAGCTCGTCGCGCGCGTCGCGCGAGCGCCAGCCCTCGGCGACGTTCGTCGCGACGAACGCTTCCGACGCGATGCACCGCTCGGGCGCCTCGAGCGCGCTTCGAGCCTCCGCCGCGCGCGTCGGCATCGTCCGCGCGCGAAGCGTCGGCGCGGCCTCCGCGTCGCGTTCGCCGCGCGCAGCGCTTCGCAGCGCGATCGCGGGGCGCGGACTCACCGCGCGCGGGTCGAAGAACTCAATCTCGAACGCGCTGTTGCTTCAAGACGCGCCGAAGGCGGTGGGAGAGGTGCGCGCGACGACGCGAGCGCGCGCGATGTTGGCGGCGGCGAAAATGCGTCGAAGACGTGCGACTAACGACGACGCGCGCGACGGCGCGATGACGCACGACAGGGCTCCGGCGCGATTGGGACGCAGATGTGCTCCATTCTGGCCATGTATGACCCGAACGCGGCGATGGAGGACGGACGAGAGGAGCTGATGCGCGAGCTGAGCGCGCGCATGCGAACGCGAGGGCCGGACGGCTCGGGATATTACGGTTCGAAGCGCTATGGATTGGCGCACGAACGCCTGGCGATCATGGACCCCGAGGGAGGCAAACAACCGATCGTGTACGAGGACGCGGCGAAGACGTACGCGGTGTGCGCGAACGGTGAAATTTACAACTTTCGTAAACTGCAAGCCAAGTACGGGTTGACGGCGGCGAAGACGGGAAGTGATTCGGAGGTTTTGTTGCAGCTCTACAAGCATCTCGGGAACGAGTTCGTGAAAGAGCTGAACGGAATCTTCGGTTTTGTCGTCGTCGGTGACGACGGTGAGCACATGATCGCCGCTCGCGATCACTGTGGAATCAAACCGCTGTACATCGGGTACGGCAAGAATGGCGTCATGTGGTTCGCGTCCGAGCTTAAAGCCATCTGCGACCAAGACTGCGAACGCATCGAAGAATTCCCGGCGGGTTATTACTGGACTCCGAAGGAAGGCTTTGTGAAATGGTACAACCCGACCTGGGACTTTGACGACGCCGTCGGCACGAAAGACACGTCGCACGTTCGCGCGATTCTCGAAGAGGCGATTCTTGATCAAACCATGGCTGATGTGCCGATCGGGCTTCTTTTATCCGGCGGTCTCGACTCTGCGGTCGTATCTACTGTTTTAAAGCCGTTTCTTGAGGCGAGTGGGCAAGAGTACCTGTCGTTCACCGTCGGTCAAGAGGGTTCGCCCGACGTCACGGCCGCTCGTATGATGTCCGAGTTCTTGGGCACGAAGCATCACGAGTACCTTTTCACCTCCGAAGAGGCGTGTGCGAACATCGAAAACGTGATTTACCATCTTGAAACCTACGAGCCGGAGCTCATCAGATCCGCCATTCCGAACTACTTCCTGGCTAAGCTCACGTCGCAGCACGTCAAGGTGGTCCTCACGGGCGAAGGCTCCGATGAGCTTTTCGCCGGCTACCTCTACTTCCGCGATGCACCGAGCTCCAACCACGTGCACAACGAACTCCGTCGCATCTTTGGTCACCTGCACAACGTGAACTGCCAGCGTGCCGATCGCATGACGATGGCTCACAGCTTGGAAGCGCGCGTGCCTTTCTTGGATCCGCGCGTCATCGACGCCGTGATGGCGGTTGATCCGAAGTATAAAACAATCGAAGGCGAAGAAAAGCCGGAAAAGCACGCGTTGCGCGCGTTGTTCGATGGTGAGATTCCTGACCCCGTGCTCTGGCGCACCAAGGCGATGCAGTGCGAAGGCGTCGGCCTGAACTGGGTCGAGGACCTCCAAAAGTTCTGCGAAGAACAAATATCCGACGAAGATTTCGCCAAGGCGGAGTCGACGTACCCAATCAACCCTCCGCACAGTAAGGAGGAGATGTACTATAGACGCATCTTCGAAAAGCACTACAAGGGGATGGATAAGTTTGTTCACGTGTGGGAGGGTGGATGTCGCGCCGGTGGCGCCGCGTGGGAAAACGATCAGTACACGCGCGCCGGCGTGAAGAACGTCAAGCAACTCGCGAAGGGTCTCACCGGCGTTAAAGGCGCGTAAGGAGTATGGTTTGTCGTTTTGTGTTGATTCTGTTTGTATCGGTCGAGATGCTCGATATATCATGTTGTACCTACGGTTTCTATTCTTAGCGTTTTGTTCATTTTGAATCAGTCTCTATTGCGTATTAACTCTGCTCACCAACTTGGATTTTTCGGCGAGTGTAATCGACGCGCCATCCTCGGCGTTCGTGAACACAAACGTGCGCGCATCCGTGACGGGAAAACTCTTCGCGACGAGAGCCTTCATCGGACGGTACCCCGGGTACGACATTCGATCAAAAACAACCGCTCCGGCACAAACAACGCCCGGCGCCGTCGTCGCCGCCGCGCTCTCGATCCCCCAATCGCACTGCATGCCAACCTTGTGCGTGACGTGAATCTCCCCACCATTCTTCACCACGTACTCGCTCGCCCCGGCGACGAACCGCTCGACCAACGCCCGATTCGCCTCGAGTTCCTCCGCGCTCCTCGCGTCGAATCCGCCCAACGCCGCCTCTCTCGCCGACCCGTCCGCGTCTCGCGCCACGCACGGAAAGTTCCAAATCGCCGCGTCGAACGTCCCCCGCTCCACCGTCTCCGGCAGCGTCTCGCGCAAATTTCCCGCGTCCACGCCGTGAATCACGCGCGCTCCTAACCTTTCCAACTCTCCCAGCGTCTCCTCCATCGCTCGTTCCCCGTAAATCGCATCCAACGACGCCCTCGTCTCGTGCGACGTCGCCGTCACCCCAGCGCCGCCCAGCGCGCGCGCCACCGCCCTCGAGAACGTGAAGTCCCCGTCGCCGACCGCCAGCACGCGCGCGCGTCGCGCGTCGTACAGTCCGATCCTTTTCCTTCGCTCGCCGCCGTCCCGCGCGCGCGCGCACGCCTCCGGCCGCGCGTTCGGCGCGTTCGCGACGCCCGCCGTCGCGAAGACCGCGCGTCGACACACCACGCACCCCGCGCGCGCGCACGCGAGCTGCGCGCGCGTCATGTGCAGCGCGACCGCGGGCGCGACCGCGTCGCGCGTCGCGGCGACGCGCTTGGCGTCGCGCGCGTCGTCGTCGTCGGCGTCGCGTCGGCGTCGCGACATTCGGCGCCGCGGAGTGCGGCGCGATGGACGGCGCGCGCCGAGGCGCGTGCGATCAC
>MDSW01206413.1_pt1 | contig 18038 bp, 26 predicted proteins | sample 811171 | NCBI WGS metagenome assembly MDSW01 (sample SAMN05326641, study PRJNA326480) | marine metagenome | isolation source: seawater | place: Atlantic Ocean: North West | collected 2012
CAAGAGTATTGGATTTCGCAGTGATTATGGAATACCAACATTTTTGCAGAAATACAATGTATGGAATTGATTCTGAGATGAACGGAATATTTGGGAATACATACCTTCGACCTGATTGATCGCATCCTGTAATAATCAACGCGTTAGCACAAAATATTGCAATTCAAGTTTGTCGATTGACATCTTCTCCAGCTGTCTCTTCTGTATGCATTGTTGTTCACAAGTTAGTTACAACATTCCCAATAGTCACTGAAATTGATCTTAATACTCAGTTTGACAACGTAGATGCATTCATTAATTGGTTAAGAAGTGTTGAAGATATCTCGTCAACTTTCAAAACATTTATCAAGAACTCAGAAAAAATAAATCTAATTTGATGCGAATTTTTTTCATGAGCACAAAAAAATGCTTCATAGTAAAGTAAATGTCGGAATCTTACCCGATATTGTGGCCAAGTTTGCAAAAGGTCGAGCAGCTTTATCGAGCATCATCGTCACAGTCACAAATATTTTGTAAGTTCAAATCAACGGCTACAGACAAATTTCTCAATCTAAAAAAGCCTACATTGAGAAATACTGATGGGACCATCTTTGAAATTACTTCTATTGGGTGGGTTCTTGTAAACGGTGAATATTTAAAAGTGAACACCGTAGATAGTAATGGGGACGTAGGTTTTGAAACCTCAGCTGAACCCGATGTGCTCTGGGATGGCAATCATTTGATCAGTCGAAAAAAAAATAAGGCGCTCGATATATACGATCTTGACACAAATAATGTAAAACTGTGGACATACAATGGACACGAAAATCAAAAGTGGTTGCAGGTGAACACAGCCACCACTTTGCAACCTAATACTGATGCGATCGAATATACCATCATTGACAAAACAGGCCAATATGCAAGTTTCTTCCCCATTTCAAAACCCACCAGTTTAGTATACAGAGGACAAGAATTGATTATTGACAACTATATTTTCTTTTCTGGACACGCTCTTTTACACAACGCCGAACCCAAAATACGAATGCCAGCGTTGTTAATGACAGAGTCGACGTTTCGACAGATCGTCATGAATCCAAACATGACACATCATGGAGCATTTGGCAGTGATTTCAAAAAGATATTTTTGAAAACACTTATTTCCGGTCAAGTTGGGGGCACATTCGACATTGGTTTGTCGGCTACAAATTGGATGGTGGTATGGAAATTCCCATCGGATATGTTTCAAATTCCAATATGGACCCGTGATGTTCGTTCAGAATTTGCTCTTCCAGTCGGTTATTATCCACTCTATCAAGATTTTGGACCAATCGTGCAGTCACAAACTCAAATGCCGTTAGATTCACTAGTATTAAAAATGAGACAAAAAGTATCTGGAATTGATTTACATACTTTGAAGCATTTGTCTGAAGCAACGATTCCAATGTTAAGTTATAATTACTTTTTTCAAGAAATGTGGAGCACACCTACTCAAGAGGAACAGACAAATGTTGCTAATGTTTGTATTGAAATGAAAAAACGCAACATACACGTCTTTCCATGTCATAGTCAGCATCATGCCGCAATCGTATTTTATACACATAACAGTAATCTTGTGACTTGCGAAATGCTCTCACATTGGCTGTCTGATGAGGCATTTGTTTTTATATTACAAAAAGCTCTTTTACCTGGAATGCTTCCCTCTTTTAAACATTGGGTTGAAACCTGGAAAATGAAATATACTGCTAAAGTTTCTAATTCAACTGAAATATCGGTTTTGACATACAATTGCCTCTACACCGAATATGCACATGATTCACCAAATATAAGCGGTTTCGAAACTGAATTGATTGATAAAACTAGTGCATATGGCTCTAAAAAGGTGAAAAAGACAAATCTTGGGTGGCATGTACGTAAACATAAAATAGTTAACAACATTTTGAAACACGGAAAACCTGATATATTATTGCTGCAGGAGACAACACCGCATATGTGTGCTGACATTTTGAGTTTCTTTCCTGGATTCCGAGCTGTGCACAGCGAATTTGGAAATTTGGGTGGAATTGTTTCTGATGGTTATTGCTATGTTTTGTTTGATACATCAAAATTCGAGCTGACAAAAGAAGAGCTGACAAAAGAAATGAGTGAAACCATACAACACGGTCTACGTTTCATCGGATTGATACTTTTTCATAAAGAATCTCAAAAAGATGTCTTCGTCGCAAGTCTGCATTTGCCTGCAAGTGGAACTGCCCCGGTAGGTTCAATCAAAACTATAATTAATAAACTCAAAATACCAGTAATATTAGGTGGTGATTTTAATGTAACGTATAACCCTTTTAGCAACTTACAAAATTTAACAGGTAATGAACCGACATTTTACAACGATGACACATATAAGTTAGATTGGATTGTTGGTAAAAATGTGGTTTACAAACACCACACATTGAATGAAATTGTCGAAGATGAAGGTCGTTGGCCAAATGCAGAGGAAGGATCAGACCATACGGCTATCTTTGTCACATTGTTATTGAAGTAAATGAAGAAACACATCAAAGACTAAGGATTTGTTTTTTTGCCTCATTCGTTCAAATATTGCTCATAAATATGTACAAATACTATAAGACTACTTGTGCTTATTCATTATAAGACACAACAGTCCAGTGGCTTCACGACTTGAATTGCTTCCTCAGGGTCGCAGGTTCGAATCGGGGAGCTGCGAAAAGATGGCGCTATCGTCTAATGGATAGGACATAAGACTTCTAATCTTAGAATCTGGGTTCGACCCCCAGTAGCGCTTAGATTACATTCAAAATCAGATTTAAACAATGTTTTGCACTTTTAAGAATGCCTAAAGTAGGAACCGGTAACGTGAAATTTCATGAGAAAAAAAATAAATATGAAGCTTTTATACCAGCGAGTTGGAATCATTTACATAAAAGGAAAACGCTTGGAACATTTCATACACAAAAAGATGCATGGCATGCCATACAGCTCTTTTACGAAATGTTTGTGATGGGTAGAGACACAGTTTGCAATTGTGACGAGTTTGACCCACCGGGACGCATTGTGGGTCGTAAGCAGCAAGTTGACGAAATGCGCCGAAATAGCACATTCATATGCATCGATTGTGCAGTCGAGTTCCATGACTTAATCGATAATCAGCGAATTCGATGTGCTTCTTGTGTGAAGACGAACAAGCAGAAATACAATTACCAGGTTAATCAAGATTTAAATGAAGAACAAATAGCAAAAATAAAGCAAGCTAAGAAGAAATACAACAACAGTGCAAAGGGCAAAGCAAAGTTGAAAGCCTATCGCGAAACAAACAAAGATAAATATCAAGAGTGTGCTGCAAAATCCAGTATGAAATACAGGAACAGTCAACTTGGAAAAGAGACGAAACGAAATTATATGCAAAAATTCTATGAAAAGTCGAACAACCGAATATCAAGAAATATCGCTGTCGTATTGAGAGAGACACTAAAAGGGACCCACAAGTCAGTGCACACAATACAATACACTGGCTTATCATCCGGCGAAGAGCTAATGAGACATCTAGAAACTACATTTCAACCTGGTATGACACGCGAAAATTACGGTATACCCAAAGACGGATCGATGGGATGGGTGATTGATCACATTATTCCCAAGGCATTGTACGATCACACGGACGAAACGGAAATATACAAGTGTTGGAACTATAAAAATTTGCAGGCGTTATGGAAATCCGACAACGAAGCAAAAGGAAGCAAATTGACGTCAGAAATTTACAATGTTCCACTAGAGTATTGGCCGGTTGCGCTAACAAACCTTGATATTTTTCTAGATAAGATCATATGATTTTTTTTCAAGGTATGAGGTAATGAACACACCTACTTATAGAGGAAAACACAAGGTTCTCAATCCTTCGACTGGACGGTATGTTCTAAAAACAGGGAAAATTGGAAAATCTTTGCGGAAGACCAAATGTTCGTTTAAATCACATAAAACAAAGAAAACATGTAGAAAGTCAAAGAAAACTATGAAGAAGACAACAAAGAAGACAGTTCGTAAATCGCCGAAGAAGGTTGTGAAGAAGTCATCGCCCAAGAAAACCATACGAAAAAGTTCGACGGGCTCAAAGTACAAATCCGCATCTGGGCGTGTATATACTAAATGTTGGAGCGGATACAAGCGTTCTGGTTGGAAAATGAAGAATGGTAGAAGGGTTCCAAATTGTGTGAAAGCTTAGCAAAATAGCAAATTTTTTTTCCAATATCAAACATTTTTATTAAAGAACCAGTTTGAACCAGTTTTGACTTGGTCCAGTGAGAAAAGAATACAAAAGGAGCACCGTGTAAGACATCGGCATGACCATTGAAGCGAATATTTACTTCCATCGCTTTCAACAATTTCAACAAAGCACATTTTCAAATTGAAAAAATGTATGGCTTAAAATGGCACTGGTATGTTAAATCTTCTATACAAGTTTACCAACGTAGCTCTAAAATTGTCACTAGAACCAACTCTAAAAATTTCGTCAAATTTATTGAGGTATTCTCTTCTCCAATTTTGACATTCTTCATCTGTGTTCATTAATTGTGGATCGTTAGTAACCATATTTATTGGCTGAATGCATGCGTCTTTATTGTTATATTTGCGTTCAAGAAGTATCAATGCTCTATAAGGAATGTACCCGTAAATAAATATACTGATAACAGCTATAAGAATTAAAATGAAGAACATAAGTATGATCTTGATTAAATTCATTTTACAAAAAACGATATTTTAAAATTGGCATATCCAATATGCTCTCGAAATTTAAAAAAAATGTTAATACCAAAATATCAAACAACAATGTTCAGACAAAATATGCTTGGAATGAAAACATTATCGATTCCGAATAGTACAAAGATTAAAAAAACGAAATATACCTCGAGTAACGCAGGACAAATGAAAGACAAAGTAATTCACAACCTTATGTGTGAGGAAGGACAATCAGAGAAGCATACATTTTCAACGAGATCACGATGTAATCAAGGCCTACAAGTAAATCTATCAAATTTAGTCCCAAATGTAGGATATGTTTTGTTGACATTTGACTTTAAGGATTCTGAAGGTTCGATTGTCACGGATTATCTGATGTTACATAATGGGAACGGAAGCAGTTCTCAGTTGTTTGCGACCACACACAATCCAGATGACTTTACGAATTTCAGTGGATATAGGAAATCTACTTTGGCAGAGTATTTGAATGCAACAAGTCGTTTTCGTAACTATAGTATACGTTTCGTATCAGATATTATCATATTCAATATCCCGTCATCAAATCGCTTTATCAAAACTTCAGTGACTGTTCAACTCTTCAAAAAACATGTCCCGGAAAAAATATTTGTATCAGAAATCAAGTTCATGTCCAAAAATTATCGTTGAAAAAATTATTACTTTATTGTATTGAACTATGAAATGACGCAATCAGATATTGATTTTCTATTAAGTCACAAATCCATTTTTGATCCGAGAGATCAACAGAAACAAAAAAACGCGACTGATCGAGAATGGGTTCAAAAAATAATCAGTCAATGTAAGAGTAGCGAAGTATGTACATGGAATATTCAAGACATTGTTGCAATCTATGTTTGGAATCCCGGGAATTTAGAAGCGAAGGAATTGATCGAACAATGGATTCAACATTTCAATGAAGAGTGAATCAAACTATTTTAAGATGTGCACATTTATAGATGTGCAGTTGTAAAGCTCCTTTTTTTTTCCTGCAAAATCTCGACGAATATCATCTACCACAACTTCCAAGCGAAATATGTGAAGTAATACTGCAAATGACAAAATCTTATTATCATTGTAAAAAATGTAACAAAATAATAGCAAAAAGTATAAACTCTCATTGCAAAATACATTGTAGTTATACTCTCATATGTGCAGATTGTAGTCGGTAATTATAGCTTATTTCTACAATCTATCCATTTTTGTTTATACTCATTTTCCATGTCCATAGCCAGAAATGATGGGGGTCCAGGTTCGTCATTATTCTCACAATCTTCGTACGCGAGTTTATACAAGTCATCATCCGGAACTTTTGGTTTAGGTTTATTCATATTTATTATGAATATAACGATTCCCAAAATTACAAAAGATATAGCGAATCCGATTACGATTTGAGTAACACTTGGCATTTTGATGTTATCAAAGAAAAATTTCACGCTCTATACAGATACTCTACAAAGATTTGCAAACATATCGACTTCTGGTAAAAAATCTATGTCCGTTGCTTGTGTCTCATCAATGTCCAACAGTTCTTCACGTGTTGTACCTTGCTCTTCATCAGATGCTCCATAGGACGCTGCGTCAGATGCTCCATTGAACGATGAATCAGATACCGCGTCATTGTTTTCTGCATTCTCTGAAAAGCATTTGCCTGAGAATTGAACAATTCGTTTTTTTTCTTCTGCAAACATGCTAGCTTGCATTTGAAGTGGATCAACGTGAAAGCTTCCAAGGAAATTGTTGTTGATCACCACGATACAATCATCCAACAAAAACTCCTGGGTGACAATAGGTTGAGTCAAAACATTTGTGTACACTTGAACCAGATGTTGTAGATTTGATAACCACGCATGTTGTTTCTCACTGCACATCCATATCTCATTCAGAAATGATGTGCTCAAAATATAGCTGACCGAAGGATCAAACTGTGCAATCAATTGTATCGCAGTTTGTGGATTCCAACCATTTTTATCCAACATCTCATCCTTGTCTGCTCTCTCCAAACTGACAAAGAGATGACCGCATACTTCTTTGTATCCTTTCCAATGCAAATACTTGTCAAAGTCGACTTTCATTTCAACAGTCAGATATTCGAGCATATGTAAAGCATATATCAGTTGCAGATGCACGAATTGCATAGGATGCCATGGAACCACAAATATGTGCGCCGGCACAGATTCCAACTCTTTCAATTTCATACGATATACGATATCTCTCTCGTATGTGAATGTCGATTTCCGCTTGACGAAGAAATCCGGCAAGTCGACTTGAAAACCAACTATTCTGTTAGCCATACCAGCATGGTCAAAGTGTAGCAACTGGGTGCCAGCATCATAGACATGAGTTCGTTTTTGTCCATCGCATACCATTTGAAGTCGTGCAATATTCATCAAGAAAGCTTCTTGAAACATTACATGTTGCAAGAACAAGTACATCACACCCATGTCGATTGTATAATAAGTTTTCTTGTTGCAGAAAACACGATTGTTGTGCCGGATATATGGTAGTTTAAGATCGAGACCGATGAATGACGACTCCACGTGCATGCATCGTTTTTCGTCATAATCACTGGTCTCATGCAAGAGAACATAGGGAATGCTTTCTCCAGATCTATAGATAGCGAGAAAATGTTGGAATGATGCGCAAAAATCAGATTCAGAACTTACAGCTCGAAGAGTTTCGATCGGAAACCTGCTGTTGAATTTATTTATTATGTTCGAATCAAACCATTCGGTGCACAACTTGTACTCGTTCGCAAATGTGAAAATTTGCTGCAGAAGATCGATTTGATATGAAATAAAGTCATCACAACCGTAAGGAAGAATGAATTTATCTGAGATTTGCACTTTCTTCGATGCCGTTTTAATCGTGCACATGCCCATATGACGCTTTGTTATGGTTCCAGTCTCCTTTGGATTGTTTTCAAGATCCACATAGACCACTACACCTTTCATCGAAAAAAAAAATTTTTTGTCAAATTTTGTCGAAAAAAAAATATTTTGCGGATGCTTTGCCAAAAGTATCCCATGCGTCAATGTATGCGTCATTGGTGCAATCCGGATTTTTTGCGCATAGACAATATCTTCGCTTCAACATCTAAAAGTGAAGGTGCAATAACTTGGTGGCTTGGATATAAGAATCGAAATGTGTGCATCGACTATATGCATGATATGTCAACCACCTATAATGATCCAATTCAAGTCACATTTCATGCTATAGACATTTTTGACAAGATCATTTCTCACAGCAAGAAACCGACGACAGATTTGAAGGAGTTTTTAACATACATTTCTGCCAATTCCTATCTTCTAGCAGCAAAAATGAATGGTAGATACCCTTTACATTCAGTAATGACACTTGACTACAGCGTCACTGAAGACAAATTGAAATCGTTTGAATTGTTCATTCTCGATTTATTGGATTGGAACATTCATGCACACTATACGTTCTTATCAACAGATTTTGAAATACCTACACATATGCGTTCAAAATACGAAAAGCTAATGATGAAGTCGTACAGGTTATTTCAAATACGCAAGTACTCTGTCAAGGTTATCAAGCAGGCTATATTGTCGGTTTTATATGATACTTGTCGAGAGAACAACAAGAGGAACGCATGCGAAATCGAACTTCGACAAGATAGTGAGCAAGACAGCGAGCAAGGTAGTAAGAGACAGAAGATTACGGAGGAAAAAAAAGTTTGAACCTAAAAAAATTTATGCATGAATGTCCGATTTGTTGGGAAAGAAAATATTTGACGACAATCAGTCCATGTAAACACAAGTTTTGTTCAAATTGTCTAATAAAACAGTTCAAATATCAGCATAAATGTGCCATGTGTCGTGCTCCTGTAATATCATGTTCGCCACCACTCAACAAAAAACACTTGCGAATTGGGTTATCTCAAACACAACATGAGCATCGGTTCGTTATAAACAAGAACAAGAATGAACCTATTGGTTTCTCATACAAACTTACAGATGATAGAGTCGTGTTGGTCTCTGTGGAAAAAAACTCGATTGCACAGAAAAATGGATTATGTCGCTTAGATATCATCACATCAATCAACGGAGTTCACATATTTTCAGAGGAATGGGTCGGATTCGCCTTAAAAGAATCAAATATTGTCAACCTTACAGTGATACCATCAACTCCCACAAACTGTTGAAAAAACAAATGCTTTTCTTGCTTTGCTAAAATATCACCGAAATAATTTCCTTGACTTCTGTAAATGAACAAAGCACTTATCATTGGGTCAATTGTAATATGCTTAATTTTGTTTATGTTTAATAGAAAATACAACATTACATATAGAGCGCAAGTGAAACTGTGTATACTTACAATATATATGATTTCCATACTGATTTGGCCCATGATATGGGAATACATGTTGAAGGATCATGCATATACGAATGCAAGTCTACCCAGTTTGTTTTGGCCGATCTTCATCATTTTACTTGAGCTGTACTTGTTAAAGTATCACAAACTTGAGAATGAAATACGTTCAAGAAAAGGACTCTTATCAATGGATGCAAATGCAATATGTACACTAACATTTGCATTGTCAAGTATATTAAGTGCGCATTCAGATGGAAATTGTAAGAATTTATTTATATACGGAGTCTTAGGATGTATTGCGTTTGTGATGCCAAATATTAGTGCACCATCGGAGACAGTTGAGAATATTGTGATTGAAACGATCCAAAAAATGTGTCTGACATACAGTACGGGATTATTATTAGCTGGAGCCATCCTGCTACAGACCCAAAAAAACAAATTAGAGAAGTGATAATTTCACTAAAAAAATATTGTTTACCATAAATGAGCGAAAATTGTCTTTATTTATCTGAAGATACTTATGTATGTACATCTTCAGATAATTCCTATATGGAATCATCACTGAAACAAGATTCACAAACAGAGACAACTAAGGATGTTAAAGAACCATCTGATATCACCGTTTGTGATCAACTTGAATGGTTTAAATTAGATCCGCTAGATAAAAAGAAAAGGATACGGAGCACATCTGATAGTTGTCAAGCAATTTATATTCCACCAGGTGGACCTTTCACAAACTATAACGATCCAGAAAAACACAAAATTTGCACGGAAACATTTGATTGGTATGATGAAGAGGTAGATCAAAGACTACCTTCAAATGGCTGTTTGCGTCATGTGTATCATACTGAAATGTTAGGAAAGAATGTAAAAGTGACAACAGAACCACCAAGAATTGCAGAACCATCAAATGAGTTTCTACCTGGTTGCTATCACTGCAATGTAGAAAAAAATGAGCGTGGATGTATAGGACAAAATAAACATTATAATAATGAGGCTGAGGCCACGAAAGCATGTTCGGATGATAAAGAATGTTCTATTATTATCAAATACACTAAAAAAGATGACACTAGATTTTACTTGAGAAGGTCAACAGACCTTTCATACTCGGACAACAATTGTATGTACAAATTGGTATCGTAAAGTCACAATTTTTTTTGTGTGTATTGTAAATGTATAAAAAAGAAAGAACATTTGAAGAACGCAAAAAAGAGTCTGCTTTGATGCAATCTCGTTTTCCAGATAGGATTCCAGTGATTGTACAAAAGAAAAAGGAACAATTAGCTACAATAGATAAGAGAAAATTTATGGCTCCCAATTCATTAAGCATGGGACAATTCGTATTTGTGATACGTAAACGCTTGAAGATGAACCCATCTGAAGCTATTTTTCTCTTTATCGATAATAAATTAATACAACCTCAACAAACATTGGGTCAATGTTATGCAAAGTGTCATGATGAAGACGGATTCTTATACATAACTTATGATTTTGAGAATGCATTTGGTTAATTCCAAGCTTTATCTCTAAACCATGCGTTCAATCCAATCTTTCTCACATTTTCACAAAGAACTTCCTCGCCACCATGTAAAGTCATATTATCGACTTTACCTTCAGCAGTCACATTAGACCACATTACTGCATTTCCCGATACAGGATACACACGTACCGTTTCGTTCTCTTCATTTTTTAATTTTGGAAACGCAGTACCTCCCCCACATACCTCGCCTCCATCGTGTTCTAGTCCTTTTAAATAACTGAACACTGTTTTTGTTCTTTGTCCTTTGCCAGGTTGTACGTTAGGAAGATAATCGTGATGATAATCGTATTTTTCCTTTTTTTTGTATTCTGTAACTTGTAAAGGTTCTAAATTTTCTCTTAGTTCATCTGCATTCGTTGCTATTCTAGTTTCTATACATGTAATTACATCATCATGTCCTTTTGGCAAAAATGCAGTGCTAGATGTACGACTAGGGTGCAATTTGTTACCTCCTTTACCATCAGTAACAGTTGATTTTTTCAGGCCTATTTCTTGCGCTTTATTTATTAGATAGTCAGCTTCGTCAGGCAAAATTAAGTTGTTAATTTTAGAAACCACTGGACTTTGCGTATGCAAAATTTCGACATTTTGGTTTTTTTTATGTTCTTGAAATGGATTGATACAACATGACTCCATTTTATTGAACTCTAGATTTTTTTAAGCATGTACTCATTTGATGAAAGGTGCTAAATACCTTTGTACTTATGATATTTGGAGCGAACGATAAAGCATACATATCAAATACAGCACTTCGTAAACCGTTTAATGTGTTTCTATTTCGTGTTGCGTTTCGTATATCATCTTGTTTCACATGATGTTTCAAATAGAACGAATGATCTTTATTTTCAAACGCAACATACGAATAATTTACAGACAATAAACGACGAATGTGTTTCCACTTTGGACTATAGCCTTTTTCAAACGGATTATCCCTGATATGTAATGCAGTCATATTTTTTATTTTCGTCTTCATCATCTCTAATTGCTTGACTAACGATCGATGTGGTCGTATATATCGAGCTATGTGTGGTACACATATTGGTTTTCCGCAAAGACAACATCCCACTGTTTTTAAACCAATACCATTCGTTGTCCATCTTTTTTTCAGTTGATATTTAGAACTGAAGTTGAATTCTGTTTGCGATTTTTGATCCCACGGATGAATGACAATTGTATTCGTGGGAGAAAAAGTTTGTATTTTTATATTCAGAGATGTTTCAAATAAATCACCAAATAAAGTATATTCATCTCCTAATTTCTCCCATACAAATGTTACATCTTTGTATCTGCTCAACATACGCATAATAGCAAACAAACGATTTGCTATACCACAACCCAAGTGGACATATTTCATTTCTTTCTTCATATGAAAATATCACAAGGTTTTTGCGCAAGATCATGAAAACCTATTCCACCAATAGCTTTGCCTTTTGCATTACAAACACGACGCGATTCAATTAGTTCGGCTACACCATCTGCATTGATACAAAGAAACTTTGATGCGTTACATGAAGTTCCCATCACCATATTTATTGACTCGCACAATGTACAAAACTTTCTAAATTTTCGCGGCCCGTCTAACCATTGCACTTGTCCAACAAGCCGTGAACTCAAATTGTCAAGATCAGCGGCAGCATCAACAATAAGTAAACGTGGTCTAACATCAAGACCCATTTTTTTCATAACTGCATCAACTCCGTAAAGAATGATAGGTTTGCTATTATTGATGTCTTCCATCGGTTCGGTATCGTTTGTATCCTCCATTTCAATGTCTTTCATTGTATTTCTCTGTCTATACTTTACCCATTTCTCAACTTCGTCCTTCATCTTCAATACATCTAAAAGCAACTTGTCCGCGTTCAAACTGGTTATTTGATTGAAATATGTTGGATCCGCATGTTTGTTGATTTGAGAAATCGTGACATCTAAATATGTTTTTACATCGTGAAGCGTGAATGCATCTTCAAAATACAACCTCTCCACTATAGTTCGTTCAAATGCCATATATTGATTTTTTTTTCAGAGATTAATTTTTTTGTATTAAGCAAATGACTGGTGCTTTACCGTTTGCACCACCTATACCACAACCACTTGTGCCACCAGCACCACCTCCAAGACCACCTCCAAACTTTCCTCCAAAACCACCTCCAATTCCGCCTCCAAACTTTCCTCCTCTATTTCCACCACCACCGCCGCCTCTATCGCCACCTCCTCCGTCTCCATCTCCGCCTCCTCTATCGCCACCTCCTCTATTACCACCACCTCCGTCTCCTCTATCGCCACCTCCTCCGTCTCCATTTCCGCCTCCCCTATCGCCACCACCTCCGTCTCCCCTATCGCCACCACCTCCGTCTCCATTCCCACCTCCACCATTACCACCTCCTCCGATTTCGCCTCCTCTATTCCCACCTCCCATATCACCACCACCTCCGTCTCCATTCCCACCTCCACCATTACCACCTCCTCCGATTTCGCCTCCTCTATTCCCACCTCCCCTATCACCACCACCTCCATCTCCATTCCCACCTCCACCATCTTTACCTCCACCGTCACCACCTCCACTTCATCCACCCACTTCTCCGCCAACTTCTCCGCCAACATCTCCACCTCCGCCATCACTACCGCCATTACCGCCACCATCTCCCCCTCCACCTTCACCCCCTCCACCATCACCATCTTTTCCTCCACCATCTGCGCCACCTCCACCGTCACCGCCACCTCCACCATCACCAAAACCTCCACCACCACTTCCAAACCCACCAGAACCTTCACCTCCACCCTCACCACCTCCGCCGTTACCACCCCCAACACCTCACCCTCCATTTACACCAAATGTGACTAACGAATTAAGCTCTCTGCGTCCATCATATACATTATCAATTATAATTCCTACTATCATTTTTGTTGTTTGTTTATCAGCTGTATGTACGGGTTATTATAAATTACATTTTCCAAAACCACAAAACCGTACTTTAATACATGTTCTTCCGACAATAACACAATCCGAAATTCATCTTGAAACTGACGACGAACTCATTGAAAATACAGAAATTGAACCTTCTGCTGATGAAATAATTGATGATAATACAACACAATTACAAACATATAACACACAAGAAATCGAACTTACCTCTAATGTTTAAAAATGAATATTGAACCACGGAAATGATAACATTGTTAGTTGTCTCAGAATATCTTCTTCTGCTTTCTCTCGTTGATCTAACGAAAACGGCGAAATCAATACGAGTCTTAATCCACCATCAACACCGTTACTTGTCAATAAACCAGGTTGCTGTTCAAATATGTTTTTATTCATGATGAAAACACGAATCTTTCCCTTCATTCTGAATGCTGCAATCAAGAATGAAAATCTATCCAAGTGTATATGCTTCAAATCCAGACATGTTCTTCCTGTTCCTTTATCCTTCAACTTTGATGATTTGATTTCTCCTTTTGTAAAACCCGCATTGTTACTTGAAAAATTGATTGTCTTCTGTGCTTCATAGTTTCCTTCTATCTTACAACTTTTCTGAAAAGATGCCAAATTTGTTGGATCATCAAAAAAAATGGAAACGTCATATGTTGCAGTCTGAGAAGATCTATTTTTTTCTTTCATCGCTTTATCAAATCGAATTCCATCATATTTCATTTTTTTGACAACTTCAAGTATACAATTCTCTAAAGCAGTTCCAGCGTCTCCACATAAATCCCAATATAAATCAACTGGTGCTAGATCATTTTTTTCTAATTCTTTCAGCCATAATCCAACATGGCTGTTTCGATACACCCTTTGTTTCATATCATGGTATGATTGAAGTAATTTTACATCAAATTCTGGCACATTATTCATTGTTTCAGCAACAATATCATTCAAACGAGCATAACGTATTGACATTGATTCATCGTCACTCTCCGATGATAAATCACTTTCCGTTCTTGCTCTTTTCATGCTACACCCCTTTACCAAAAAATTCTGCATTTCTTGTGCACGAAAATTATTTCATTTTGATTCGGCCCTCAAAAAATTTCTTTTTTACCACCATAGTAAGCATAAGCGTGACCTTTTTCGATCATTATCTGCGAAATATCAACATTTTTCACTTTAATGTTTAAGAGAAGTCTTCCATATTTATCAAGTCCGTGACATGTTCCATAGAATATTTTTTTAGGAAGAATTTGCTTCAAATAATCCCGAGCTAAAATAGCTCTCTGCTTTTCTTCTTCATTTTTTGAACGCATTTCAGGTGCATCATATCCTTGCAAACGACATCTCCATCTGACAGGACATTTATTTATAATGCAAACCACAGTAATAGTATCGCCATCGTAAACATCTACAATTTTCATGCACATCTTGAATGATTTTTTTTCCATGCGAGGAGCATTTTTCTGAGCTAAAGAATTCATCCTCCAAATTCTTAAATAGTCGAACATTTTTATATTGCAAAAAAAAAATGTCGAATAAATTTTACAACGATTGGAAGGATGATAAATGGTTACCTATTGAATGTCTAATCAACACTATGTTATTGTACAAAGGCTACAGAGATATCGTTCAATTTGATATTACATATTATGATACCTTAAACGCTAGAGAAAGAATACAAGAATTTGCAAATTCCTGTAAAAATGTAATTCAACAACAAGATAGTAGAGGAAACATTGTAATGTATCTAAGAGAAAAACAAAAACAAATCGAGAGAAAATTACTGAAAATTGGAAATGATGATATACATAACGCTTTCCGTACATCTGAATTTGCTGATATGCTTGATTCTAATTTTTATACTTTGAAAGGACCGTTCCCTTCGATTTTTAAGAAAAATAGAATTGTTCAAGTTTCAATCAATGTCATACATCCGTCTGGTCGAACTGGATCACTTCTTATACAAATGTCTAACAAGCAAATTTCCCCAAAAATTCCAAAGGTATACAAACACTTTATGAAGCTTTCAAAACAAATTGAAGAAATCGACTCATCCCTGCAAACATCTTTTACATTTCATACAAAACCAGGATTATGGAGAGAATCTCCTGAAATGGTAGTTGCTAAATACAAGAAACTTCCCACCTGATAAAAATGATTTTTTGAAAAAATCGTTGTCAAAGCACAATGAATTTCTGACAATAAAAAAATATGTCACAACTTGCAGATACAATGTTAGAAAATTTGAAATGCGTGATATGTTCTGAATATTTTTGTGACATGATGCAATGTTATAATGGTCACTCACACTGCAAAGAGTGTTTGAAAAAATATGAACAATCTTTAAGATCTAAACAAAATGTCAAATGTACAGTATGTATGAGTAAAAAAGGATGGTGTACAAATCGTCAAACCGTGATGATTGCATCTGCTATGGGTTTACAGCTTATGTGTGGCATTGACGGGTGCGAAAAAATGCTAGACATGGAAGATCTTGAACATCATCGAAACATTTGTCCAAAAAGACTGTATATATGTCCTGTGCATGGACTTGAATGTCAAACTATGAGATATGATGAACTTTACCGTCATGTTTCCGAACATAAAAAAGTAATAAACATGCAAGAAAAAAGTGTTCTGAATGTCATGATCTCTGAATTAGTAAATTATGGACCACGCACGATACTATTCGATTCTGAAATCATTGTTTTTAATGCATATGTTACATATGATCGTCGATGTGATACGCGATTAGTCATCAAATGTGTCGTCATTGGTCCTAATGGACCGAGTAATGTAAAAATGGAAACATGGTATTGGAATATGTTGTCTCAAGATAGTTACACATATAATTGCAAAGATTTATTATCAACACATCAATTCACAGATGATATCGAAGAAGGAATAAGTTTACACGGATGTAAAAATTATGTGTCTGAATTATCAGATACTGTTGTTGTTGCCGAACTTCTTTCATCCGCAAATACGGTGAAACCACCTGACAGACATTTCATATCCTGCAAAATACACGAATTCGATGTAAATGAAGATTGTCAGGAAGTCTATGTCTTCAGCATAAAGTTCAGTCGTAATTAGACTGAACAATTTTTTTCGACAAAATGTCGCGATTCATGCATGCTTTGCGGCAACGAGAATTATCTGGCAAAGTTAACAATGATTTAATTCATTTGACAACAGAACACATATTGACAAGATTGTCGCAATATCAGATTTCAACATACTATCTAGCTGACGCCATCAATCTTGTGAGCATTCTTCAATTTTTGTCCCTACAAATGACAGTAAGGGACAGAATATTTACCGAAATCTCTCTTAGATTTTTATTGGATGTTATATATCAATCATGGGAACGATTTCATTCGCAAGACTATGACTTCTTGGACAATTACGAAGCATTGTCATCCAGTGTTGGAGATTTGTCAACAAGTTTTTGGCTTTGAAATCATGCAGTTTGCTGTACAAAATCATATAATCCATACATCTCAGCATGACTTGTTGCACGCAAACAATCTGGGCATTTCAAACATGGTTCGCCATTCACTTTGTTATAGCATATTCTTGTCAAGGAAGCTATTTTTTCTTGTGAATCTTCCGACAAGTCAGCAAGCTTCTCAAAATAAAATTCTGTATCTAATCGATGTATACATTTAGTAGGATATCCATAACTTACATGCCATACACGCCTTTTGTTTTCGTGATCGTAATGGCTTAACGTACCAACACAATCGCGAAAACTATGAGCAAAATCTTTTAATTCTTGATCGATATTTTCAGGCATAGTAATCCAAATACGAAATAATTGATCTTTTGCCCATAATAGCGTCGAAAACGAGTGCAGCGAACCGTCAAAGTATATGTGCAGATATTCTATTGTATCCATTTTTTTTTTAGATTTTGATTTTTTTTATCTGCGCATTGTAAAAACATGCTCTCTCTAGATTTAGGTGGGACTCAAAAAAATACTGTAACAAAAACAAAGACTACATTACCATCTACAACGACTATCACACACATTGAACCTACAAGTCTAGAATGGAAAGCTCTCATGTGGTTCTACAAATGGATTCAAACATCATTCAAAAGTTTCATGTCAATTTATTCATGGCGAAGTGTATTTTCGATAATTTCTATTGCATCTATTGAATCACTAGCATGCGTGTTCTGCTTGTTTTGTATAGGTAGTGGTTTCTCAGTAGGTTCTTTCTTATCGTTTGCATCAGTTGGTTCAGGCATGAGTATTCTATCGATTGGATCATTCGCTTCCATTGGTTGCATTGGAGAATCGTATAAAATATGTTTGTCTTAGGCAATGTGGGAGCCTTTGTGGTCTTCATCGTTTTACATTCCAAATTCATCTGAATCAATAATGTCAAAACCAGCACAGAAGCCAATACCTAGTAATGAAATCAAAACCAGCACACCTAGTAATGAAATCAAAACCAGCACACCTAGTAATGAAATCAAAACCAGCAC
>MDSW01099695.1_pt1 | contig 18037 bp, 14 predicted proteins | sample 811171 | NCBI WGS metagenome assembly MDSW01 (sample SAMN05326641, study PRJNA326480) | marine metagenome | isolation source: seawater | place: Atlantic Ocean: North West | collected 2012
ACAAATGCAGAAGTTATGCCAGGTCAGTGGGAGTTTCAAATAGGTCCAGTTGGAGCACCAGATATTGGTGATCACATATGGGTTGCTAGATGGTTGCTCTATAGAATTGCTGAAGACTGGAACATTTCTGCAACTTTAAATCCAAAACCTGTAAAAGGTGATTGGAATGGTGCTGGCATGCATACTAACTTTTCAACAAAACAGATGAGAGAAGAAGGTGGCTATGACGCAATCATAGCTGGGTGCGAAGCTCTTGGTAAGAATGCAGATTTGCATGTTAAAAATTATGGTGCAAATATTGAAGACAGGCTTACAGGCGATCACGAAACTCAAAGTTTTGATACTTTTTCTTACGGAGTTAGTGATAGAGGTGCATCAATTAGAATTCCTTGGCAAGTTGAAGTAGACAAAAAAGGATATCTAGAAGACAGAAGACCTAATGCTAATGGCGATCCTTATGTTATCGCAATGTTAATGATTGATACTGTTTGTTCAGCAGCTTCTAGCTAGAAGTTGCTGACGCAACAATTTGTTCAATTCTTTCTATAAATAAATCAAGGTTACTATTGAATGAATCCAAAGCCGCAGATCTTCTTTCACCAGTATCAGGAGCAGTTAATCCTTCTAAAAGCTCTTGAGTGTCTTCAAAAATTAAATTAACAAGAACAACCAATTCATCATGGCTTGATGTAAGATTTGAATTTGAACTTGGAGGACCTGGACTTGTAAAAACTGTGACAAAATTTTCAAAATCATCAATAAATTCTTGAAACTCTTGTTGGGCCTCTTGATAGGAAGTGACTTTATCATCCCAACGTTGATTAGTTTCTAAAACTTTTTTTCCGAGTTCTATAGCTTGTATTTTTTCTCCGGTGATTTCTTCTAAATAGTTAACAACTCCTTCTGGAATAGTCGTCGTAGTAGTAGTTGAAGTTGTTGATTCTTCTACAGTCTCTACTAATGTATTTTCTACAACCGTTTCAGTTTCAATCAAATCTAGATCGTTCTGGGTGGCTACTCGATTAATAAAAGTATATGTTGTAGCGATCATTCCAATTAAAACTAATGGGAGAATTAACCTTCCAGGCTTAGGATCGCTTTCAAAGTTTTGCATATCTATATATTATCAAGATTAGTAGCAAAGTCTTGCATTATAGGATCCCAAGACTCATCTGCATGTTTGGTTACTGTTATAAATCCAGGACCAGTAAAAATACTACTTATTTCACTTCTATCAAGAAGCTTTGATAATTGTGTGTCTTTAATAATATGATTTTCATTAAGGTAAATTGCTATATCGAAGTTATGTTCCATTAATATTTTTTTCGCATTTGGATTTGGAGTGTCTAAAAATTCCATTTAAGAATATTTTAATAGAAAATTTACATTAATATATGTCTGTATGCAAAATCAAAAAATTGATAAATCAGTTTTTTTAAATTTCAATCAATTTAAGTCAATACTGAGTTTGTATTTGTTTTCTTTAGGTACAAGCATTTTAGGATTTTCTGTTTATCTTTTTGCTGAATCATTTGGTTACTCGCCAAATTCAATTAACGACTGGTCTGGCCAGAGTCTTTTTTGGGGCTTAATATTATTTTTTGTATCCGTATTTATATTGTTTTTTCCTGTTGAGTTTTTGAATAACTTTAGGTTAAACATACGATCTTTTGCAGAATTAATAACTAACATTTTATTTACAATTACAATTTCTTTTATTTTTTTGATATCTGTCCAAATATTTTTAGCAAATACTTCACCAATACTTATTGAATTAAGTGATATCTTTAAAGCAACATCATTTGCTGGATTTATTGTGATACCTTTGACTCTTTTTGCACTTTACAATCTTAGTTCGCGTTTTAATTCACTTAGAACATTTGGTTACAACTTAGTATTATTTGTTTGGATATTCAGTATTTTAATTTTTATATAAAACACTACATTTCATCAACTGGTTCAATTCCCAAAAGATTAAAAATAGTATCGATAATTTGTAAAACAATTAGAAGCAAATTAATCCTTCTATTTTGAAGATTTATATTTGAATCATCAATTATTTTCACTTCCCTATAAAATGAATTAAAATTTTGACATATTTCATATAAATATTCTGCTAAATGATGAGGTTCGTTTTGCAATTTAGATCTATTGAATATATCACCAAACCTTATTAGAGCAAGAATTAAATTGATTTCAGATTCAAAAAGATCTTCATTGCTTGTATTGTTACTGTAGTCTACAGTCTTGAAATTTTTCAAAAGACTAATAATTCTCACTCTTGTATATTGCAAATAAATTGCTGTTTTTCCTTCTACACTAGTAAATTTTTTAATGTCAAATTTATAGTTTGACTTCCTGTCGGTAAGTAAGTCTGAGAAAGTTAATACAGAATTAGTTAAAATTTTTGCAGTTTCTTCAGTATTTTTCTCCAATAAAATTAGATAAATCTCTTTCCAGAGCTGCTCCAATGGATAGACTTCACCTTGTCTAGTTTTAAAAGGTTGTCCATTCAAATCGTTAATTGTTCCAAATCCAATATGTTCCATTTCTGCATTTGAATAACCAAAATATTTCACGGTGCTAAATAGTTGCCTAAAGTGATCACTTTGCCTGTTGTCTACAATATAAAGATATACATCAGGAAACAAATTTTCTTCTCTGTCAAGAACAGTTGCTAAATCAGTCGTCATATATAGGTAAGAATTATCACTTTTTAAAATCAATACGGGGGGTTCTAAACTTTCATTAGAAATCAACGCTCCATCATCTCTTTTAACAGTCCCCTCTTTTTCTAAAGACTTAATCATCTTTGGAATGAGGTCCACTACATCACTCTCCCCGTAAAATAGGTCGAATTGATGATTAAGTTTTTTTAGCAAGTTCTTGGTATCGGTTACTGTCAAGTTTGAAAGGCACTTCCAATCTTCAAATATCTCACCATCTTTTTTATTCAATTCAATTAAATTCTTGCTTACCTTCTTTTTAAATTCTTCATCATCTTTATACAATTTGCTTGCTTTTGGATAAATTTTTTGTATCTCTTGAATTGTTACACCTGAAATCTCTATTTGCTTTTCATAGCAGTATGTAATTATTTGAGAAATTGGAATTCCCCAATCACCTAAATGAATATCTGATGTACATATATGTCCGGAATATGAATGAATATTATATAAAGCCCTACCGATGTTCAACGGTCTTAGATGACCAACATGCATACTTTTGCCTATATTCGGACCTCCATAATCTAAAATATAATTTTTAGGTTGGTTAATCTTGACTAATTTTCTTAAATCACTTTTAGACATCTTTAAAAAATCAAGAATTTCATATAGATTTAGCTTCATGTCTATAAAACCTTTATCGTTTAAATAAATATTTTTAACAAACTTATTATTTTTTAATTTCATTTCAAGAGTATTAAAAAGTCTCGTTCTTGTATCTTTATCTTTAACCTGAATTAATGTTGGAGATTGAATATGTACTCCATCTATTTTGGAAAAACTAAACGAATATTTTATGTCAGAATTTTTATTTATTTCTTTTAAATTTAAAATATTTTCAATCATTTTAATTTATATTAGCCTCATTTATTAGACATAAACACAACATATATAAGGCTGGGAATGTAAAGTAGTTCACTTATTGGTCCTAAGCTAAACAGACTTCCAAAACAAAATAATATATTTGGTATGAAACAAAAAGCAAAAATAAACTCAGTAACATATTTTTTTTCAACTGTAAGTAACAAATAGTTAGAATCATAACTCTTGTTTCTGTTAAATAAACTAGTTGTCAGCAACAGTCTTGAATTAGCTTTACTCAATAAAACTATTCCAAAAATAACAGTCACTAATAAAATATAAAAACTTAAATTTAACTCCAGAGTGGATACTCTTGAAATAAATTGAGAAGCGACAGGGTTTGTAATCCCTGATTCCCAAGTTAACTCGTTAGTTAGGTAGCCTCCAAACAGGAGACTTACATAATCTAAAAAAGCTTTTTTGTAATAAAAGTATTGAAAAACATAAAAAAATAAATATACGAATAAAAATTTAGTGAAATAGTTTATGAGTTTTTTGAAACTGAACTTATTGAACATAAAGTACAGTGCAATTATTAGAATATATTGAATTTTTAAAAAAGTTACTATAGATAACAAAATAATGTTAAAAGTTTCATTTTTTCTCTCTAAAAGATTCTTTAAGCATATAACCATAATTATTCCCATTATGTATCCATAGTTTCCAGTTCGAATCATATCTAGTAACGATAGGTTGAGGCCTGTTGAAAGAATTAAAGATTCAAAATATGAAAAATTTAGGTATTTACCTACCAGAGCGGTCCCAACAAACATTTGCAGCCAAAAGTAATTATTAAAATAAGAAAATCCAAACAATTGTAAATTACAAAATTTGTTATAAATTAACCAAACTATAGGTGATAGACCAGGTTTTATTTTTTGATATTCATAATCGTAAATATTAATTGATGAATCTTGTAAAGAGCTGGAAACATCAGTAACACAATACAAAGACAGATCCCAACCTCTATATTCCTGAAAAACAATTAGTGTTGTTATATTTAGTGAAACAAAAATAAATGTCAAAATATAGATAATATTTTTTGTTTTTGTGACTTTAAGTACTTCTTCATTTTTATATAAGAAATACAATAAAACTCCATACAAAAATAAAATTGAATAATCTAAAAATACGTCAAAATTAGACGCCGCTTTTCTGAAAATTCCATTTGCAGTACCGATATTTATAAGAAAATTGCTATCTATGAAATAACTTTTTAAAAATGTACTAAATAGCTTAATAAAAACAACATAAGCAAAAGATATTAAAAGAGGATAAATTTTCTGCATTATTTATTTACAAGATTTAGAAATAACATACCAAGATAATAACAATTTTGAACATACAAAACTTTACAATTTCTTTATTTTATTTACTGTTACTATTGTTCAAAGATGTCAAAAATTAAAACAGTTCTTGTTGGATATGGATATTGGGGTCCAAACTTAGCAAGGAATTTAAACAATAACCCTAGTATTGAATTCTCTGCCATTTTAGAAATTGATATAGACCTACATAAGAAAATTAAAGACGATTATCCGAAAATTCAAATATTCACAAATATTGAAGAAATAAACTCCGATTATGATGCAGCTGTATTATCTACTCCAGCTACAACTCATTTTTTAATTGGCTCTCAGCTACTTGAAAAAGGGCTACACGTTTTAATTGAAAAACCTCTTGCAACAAACGTTGAAGAAGCTCAGAACCTAATTGATATTGCAGAAAAAAATAAATTGAAGTTGATGGTTGGACATACATATTTATACAATCCTGCTGTTGAAAAAATTAAAGAAATCCTTGATTCTGGTGAAATTGGTAATTTATTAACAATTCACTCAGAAAGATTAAATCTTGGACAAATTAGACAGGATATTAATGTTATGTGGAATCTTGCTCCTCATGATTTCTCAATTATCTCATATCTTACAGACAGCTATCCAATTGAGATAAGCGCAAGTGGTAATGACTTCATTAAAAAAGGAATGCATGATATTGCTTACATACATTTAAAATTTAATAATAATGTAACAGGATTTGTTCATAATAGCTGGCTACATCCTTTGAAGTCTAGAAAAGTAATTGTTGTTGGTTCTCAGGGAATGATTGTATTTGATGATACGCAACAAGATAATCCATTAACTGTTTATGAAAAAGGAGTTAATTGGGACAAAATAACAAAAAATGAAAAAGGCAAAAATTCAAGGTTTGAAATTATTGATGGTAATTATTATTCTCCAAAAATAGAATTAAAGGAGCCATTAGAAATTGAAATTCAGGCATTTATTGATTGGATTAAACATGATAAAAAACCTATTTCTGATTCAAAAAATGGTTTAGAAATAGTAAAAATTTTACAAACCGCTCAAGAGGCACTAGAAAATACTTGATACTAGGGTTTAAAAACAATGTTGATTACGATAGAGATATAAATGAAACAAGTAAAATTTAATGACTTAACTTTACAAATACATAAAATCAAAGATTTAATAAGTGAAAATATAAATTCAGTTATAGAGTCTAATGCTTTCATTAAAGGTGATTTTGTAAAAAAGTTTGAAGAAAATTTTAAAACCTATTCAGAAGTTCGACATTCTATTGGTGTTTCAAATGGAACAGATGCACTTTTAATTGCAATGGAAGCCCTATCTAAAAAAGGAGAAGTTTTAGTACAACCTACAACATATGTTGCGTCAGCATCAATGATTCCAAGAATAGGAAACGAAGTCAAATTTGTTGATGTAGATAAAAAAACATGGCAAATCTCTTCAGATATAATATCTCAAAATATATCTCAAAAAACTTCTGGTTTAATCGGTGTCCATCTTTATGGATTTCCATATGATGTAGAAAATATTTCCAATATAGTTAAAGAAAAAAATATTTGGATGATTGAAGATTCAGCCCAAGCCCATGGTGCTAGATTAAATGGACAAAAGATAGGGACTTTTGGCGAAATAGCAACATACAGTTTTTTTCCAGGTAAAAACTTAGGTGCATTTGGAGATGCAGGTGCAATTAACACAAATAGTGATACATTGGCAGATCTTTGTAGAAAACTTGCAGACGGTGGTAGGACAAACAAATATGAACATGAGATTCTTGGTTGGAATTCACGCTTAGATACCTTACATGCTTCAGTATTAGATGCGAAACTACAATTATTAGATGAATGGAATGTTGAAAGAACAAACATAGCAAATATTTACGATGATAGATTAAAAAATATTGAACAAATTACTTTACCTATTAAATTAGATAACACTATTCCCGTTTATCATATTTACCCAGTTTTAGTCGAAAACAGAGAAAGGTTTATTAACTATATGAATGAAAAAGGTGTATCTACAGGAATACATTATCCTATTCCTTTACATCTTCAGAATGCATTTTCATATCTTGGGCATAAAATGGGAGATTTTCCAAATAGTGAAGAGATTTGCTTTAATGAAGTTTCGTTACCAATTTTTCCATACATGGACCATGATGATGCTCATTATGTTTGTGATGTTATTGAAAGCTATTTTAAAAATTAATAATGTGTGGTATTACAGGATTTATTTCAAAATCTAATAAAGAAATCCAATTTGATGACTTATTAAATGCAAATCAACATATTACACACAGGGGACCTGACAGCGAAGGATACTTTTATAAGTCAAATAATGGAAACAGTGAGACAACATTTCAAAAACCACTAGACATTAAAAACAGTATTTCTGTTGGTCTTGGATTTAAAAGGCTTAGCATTTTAGATGTTCAAAACGGACAACAACCATTTGAGTCAGATGATGGGAGATTTTTGACAGTTTTTAATGGTGAAATTTATAACTATAAAGAACTTAAGAAAGAAGTAAAAGGTTATAATTTTAAATCTACCTCTGATGGCGAAGTTATTATTCCATTATTTGAAAAGTATGGTATTGATTTTGTAAAAAAGTTAAGAGGAATGTTTGCAATATGCATATTCGACAACCTTAACAATCAACTTACATTGATCAGAGACCAGGTGGGTATCAAGCCAGTATATTATTATGAAAATGACTCCTTCTTTTTCTTTTCAAGTGAAATTAAATCTCTTCTTCAATATTCTGATGTAAACAAAAAAATTAATCATAAGAGCGTCTATGATTATTTAACTTTCCAGAATATTTTTGGAAATGAAACACTTTTTTCTGGAATAAACCTTGTTGATAGTGGATCTGTAATTCAAATAAGTAGAACTTCTAGAAAAGAATTTAAATTTTGGGATTATTCTGATAACGACTTAAAAAACAATTACTCAAAATTTGATTTGAAAGAACTAATATCAAATGCTGTACATCGCCATTTGGTTTCAGATGTTTCTTTAGGCTCATATTTGAGTTCTGGTTTAGACACAAGTACGATAACAACTTTCGCAAAACATTTTAAACAGGATACGTCTGCAATTACTTGTGGATATGAAAACACGGATGATAATCCAAGATTTGGTGTGAATGAGTCTGAAATGGCAAAGACAACAGCAAAACATCTTGAAGTACCCCATCACATTTATAAACTTAAGACTTCCAATATTTCTGATACTCTATTTCAAACAATATTTCATCTAGACGAACCAAGAATGGGCTACTCATATCAAAACTTAATAATCTCAAAAGCTACAAGTGACCACTACAAGGTAGTTTTATCAGGTGTTGGAAGTGATGAAATATTTGGAGGATACCCATGGAGATATAATTTTCTACAAGATAAAAAAGTAGATTTTGATTCACACTTTAATTTATGGAATCGTGTAATAAATACTTCAAACGCTAACAAAGCATTTATTCAAAATTCAGTTTTCACGAACAATTATGGGCCCCGAGAGTCATATAGTAATTTAATGAATTTATCAAAACAAAGTTCTGCGCTATCCACAATATTTGCATTTGAATTTAATACTTTTCTAAAAGGTCTTTTGATAGTAGAAGACAAGTTATCAATGGCAAATTCTTTAGAATCTAGAGTACCTTTTTTAGATCTTGATTTAGTTGAATATGTTATTGGAATTGACCCAAAATTAAAATTTAAAGAAAATGAAGGGAAGCTTCTTTTGAAAGATTCTGTGAAAGACATATTACCAAAAAATGTTTTGAAGAATCCAAAAGTTGGATTCATACCTCCTATCTCAGAGTGGAGAGAATTAAAAAATAGAAACTTTATTTTAGAGTTATTAAGCAGAGAAAATTTGAAAAAGAGCGAACTACTTGACTTTCAATTTGTCCAAAATATTTTGGACGGATTTTTTTCAGGCGACAATTCAAACGCAAGGGTTATATGGTCATTATTATCATTCCAAGCGTGGTTCGATATATATTTTTCCGAAGATTTTAATTTTGAAACATTTTATAATTTTGACTACAACAATTTATATACGAAAGAAAATATATGAAATGTCTAGTAACAGGTGGTGCAGGATTAATTGGTTCTCACATTGTTGACAAGATGCTTAGTTTGGGCCATGATGTTGTAATTTTAGACAACTTGCATCCTCAAACACACCCTGAGGGAAAGCCAAATTGGATTCCTAAAGAAGCAAAGTTTATTCAGGGGGATGTAAACAATTATGATGATTTATCAAATGCATTACAAGGAGTTGAGTACATTTCACACCAAGCAGCATTTGGAGGTTTTACAAATGCTCTTTCTTACTACTTTGATAGCAATGTCTCAGGCACAGCAAAAATATTTGAGGTAATTAGAGAAGAAAAGTTATCAATTAAAAAAATTGTACTTGCTTCTTCTCAAGCTATTTTTGGTGAGGGAATGTACAGATCACCAAATGGGAATATTTTTCACGCCCAGCCTAGGCCTGAAGAACAACTTCAAAAACGAGATTGGGAGGTAAAGTGCCCTGAAACTTTTCAAGATTCAATTCCATATCCATTTGATGAAAATCTTGAACCCTGGGGTATTTCGCCTTATGCATTAAGTAAATATTTTGAAGAATTAATTGCATTAAGAATTGGTAAATCTCTAGGTATTTCTGTAGCAGCTTTTAGATACGCGGTTACTTATGGTCCACGCCAATCAATTCATAATCCTTATACGGGAATTTTTTCAATATTTTCCTCTCAGATTGTAAACAACATTGAACCTCTAATTTTTGAAGACGGGAATCAAACAAGAGACTTCATTTTTGTAGAAGATGTCGCTTCAGCCAATATTACAATGTTGACAAATGATTTTGATGGCCAGGAAGCTTTTAATGTAGGAACAGGAAAAGGTACAAGTGTTAATTATTTAACGGAATTATTAATAAACAAAATTAACCCTGGATTAAAGGCAAAATATACAAACGAATTTAGACCTGGAGATTCTAGACACTTTATTCACGATAGTTCAAAACTCAAAAAATATGATTGGTCTCCTGAAACCGACATAGAAACAGGTGTACAAAAGTATATTGAATGGTTTTCAACTTTAGAAAACGTTCAAACTCAATTTAAATCTGCTAGCGATGAATTAAGAGATTTAGGTGTTATTAAAAAAACTTAAGTATCTTTTATTAATTTTTCCTTTATTTTACTTAATTATGAGTATCTTCCTTCAATCTAATGAATATGGGTATCAAAAATTAGATGCTGAGATTTTGCCTTTAAATCTTTTAATACCATTTAATGAATATAGCCATTTAAACGATAATAATTTTGCTAAGACTCCCAATATTTCAGGCCAATGTATTTATAACACGGAGAAAATTAATGAGGCATTTGAACTTAGAGGAATAGATTTTAACAACGTAACAGTTGCTAAAAGTGATTTGTCCCTTAAAACGTTAATTGATTTTAGATGCTGGGGAAGATATATTGGGACGAATTTTTCACAATTTAGTCCTCTAGACACACTTAATGAATCCGATATAGAAGTTTATTATGTAAGTACTCCCAACCCTTTGATATATCTATTTATATTTGTTATTAGTTATTTGATATTGGTTAAATATTCAAGTCCTCTTTTTTCAATAACAAAAAAAATATTGAAAAACTTTTACTTTCATTGTTTTGTATTATTTTTCTTCTTAGAATTTGAATATTTTATAAATTCAGCTTTTATTTCAAGCTATTCATTTATTGCTCTTGTTGTTTATTTCCTTTTTGCTTTAATATTATTCAAAACACTAAAGAATCAAAATAAGGACACATTACTTTATCCAATCTTTGCAATAATTTTGTTAGTTTATTTAATACATGAAGCAAATATTGAATTATTTAATTTCTATCTAGAATCTGACTATTTTATAAGTTTTAAAGGTATTCTTGCTCTTCAGTCAACTTATGAGCAAAATTTATTTAACCATAATTATTTTGTTGAAGAAATGGGAGGAGGACAAAGACTAGTTGGACAGTTTGCCAATAATTACTTACCTAGGATTTTGATATTCCAACTTGTGACAAACCCTGATTTAGCGAATTTATTCTACACTTTGATTCATTACGTAATTGCTTATTTATTTTTTTATTTTGCATGTAAAAGATATTTAAAAAGCAACTTTGCCTCCTTTTTAACCACTTCACTATATCTTCTTTCGAATATTTCTATATTATGGACTCAACTTTCACATACTCCACCAACGATCTTAAGTTTTTCTATCTTGTTATTGTCAATTACCTACTTAAGGGAAAAAGAGTTTACAAAATTTAATATTTTGAGTTCTATAGGTTTCCTTATTCTTTTTCAAGTATCAAACATCCAATATTTCGTTTATGTCGTAGGTATTGCATTAATTTTAATACTTGCAACTTGCAGAGAAAAGCAATTTGGCTATTCTCGGTTTTTGAAATCTTTACTTCCACTCTTAGTAGCAGCTCCATTTGGAATTAAGCCCATAAAGTTATATTTTGAAACATCATCATTTTCAGCGAGAATTCCATACGAAGTAAATCCAGAAAAATTTGTAATGACTTTTGAAAATTTTCAGTCCCTCTTTAGATTTGATTTATATGGTAATTATTTTATTGAAGGCAACTCTGATCTCTATTTTTCATTTCTAGCACCATTTCTGTTTTTGATATTAAAGAAAAGAAATAGAAGTGATAATCAAATAAAATTTCTTTTCTATGCAGTCTGCTTCTTTGTTTTTACTTCTACAGCTTTACTTGTATATAACCTTTCTTCATTAAATTATATTTTCTCACTTGTATCTAATTATCAGAGAATATGGTTATTTGGAATTTTCTTTCTTATATTATTGATGGCGAAGATTGTTCAGAATGAAACAACAAATTATTTTTACCGTTCTATTTTTATTGCATTTTTACTTACTGTGAGCACTGCTGTCAGAATCGAATATTATATAATTAGCGGAACAGACAACTTTTATACTTCATCATTTGGTATTAGTGTTGATCAGATTCGAGAAAAAGAAGAAGAGCTTAAATCAATAATTTATCAGAATAATGATAAAAATTATAGATGGGCTGGTATGTGCAGCAAACCAGGTTCATTTGGATATTTTGATTATATACCAAATAAAGGCCTTCTAGCTTATAATACTAGGTGGTTTGACCTTTACGATAGCTGGTCAAGCAATAGGTATAAACAATACTTTTTAGGTTATACAAGTATCGATACTCAAGGAGGAAAAAGATACCATCATTACGGAGATGATGAAGCCAATTTAGAATTTCTTTCAGAAGCTAATGTAAAGCAAATTATAGCTACAAAACCTTGCGATATATTTCTGTCATCAAAACAAGTAGTAAGAATTGATGAGTCAGAATCATTTTTAGTTTATGAATTAAAAAGAAGTAAGGAACTTGTTAATTTTGTCGAAAATCCCATCCAACTACCACTTAGTGATGAATTTTCAAAGATTGAAGAATATATAACCAAAAATGATGTAGTACAAAGCAATCACAATCTAGACTTAAAAAATATTTCACCTAATGATAAATTTAAAAAATTATCAAGTGAAAAAAGTGAATATTTATTTGAAGTAGAAGTATTAAATAAAAATATATTAAGTTTAAGAATTTCATACGATCCTCGTTGGAAAGTGTATGTGAATGGTGTTGAAAAAGATATAGTTCATGTAGATTATCTTTTTATGGGAGTTGAATTAGATAGTGATTCTAAGCTTGTTTTATTTGAGTTTAACGACAGTATAATTAGATAATGGAACAGTACTCACTTAAAGAATATTTAAAATATTCTGGTTTCAAAAAGTTAACAATTTCTGTACCAACTTATAACGAAGAAGACAATTTAGAAAATATGATTAATGAGTGCTTAAATGTACTAGGAGATGATGATGCGGTATTGGAAATTATTATTGTTGATGATTGCTCCACTGACAATTCATTGCAAATAGCTACTCAAATATGTAAGTCTTCAAAATCTGTAAAGGTTTTAAAAAATATTGAAAATGTAGGATGTCATCCATCACAAATTAATGGATGGAACAATTCTACAGGAGACCTTCTTTACGTACTACCTTCAGATAATCAGATTCCACCGAACAGCATTTTTGAGTTAATTCAAAATATGAGAACGAATGATATTGTTTGGACAAATAGAGCGCTAAGAAAAGATAATTTTTTGAGGAAAGTTATCTCAGGTATTTATAATTTTATTTCAAAAAAATTTTTTAAAATATATTCAAGCGACATTGATTCTGCAGTAATGATCTCAAAAATAAAATATAATGAGGTATCGCAATTTATTGATTCAAAGTCAGCATTTATACAAGTTCAATTAGGATTTGCATCAACTATTTCCAAATTCAAACAAACTGAAGTTATAATCCCTCACAGAAGTCGAATATTTGGACAAGCAAAAGGGCTTAACTTACACGATATTATGTGGGTCCCACTTGAATTACTTCGCCTGTTAAAAAAAAGACGGGTAGTAAAACAAAAAATAACTAATAGTTAGTATAAAAATAGAGACAACTTGAATCTAGAGCACATGAATCCTCTGTGTAAACAAAATAAGGATCACCTACAATTCCAGAATTACCATAATATTTATTGATTGAAAAGAAACTATATTCACCACAATCTAATTTTTTTGATGTGATAACCATTAAATTTAAACTATCACCAAGTTTTTCACAAAAATAATTATTTTCAAAGCTAAGTTGTTTTCTTAGAATTATATCGTCAACACTCATGTCATTATTATTTATTAGATACTCTTCAAAATTATCATTTACAAAATTCGATGGAAAAAACTTTCTAATATTATTTTCAATAACTACTACAAAATTTTCTGTTGAATTTTCGGCAATTAATTGATATTTTTCAGTTTGGATTTCATAATTTATATACTTCACTGGGAAATAAAATATCCACGAAATAAGAAATGTAGCTAGAAAAAATCTAACTAAATTTTTATTTATTTTCTTAAATAGGTTTATAGCCAAAAGCAATGAAAGAATTATTGTAGGTTTAAATAAATATAGAAAACTTAAAATACTATTTTTGTCAAAATATGAAGTTAATAATGCAAATATTAAAAAAATTATATAAAAAGTAATTAATTTTTTCTCCACAAAAACTTCATTGAATGATTTCAAAATAAAAAATAAAATAATCAAAATAAAGAAATTTAAAAAGCCAATTCTCCAATTTGTATTTATTAAAGTTTCTCCAACCCCAAAATTAAAAGGCATTACATGAAATGGGATAATCTCTCTAGCAATTATTAAGGAAACATATTCATCATTGTATTGTTGAGTTAATTTTTCAATAAAACTACTTCTTTTTGATACATTTGAAAAAAAATAATGTGCAGTAAATAAATATAAAAGCACCAAACCTGTTTGAAGTGAAAATAATATAATTTGTTTATTGTCTTTTTTATAATTTCCAAAAAACAAGTAGGGGATAATTAAATATAAGTAAACATGTATGTGAAAGAGTGCAGAAATAAATGAAAATAAATAAAAGTATTTTGAATTATTTCTTAAATGATAAATTGAAAGAAATGCAAAAGAGTATGCTAAAGTTCTAGTTGAACCTCCGCTAAGTAGGTATTCTCCACCAAAAGTTAAACTTATAAAGTTTGCAAAATAAATTATAAATACAACCTTTAAAGAATCCTCGTCTTCTAAAAATTTGAGCATTGAAAAAATAAAAATTAAAAAAATTAAGATTCTTGAAAAATAAAGAAAATTTAAAAACTCATCGAAAAGTTGGGCAATATTAGAAAAAATACTTATAAAAAATAATTGTTCAGTAAATACATTACCATTCCAATCCAAGATGAATTCTTTATTGTTACTAAGCATATAACTCAATCCGAACTCTCTAATTTCATTTCCCTTTGCATCAAAAGTGCTAAACACAAGTGGTATAAATAATGCAAAATTTAAAATTTTTGATGAATATTTAACCTCAATCAATTTATGTATAAAAATAAAAATAATAATTAATGAAAATAAAAGTATTAGTGACAAAATTTCTATGTTACAAACATTTAGAAAACACAGAGTATTAATTGAATCAAAATAATTTTTCAATAAATTATTAATATTTACAACTATTAGTAGGCCAAATGTAATATTTGGAATCTGCTTTTTTATTTTTAAATTCAACTTAACTTCACCATATAAGATCTATCTAAAAAAAGGTACCTCATTTTTATGTCTCGGAATACTTTGAAAAACCTATTCTGTTTAAAAAATTCATATCTTCAAAATCAAAATTTTTGTAAAGCTCATCTTTAATTTTTAGTTCAAGAATATTGGTTTCTACTTTTTTAATCCTTTTCAAATTTTTATTAATGTATTCACTAGAAAGTATATTTGTATCAACTGTAATTCTTAAATCATCTCCAAATAATCCTGAAATAAAATAATCCCTTTCGTAAGAAATAAATTTTGAAAGATAAGGATAATTATTAATTTCATAATTAATCTCATTATTCGAACATCTATACGTGCTGAGATTTGGAGAAAATATTTCATCGTAATCAACTGTTTCATGTTGTACAATTTTTTCAGTAATCATGCCTTTTTTTTTCTTTAATTCCCACTGTCCATTTATTTTTGAACTTAAAGAGTTGATGTCACCATAAAATCTATATCTAAGCTTCTTCTTCTCGAAGAAGCCTTCTACCGAGTTTTCCAATTCATAAAATTTTGACGAATCAAAGTAAATTGAGTTAACAGTTCTTCGTTTATGATGGGGCTTGATTATGTATTTTGAAGAAAAGATTTTATTTAAAATTGAAAAAATATTTGCTGCATGTACTTGAAATTTTAACTCAACTCTTTTTTCCATTACCATTAATCATCATTGTTAATAAAAGATATATTTTTAACTCCAACTTCTTCTAAAGTTGCAATAATATCGTTGAGTTTCTCAATGTTCAATTTGTCGAATTTTAAATCTAAACTGTAAATATCATTATCTTTTATAAATCTCGAAAGACTGAAGTCTAATTCAGAACTGTTTAAACTCTCTAATATGTTGCTGTACTTGTTTTGATCAATTTCTAGATACACCATTCCTGATGAACCTAGATTATTTTTCTTTAAACTAACTAAATATAAACAAAACAGAATAATTGGAGTTGCTACTATCAGTGCAATTTCCTGCTCGGCTCCTGCTGCTAGACCGCTAGCAATAACAAAAAATAAGTAACCTAACTCCTCGGGATCTTTAATTGGTGTTCTAAATCGCACAATAGATAATGCTCCAACCAATCCTAAAGATAGTGCCAGTGACGATTTCACTACAGATATTATTAAAACAGTGCTTAAACCAACAATCGTAAATGCATTTTTTGAGTTAGAAAACGAATTTGAAAGTGAGTATTTTTCATAGTGCCAAACAACTATTCTTGAAATTATAAATACCAAAATTAGATCAATTGATATTCTCAGAGGGGAGATAGCTAAAGATTCAACATTTTGGACAATTAAATCATTCATAAAAAATAATGTTAGTATTGTTTATTATAATTTTCTTAAGAGATCATGAAAATCAAGAAACAACACTTCTCTAAAAGAACAACTATTATTTTTTTATTTATAACTATTCTTTTTTTTCTAATAAGTTTTATTGCTCAATTAAGACCAAAACAAATCAGTGATGTAACTGTTGAACTCTCACTACTAGCAATGAAAAAAGGATACCAAGGTGTAACAAGAACAAATTCTGGGGAAAGAAGTTATAGTTCAGCCGATTATCTGAAGAGATTATTAATTTCTCCAAAAAATTTAAGACACATTGATTTTACATCTATTGATAAACTTTTTTTAGAAATGCCTTTTGATTCTGAATTAACTTTAGAACAAGAAATTAACAATTCATTAAGTTTCGGTAGATCAAATCAAAGAAATGATCTTGATATAAAAGCTCAAATTTCAGACTCTTTAAATGAGAGAATTAATGTAGAAATAAACTTAAAAGGAAATGGTTTAGACCACATACAGTATAGAAAAAAAGAGTCAATAAGGATAACCGTAGATGAAGGCATGTATCAAGGTATGTCCGAATTTTCTGTTCAACATCCTATGGTAAGAGATTTTCAATTAGAACCAATATTTTTGAAGATTACAAATGACTATGGAATTATTTCAACAAATCTTAAATTAATTAGATTATATATTAATGGTGAAAGTAGAGGTGTTTTTGAAATTGAAGAAGTTGGAAGCAAAGAGCACTTATTAAAATCAGGAAGAAAAAACTCCGTTGTAATTCGATTTGAAGCAGAAAGATATCGAAGCTTAATAGGATCCACAGTAACATCATCTGGAAGGGCAGTAACTTACAGGTCCTCAACGTTTGATTCATTAAATACAACAAAAATACAAAAAGACAAAACTTTAAGAGATTATGAGATAGTAGCAAAAGGTATGATTAGAAAATTTTTAGATGGTAATTTAGAACCTTCGGAAGTATTTGATCCGGTTTTAATGGGAAGATATCTTGGTATTTCAGAAACTCTTGGTATAACTCATCCTTTAATATTTCATAATTTTTTGTTTTACTACAATCCAGACACCAAGCTTTTAGAACCTATTGCATATGACGCAATGCTATCCCAAAGATTTGTTCATAGTAGTTTAATTACAAATATTACTGATGGGTTTGTTGAAGAGTTGCTATATGATGAATTAATTTATAAAAACTATCGAGATACCATATACGAATTAAGCAATAAACTTGTAAATGACAACTTCTTTCTTGATGAACTAAAAGATATTGAACAACAATGGTATGGCCATTTGGTAAAAGAATATTGGCTATTAGAAAAAATAGATTTTGAAGATCTTCTTATAAGACCAAAAAGTATGTTAGAAAAAAATGAAGACTCTCTTAAGAAGAAATCTAATAGAAAGAAAATGAGTAATCAATTTTTAACATCTTGTAGTGAATCTGAAGAACTACAAAACAAGTCAAACAATAATATAAACGCAAAACTGAATTCTCATGAGCTTATAAAGTCTGAATATTACAAAATTGATGAATGTACAA
>MDSW01047348.1_pt1 | contig 18033 bp, 19 predicted proteins | sample 811171 | NCBI WGS metagenome assembly MDSW01 (sample SAMN05326641, study PRJNA326480) | marine metagenome | isolation source: seawater | place: Atlantic Ocean: North West | collected 2012
ATTTATCAAATTATTACATTAATTCTCTAATTAAAGGTATCGTTAATTCTCTTTTTTTTTCTAATGATAATTTATCAATTTTTTCAACAAATTGATAAATATCATTATATGATCTATTTATTCTTTTTATGATATATGAAAAAATATCATCATTAGTAATTTTAATTTGTTTATCATATAATAATTTAATAAGTAAATTATTTATTAAATCATCATCAGGATTCTTAATCTCTAATAAATGAAAAGAATTTAATCTTGAAATTAAATCATTCAATTTTAATTTAATATTATTTATATTTTGGTTGGTAGTAATAAGTATTTTTAGATTATTGTTAAAACAATGATTAATTAAATGAAACAATTGCTCTTCATTAATATTTGAATTGATATTATCTAAAAAAATATTTTTATTTTGATTAATTAGTTTTTCATAATTATTTGAAGAGAAATCTACAGCATGATTTTTATGTTTCCATATTAAAGCCAAATGAGTTTTTCCTGATTTTAAAGGACCTTTTAAAATAATATGCTTTAAAATATTATTATTGATTAATGAATTATAGGCTTCATAATTAGACTTAGAGACATAAAAATCAAATTTTGAATAATTTTTTTTAAAATTAAAATTGAAAAATTTTTGTTTCATTTAATTTAATATATACTTAATATTACAATTTTTATCATTTTCTATTAAAACATTTTTTATTTCTAAACTTTTAATTAATACGTCCTTATTACCGTAAAATTTAATTAATTCTATGTTAGAATTCAAAGAAATTTTTTTTGTATATAATTTACTAACTTGAGATAAATTACTTATTATTGATTTAATATTGTTTAAATCATCAAAATTATTTGATGAAATCGTACATTCAATAAAATTGATAAAAGCATTATTTATTATCATTTTATTTTTCCACCAATCATCTAAAAAAATCAGAATATCATTTACAAATTTTTTTTGATTATTATGTTTGTCTAAATTATTGTCATACTTAAAATTTAATTTTCCTATTTCATAAAAAGAATTATTATAAGAATCAAAATTTTTGATTTGTAATTCTAATGTATTGGAATCAAAATTATAAATTTTAAAGTATAAAGAATCTTTAACTTTATACTTTTTTGTAATTTTGGAAAATGATGATATATCTTCTTTTATCATTTTGTCATAAGATAATAGATATCTATCGTTAGTATCCAAATTTGGTATCACAAAATTGATTAAATTATTTTTAAAATTATCTTTATCTACAAAATCTAATAAAAAATTATTTTTTTCTAAACCTGCATTAATAAAATCATTATCATATGAAGATAATATTAAAAAAGGATTAGATTGAGCATCTGTATAAGGTATATTTTGATTTCTTAGAAAAAGAATAAATTTTTTTAAATTAAAATTAATTTTTATATCTGCAATATATTTTTTATTAGTAATAATTTCATTTTCAATTATTATATTATTTACAATATCATTATAAATGTTGTAATTTTTAATTGAATTATAAAATTTTTTTCTATTTTGACTAGTTAAAATAGTATTTAATATAATATCAAGATTTTTATATTTAATTTCCTCGATTAATTTATTTTTTGTTTTTTCAACATTTTCAGTATTTACATTTACTCTTGTAAAATCAACTTCATAAATATTTTTTGCATAAGAAGGAAGGTTTAACAATAAGAAAATAACGATAAAAAAAAGAAATAATATTTTATTCATAATTACATTATCAAAAATATATAAAATTATTGTTAAAATTATGATTGAATTTCTAAAATATTAATAATTAACCAATAATTTCATCTTTTTGAAAGAAAAAGTCAATTTCAATTTTTGAATTTTCAGATGAATCAGAGCCATGAACTGAATTTTCTTGAATAGATAATGCTACCTCATTTCTAATAGTACCAGCAGCAGCATTTTTCGGGTCTGTTGAGCCCATAACTTCTCTATATTTAATAACTGCATTTTCACCTTCTAAAACTTGCACAACAACAGCATCGGAAGTCATATATTCAATTAAATCATTAAAAAAAGGTTTATCTTTATGAATATCATAAAATTTTTCAGCTTGATTTCTTGTTAATTTAATTCTTTTTTGTGCAATTATTCTTAAATTATTTTGTTCAATAATATCATTTATTTTACCTGTGATATTTCTTCTAGTAGCATCAGGTTTAATTATTGATAAAGTTCTGTCCATATCTTTATTTTATTTTTTAAAGAAAGAATCTATTAGTCTTACTCCAAAAGCTGTTGCTCCTGATGTATGTAATGATGAGAAACTGTTTAAGCCACCTTTTTTAGTCCAAGAAACACCGGCTATATCAATATGAGCCCATGCCGTATCATTTACTATAAATCTTTTAATAAATTGAGCTGCAGTTATAGAACCGCCATATCTAGAACCTATATTCTGCATATCAGCTCGAGTTGAATTAATATCTTTATCGTATTCATCTCCAATAGGTAATCTCCAAACTTTCTCACTAGTAATTTCTCCAGATTTAAATATTCTATTTGATAATTTATCATTATTAGAAAAAAGCCCTGCTCTATGGACTCCTAGAGCAACCATTATTGCCCCTGTTAAAGTGGCAAAATCAATTATTTCTTTAGCTTTATATTTGTTTTGAACATATGTTAATATATCTGCTAAAACTAACCTCCCCTCAGCATCTGTATTTAATACTTCTATTGTTTGTCCAGATAAACTTTCTACTATATCTCCTGGTCTCTGAGCCATACCGTCTGGCATGTTTTCGACAAGGCCAATTATTCCTACAATTGGTTTTTTAATATTATTTAGAGCTGCATTCATCATAGATCCAACTACAACTGCAGAGCCACCCATATCAGTAATCATTTCCTCCATGCCTCCTGATGGTTTCAATGATATTCCACCAGTATCGAAGGTCACTCCTTTACCAACCAAAATAGTTGGTTTAATATTTTTTTTAAGATTCCATTCAAATATCACAACTCTTGGTTCATTGTGACTACCCTGAGATACGCCTAGCAAGGACCTCATACCTATTTTTTCTAATTGGGATTTATCTAAAACTTTAACCTTCAATCCTAATTTTCTTAAAGAAAGGCATTTTTTAGCATATGAAACAGGGTTTAGAACATTGGCAGGTTCTGAGACTAAATCTTTTGTAAAATTTATAGATTGAAGTAAATTATGATTGTAATCAATTTCTTTGATTTTTCTATTTTTAGAACAAAAAATATTTATAGATTCAATTTTAAATGCATTATTTTCTTTTTTATATTTAACGAATGAATAATCTTTTAATAATAATCCAAAAATAAAATCTGAGCATAACTTATTGTAATTATTGAGTAATTTGGAAGAAAAAATAAAATTTAAGTCTTTATTGGAGTTTTTATTGAATTTTCCGAACAAATTAGCTCCATCAAAAATAACTTTATCTTTGCTAGATGTTTTAAGAAGCAATAATTTGATTTTATAAAAGAAATTTCCATTATTTGACTCTACATATGATTCATAATAATGATTTTCATCTAAATTTTTTTCTAAAGTCTGATTTTTATATAGTAATTTTGTATTAAAAGGCAGATTATCTATATTTTTTAATTCACTTAATTTTGATAATACTATTATAAAATCCTTATATTCTTTGGTAAATTGCTTAATATATTTTATTTTTATAGCCATATTATGAATAGAATTAATTTATACATATTTAGTCAAATTGTTAATTCTTGTACACTAGTTTTTTTTATTTTTATATCAGTAGCATGGTTATTACAATTATCAAGATTATTTACAACTTTAACCACATTGCAAATAAACATTGTTGAAATTTTAATATTATCATTTTTAATAATACCAAACTTAATAAATATTACACTACCATTTATATTAACATTTGGCTTTGTTTTAGCTTTTATCAAATTATCTAGAGATAGAGAATTAATTGCTATTTTTAGTCTGGGCCTTTCATTAAATGAAATTAGAAAGCCAATAATATTTGTTCTAATTTTCTTCACAATATTTTCAACAATATTAGGATTTATTTTTTCACCAAATACTTATAGCATTTACAAAGAAAAAGAATTTGATTTAAAAAATTCAATCAATTTTGAAAAAATTAATTTATCAAATTTTTTAAAATTTAATAAAAATATAACTTTAGATTTTGAAAATAAAGGAGGAAAATTTAATAACATTTTAATAAATATTGATGAAATAAACGATACTATAATTTTTGCAAAAAATGGAAATATTATACAAAAAAAAGATAACTTGGAATTTATACTAAATAATGGTTTTAAAATTGAAATTAAAGAAAATGAAATTGATAATTTAAGTTTCGATACATATGTTGCAAACTTTCCTATAGATGAAATTCAAGAATATAATAAATTTGATCCAAACACTTTAAATGTTATTGATTTGATTAATGATGATACACAAAGAAGTAATATAATAATTAATTTAAGAATAGTTGATACTTTGATATTAATTTCAATTTGTATAAGTTTTTATTTTTTTATTATAGTTAAAAATAATTATAGTTTTCAAAATTTAATGATTTATATTATAAGTTGTATTATATGTTTAACATTCGACAATCTTCTTGAAAGTATTGTTTTTGATGAATCACATTTGATACTTTTATCTTTTGCAAATATTTTAACTATAAATATAATTACACTATTATATTTAATTATTAGAAAAACATGAATCTAAAAATTTCAGCATATTTATTTTCTATTAAGTTAAAATATATTTTTTTAACACTTTTATTTATAACTTTATTTATACAAATTATTAACATCTTAGAAGTATCTAAAGTAATAAATAATGAAAATTTTTCTTTAACAAATTTAATTTATTTATCGTTTTTAAAACTACCTACAACAATTTTAGAAATATTACCTTTTGCTATTGTTATATCTACAGCATTTTTTTATAGATATCTTATTTCAAATAATGAATTAATTTCTATGAGAAATGTAGGATTTTCTATATTAGATATTTTTAAACCTGTTGCAATTGCAATATTTTTTTTGGGATTAATATTTTTGTTATTAGTTAACCCTATTTCTTCTATTTTTGAAAATAAATTTGAAATTGAAACTTCAAAAGATAATTCTAATTTATATTCTATAAAAATTAGTAATAATGAAATTTGGATTAAAAATTTAAACGAAGATAAAAATAATTTTATAAAATTTTCAAATTTTGATTTAAAAAGAATGTATGGGGAAGATATAAAAATTATTGAATCTTCTGAAAAAAATAATAAATTTTATCTAGCTGAAAAAGGTTATTTAAATGATAAAAATCTTAAACTTAAAAATATAAAATATTTTAATATAGATGATGAAAAATTAATAGAAATAAAAGATTTAAATTTAAAAGTTAACTTTATTGACGATGATATAATTAATAGTATTTCTGATTATAAACATATCCCTTTTTATAACTATAATAAACATTTAAAATCTTTAAAAAAATTTAATCTTTATTCCCCAGAAATATCTTTTTATTATATGTATCAAATTTTTAAACCAATTTTTCTAGTTATGTTGAGTTTTGTAGTTATGGGTTATGCAAGTAGATTTAAAAGAAATGAGAATTTTTTTAAAATTCTTTTTATATCAATGTCAGTAGGTTTTTGTTTTTTCATTTTAAAAGAAGTATTATCAGCTATTATAATGAGCAATTATCTATCATTTTGGTTAGGTTATGTAATTATGATAATAATAACTATTATCATTGGCTTATACCAATCAATAAATATAGAAATAAAATAATATTATGAAAGTAAAATTATTCACTTTTATATTATTTTTTAGTTTATTTTTTATTAATAATCAATTTGCTAAAGAAATCTTAATTTATGCTGATAATATTGATTATGATGAGGAAAAAAATCTCATCGCTAGAGGGAATGCAAAATTAATATACGGGAAAGAAATTATTACATCTGACTTAGTTATAGTTAAAGAGAAAGAAGAAAAAGTTATTTTACCTATTGAATTTAAATATAAAGATGATGAAGATAATTATTATTATGGAACTAGTGGAGAGTTTTCTTCTTCTTTAGATGAAGGAAAAATAAATGACTTAAAAATGTATTTGAATGATGGCTCAAGAATAGTTGGGACTGAAGGATATAAAAAAGGTGAAATTGATTTGGTTAATAAAGGAGTGTATTCTCCTTGCACTTCTAAAATTAAAATAGGTAATTTTATTTGTCCAATTTGGCAAGTTGATGGGGAAAAAATTCTACACGACCGGGATAATCTTTTTATACATACTAAACATGCTAAGATGAGAATTTTTAATGTTCCAGTCTATTATTTTCCTTATATGGTAACACCCTCACCTTTGAGAAAAAAACGTAAATCTGGTTTTCTAAATCCAACAATAGATTTTTATTTTATTGATGTAAAATCTCAACAATCAACATCCTTTCCTTATTATTGGGCCATAAGTGAAGATAAAGAAATGTTAATTACCCCAATTATTAATTATGGGGGTGGCGTTGATGCCTCACAAAGATTCACATTTAATTATGATCAGTTAATTTCTGGAGGAAATTTAAGTTTAGATTTATCAAGTGAAACAAATATTGAAAACCAAGATAATGAAAGTTGGTTAAGAGATGGTAGTTTAATTTTTGCTTTAAACCAAAATTTAAATGAAACTTTTAATATGAGCATTAGATCATCTTTGCAAAGTTCACCAACATATCTGAGACGAACTGATCAAAATAATTTTTTAAATAGATCAAATACGCTAAGTACAACTTTTAATCTTAATGGTTATGGTTTAAGAGAAATGGATGATGTATTAAATTTTAATATATCAGGATATCAAGTAGTAAGAAACAATGAAGATAATAAAACTACTCCTACGACCCTACCCTATGTAAGTTATAAAACTGGCACAAATGAATATGAAAATACTAAATACACAAATCATTTAACTTTTTATAATATTTTCCGTGAGACAGCCACTGCAGATCATGCCAAAAATCAGCAAAAAATTCACCATAGTTTAAAAACAGATAATGAATTCTATAAATATTATAGTAAATTAAATTTTAGAACTGAACTGCATAGCCAATACTACAATACAGAAGATAAAAGAATTTCAAATGATACTGAACATACAGGAACTTATGGAAGAATTTTTCCTATGTCAGGAATTTATATAGAAACACCACTTATAAATACTAAGAATAACCTAGAAATAAATCCAAAAGCTTCATTTGTTGTCAATGGCTCTCAACCTAGTTCAAGCAAGGTATCAAATGAGGAATCAACAAATAATTCATATAGTCTTTTTAATAATAGTAATTTAAATCGATATACTGGAACTGATAAGTTAGATAATAGTAAAAGAGTTAATTATGGTGTTGAAACTAAAATAAGCGCTTTTACTGCTGAATTAGGGCAATCATATGAGTTTGACCCTAAAAGTAATTTCAATAAGGATGCAGGTCTAAAGGACCACATGTCTGATCTATTGGGTTCGAGTTCATGGGATGGAAAAAATAATGATATTGGTCATAATTTTAGATTAAATGTTGATCAAGGATTACTTCAATCACAATCTTTAAATTTTTCTAATTTAAGTGGAATAGGAACAACTGGTTTTAATTATCTTCAGGAAAGAAAATCTGTTAATTCTTTACTAGTAACTGGTACAGAAACATTAAAAATAAACTTTAATAGTCGACCTTTTGCAAAATATTCAAAAATAAACTTTGAATCATCATTTGATTTGCTTCAATCTAAAAATGATCCAACTGGTTATAGTTTAGGATATAGATACTTTGATGAATGTTTTGGAATTAATTTAGGTTTTAATAGGAGCTTTTATGAAGATAGAGATTTAAAACCACAAGATAACTTAACCTTAACATTTTCTTTCAAAAGTTTAGGAGCTTATAAATCTACTAATTTAGCAGTATCTGAATGGGATAAACAAGATATAAGATGGATAAGTTCAAATGTTGATAATACAAACTTTAGATAAATATGAAAAAAATAATCATTTTTATTTTTGTTATAATTTTTAGCAAAAATTTATATTCAGAACAAAAAAATGAAGTATTATTTACTATAAAAAATTATCCTTTTACTTCTATTGATCTTAATCAAAGAAAAAATTATTTAGAATTATTTTATGGAACTAATAATATATTTGACAAAGATAGCAGCTTTTTAAATGACTTAATATCAGTTAGTTTATTTAATGAATTTGCAATAGATAAAAATATAAAAATTAATAAGGATACATTAGAAAATTATTATAATGCAATTATAAAACAATATGAAGATAGAAATTCATCTAAATTTATAGATTCAAAATTTTATACTACTCTTCCAAAAAAAATAATATTAAAGAATATTAGATTAGATTTACAAAGAAAAAATATTTTAGAAGAAATTTTCAAAAATAATAATATCGATTATCTAAGTACAAAAGAAGATATAAATATACTAGATATATTTGATATAAATTTAAATTATTTAATAGTAAATAAAGAATTTTTATCAATTTTGAAAAATATTAATATAAATTTAAATAATAATAATATTGAAGATATAATGAATTTGTTTGAAAGAAAACAAATAAATTACAAACAATATATATTCAATGTATCTGAAATGAAAAAAATTGATCTTGAAATACAAGAACATATAATTAATGATTCAAAAGAATTTATAATTAATAAAAATAATTACATATTGATAGGCAAAATTAAAAAAAACTTAAAAAAAAATATAGGTGTTAAATATTCCTTCTATCAAATTAAATCTAAAAAAAAAGAAAGCCTAATTGATTTGAAATTTAATTGTGAGAATATAGAAAATATTCAAGATAATGTTGATATTGAAATTACAAAATTTGAAAAAATTGAAGTAGAAAAATTAAATTTAGATGTTATTGAAAAATTAACAAAAAGGAATGATGCAATATTAATTGAAAATAATGATAAAAAGCATTTAATTATATTATGCAATATAGAGATAGATTCAGAATTAGCAAAAAAAGTTTCAAAAGAGGAAAATATACAAAATAAAGCAGATAGATTTGAAAATGAATTTATTGCAAATAAAAAAAAGGAATATAATTTTCAATTATATTAATAGTATGAATATTAATTTAAAGGCTGTAACTATAGGTGATATTAAAGGAATAGGTATAGAAATTTTAATTGATTTATGGAAGAAAAAAAACAAAGAGTTATTTCCATTTATTTTAATAACTAATTTATCGTTATTTAATAAATTCCTTTCTAAAAATAAATACAAAATAGATATTCTTCAAATTAAAAAAATTGAAAATATTAAAAAAATTCAAAAAAATAAATTTCTTGTTTTTGATATTAAAGCAAAAAATAATGATCAAAATACATATAATTCTATTTTAAAAGCTTATGAATTAACAAAAAAAAATCAGTGTAAATCAATAATAACTCTACCTATTAATAAAGAAAAAATTAGCAAAAAAATTGATAAAAATTTTCTAGGACACACTGAATTATTTAAAAAATTAGATAAAAAAAATGAAGTAAATATGTTTTTTTATAATAAAAAAATTATTGTAGTTACATTAACAACACATATACCAATTAAAGATGTTCCAAATTTTTTTAAGTCAAAAAACAAAATATTTAATAAAATTTGCCTAATAAATGATACTCTAAAAAAAGATTTTAATATTAAAAAACCAAAATTAATTATTGCAGGAATAAATCCACATTCTGGTGAGAATGGCTTAATTGGAAAAGAAGAATTGAATTTTTTAAATCCAACGATTAAAAAACTTAAGAAATATGGAATTAATATTGAAGGACCGTTTTCTGGAGATACTCTTTTTACTAAAACAAATATCAAAAAATATGATTGTTTTATATGTAATTTTCATGATCAAGCTCTCATACCTTTTAAATTAATTAGTAATTTTGAAGGAGTAAATTTTACAGGATCACTAGATATAATTAGGACATCTCCTGATCATGGTCCTGCATATGATATAGTTGGTAAAAAAATTGCTAAAAAAAATAGTTTATTTGAAACATTCGCTCTAACAAACAAAATATATAATAATAGAAATAAAAGATAATTTGTTTATTTCAAAAAAATCATTAGGTCAAAATTTTTTAATTGATAAAAATATTATATTTAAAATAATTAATTTAATAAATAAATTTGAAAATAAAACCTTTTTAGAAGTTGGCCCAGGCAAAGGGGCCTTAACAGATGAATTATTAAAAAAAAAACCAAAAAAACTAATATTAATTGAGAAAGATAAAATTCTTTTTGATGAATTATCTATTAAATACAAGAAATTCCAAAATGTGAAAATTTATCATGAAGATGCTTTAAATTTTGATTATTCAAAAATAAATTATATAGATGTAATTATTGCAAATCTTCCTTACAATATAAGTGTGAAATTAATTATAAAATGGATGAAAAATATAAATTATTATGATGAAATAATAGTTATGATTCAAAAAGAAGTAGCTGAAAAATTTAAATATAAAAATATAAAAAAAAGAAATAGATTAAATACTTTTGCCGAAATAACTTCTTACATTGAATTAAAATTTGATGTTTCAAAAAATGTTTTTTATCCAAAGCCAAAAGTAAAATCATCAGTATTAAAAATTTTACCAAAAAATAAATACAATATTAATTTAGATAAATTTGAAAATTTTACTAGAGATATATTTAATAATAAAAGGAAAAAATTATCTAATGTATTAAAAAGAATTAAAATTAAAAATATTGAAAATATTTACAAATTAAATATTTTAGACAAAAGAGCTGAGGATCTTAGCTTGGATCAATTAATCAAAATATTTAAAGAATATTAATAGATTCAACTTTTGATTTAATTAAATCTAAAATATTCTCATATTCAATAATCTTTTTAATAAAGTCAGCAGTTTTTTTAACATTATCGTTTACTAATACGTACTTATATTCTTTATAATGATTGATCTCACTAACAGCTAAAGATAATCTTTTATTAATTTCTTTTTTATTATCTCTTCCTCTTTTTACTAATCTTTCCCTTAATTCTTTTTTATTAGGCGGTAATATAAAAAAATCAATTATTGAAGTTTTAGGAAATTTATTTCTAAGTTTTTTTGCACCCTGCCAATCTATATCAAAAAGAATATACTTATTATTTTTGAATGCATTCTTAATATTCTTATGTGGAGAGCCATAGTAATGATCAAAAACTTTAGCAGTTTCAATAAAAAATTTTTTTTTGTTTAAATTTTGAAATTGTTTAATACTTACAAAGTTATAATCTTTTTTATTAACTTCCCCTGTTCTCTTTGGCCTGGTTGTATATGAGATTGATAATTTGATTTTATTATTATTTTTTAGAATTTTTTTACAAATTGTAGTTTTTCCAGCACCTGAAGGTGATGAAATTATTATCATTTTTTTAGTCATTTATTCTTTCTAAAATTATTAAGCTTTTTTTTATGTTCATCAAAAGTTTTTGAATATATGTGTTTTTTCAAGTTATTATTATAAAAATAAAATAAATAATCACTTTTATAATTTTCTAATACTATTTCAATTGTTTTTCTTCCAACATAACATATTGGATTTGGAGGCAATCCATGTATATAATAAGTATTGTATTTATCTTGTATTTTCAAATCTTTAATTCTTAATTTATTTTCTAATTTACGCTCACCCTTTGTGATTGAAAAAATTGTGGAAGCGTCAATTTGAAGTTTCATACCTATATTTAATCTATTAAAAATTACTGATGATATCATCTTTTTATCAAAATCATCGATTCCTTCTTTTTCTATTAATGATGCTATTACCATTATTTCGTTTATTTTATATTTTTTAAATATTGCTTTATTTTTATTTTTGTTAAAAAAAATTGATTTATTATTTTTCATCAACTGAATAATTTTTTTTATTGAGTCTGTAGATTGATAATTATATGTATCTGCTAAAATTTCATTATAATCTAAATTGATTTCAGTATTAAATTTATCTAGTAACATCTTTTTAACTTGATATTTTTCCCACCCATCAACAATTGTTAATTCATAAAAAACATTGCTAGGTTCTGATAAAATTTTATAAACATTATATAAACTTGATTTGTCTTGAAATTGAAATTCACCATAATTTATATTGTCAATAAAAACGTTATTAAATTTTAAAAAATAAAATAATATTTTTTTGTTTATTATAAAATTCAAATCAAATTTATTTGACAAAGATCTGATATTCTCTCCTTTATCAATTGTAAGTATGTAATTTTCAAAATTAAATTTTTTAAAATATAAAAAATAAATAGAATAAAATATAAAGAATGTTAAAAATATAATTAATAAAATTAAAAATTTTTTAATAAGATTTAAATAGTAATGCAGTATTTGTACCTCCAAAACCAAAAGAATTACTAAGAGCTATATTAACTTTATGGTCTTTAGGAACTTTAGGAACTAAATCAATATCAAATTCATGAGATGGATTCTCTAAATTTAAAGTTGCTGGAACTTGATTATTATTAATTGCTAATATGCTAAATATTGCTTCAACACTTCCAGCTGCTCCTAATAGATGACCTATAGACGATTTAGTTGAACTAACTTTAACTTTTGAATTGTTTTTAACCAATCTCATTATTGCACTCAATTCAATGTCGTCTCCTACTAAAGTTGAGGTTCCGTGAGCGTTAATGTAGTCAACTTCATCAATATTTACATTTGCACTTTTAAAAGCTTGCTTCATAGCTCTATAACCTCCATCACCATCTTCAGAAGGTGAAGTTATATGATGAGCATCTCCTGACATTCCGTATCCTATTACTTCAGCATAAATTTTGGCCCCTCTACTTTTGGCATTTTCTAATTCTTCTAAGACTAAAACTCCAGCTCCTTCTCCCATAACAAATCCATCTCTATCCTTATCCCATGGACGTGATGCATTTTCAGGATAATCATTAAAATTTGTAGATAAACTTCTAGCTGCACAAAATCCAGCAACACCTAATTCACAAACTGCAGCTTCAGCACCTCCTGCAACCATAATATCTGCAGCCCCCCTTCTAATAATTTCAGTTGCATCACCAATTGAATGAGCTCCTGTAGCACATGCAGTTACTACGGAATGATTAGGCCCTTTAAATCCGTTTTTAATTGAAATTTGACCTGATAATAAATTAATTAAAGAAGCGGGAACAAAAAAAGGAGAGATTTTTCTTGGACCTCTATCTTTTAAAATAATAGCATTATTGTATATAGTTTCTAAACCACCTATTCCTGATCCTACCGAAACTCCAACATTAAGTTTTTTTTCCTCACTTAAATTATGAATTCCTGAGTCAATTATTGCTGATTGAGCGGCAATTAATCCATATTGGATAAATCTATCATTTCTATTCAAATCTTTTTTTTCTAAAGTTTTATTTATGTCAAAATAATCAGAAGCATCATGATTATTGGATAAGTAACCAGCAATTTTGCAAGGCATATTATTAACATCAAAATGGTTAATTTTTCTTATACCAGATTTACAAGAAATTAGATTTTTCCAAGAAGATTGAACGTCATTTCCGATTGAAGTTAATAAACCTAAACCAGTAACAGCAACTCTTCTCATTCAAAATATATATAACTATTTTTTACTATCAATAAAATCAATTGCATTTTGAACAGTTAATATAGTTTCTGCAGCATCATCAGGTATTTCAATTCCAAATTTTTCTTCAAATGCCATTACTAGCTCAACTGTATCTAAACTGTCAGCCCCTAAATCATCAATAAACTTTGATTCTGGAGTAACCTTGGATTCATCAATACCTAAATGGTCTACAACAATTTTTTTAACTTGTTCTTCAGTACTACTCATAGAACTCCTTATTGTTAATAGTTAATAAATTATAGACCAAGACCATGTCAACTTTTAAACCATTAACATTCCTCCATTTACATGGAAAGTTTGGCCGGTAATATAGTTTGCTTGATCGCTAGTTAAAAAAACAGCTACATTGGCAATATCGGAAGGGGATCCGAGCTTATTAATAGGTATTTTAGCTAAAATAGCATTAACTTGACCTTCACTTAATTTATCAGTCATGGCAGTTTTTACGAATCCAGGCGCTATTATATTTATTCTTATATTTCTAGCAGCAACTTCAAGAGCTAGAGATTTATACATTGAAATCATTCCTGATTTAGTAGCAGAATAATTTGACTGTCCTGGATTGCCAGTGAATGCAATAACAGAAGAAATCCCAATTATATTTCCATTTCTATTTTTTATCATTTGAGGAATAATTTCTTTAATTATATAGTAATTTGAATTCAAATTTACATTTATAACTTCTTGCCAATCACTTTCTTTCATTCTTAGCAATAAATTGTCATTAGTTATTCCAGCATTATTAATTAAAGTGTGAATATCTTTGTGATCATTAGATATTTTTTTTACTTTTTCAGAAATGGTTACTTGATCTGTTAAGTCTAATTCATAATAAAAATGATCTGACCCAAATTCTTTTTTTAAATCATTTAATTTATCATTATTAGAAGAAGTAAAAATTAAAATACTATTTTCTTCAATAAATTTTTTACATATAGCTTTACCTATTCCTCCAGAAGCTCCCGTGACCATAATTTTTTTATCTTTTAAATTATAATTCATCCTTAAAATCCTCTAAATCATTAACATGATTAATATTGATTATTTTAAAATCAGAAGATATCCTTTTAATAATTCCTGTCAAAACTTTTCCTGGTCCAATTTCAATTATTTTACTTTCTTTTTTTTTAGCCAAATACTCTATACTTTCTCTCCATCTTACTCTATTTGACATTTGTAGGGACAAATTATCAAAAATTAAATTTTTTTTAGTATTAGGAATAGCAGAATAATTGCTTATAATTGGAAAAACAGCATCTTTAATTTCTGCTTTTAGTAAATATTTTTCCATTTCTTTTTCAGCATCTTTCATTAGTTTTGAATGAAATGCAGCAGATACATTTAAATAAATAATTTTTTTTGCACCCATATCTTTTAATATATTTTCACTTTTTTTTATATTTTCTATTATTCCAGATATGACAACTTGGCCTGGAGCATTATCATTAGCAACCTCGATATCTAGAGAATTATTTTTGATTATTTCTTCTACTTCTGAACAATTAAGTCCTAAAACCGCTGCCATTCCTGATAAATTATTTTCAAATGCATTTTGCATTAATTCACCTCTAATTTTTAATAGATTAGAACATTCAGAAATTGTTAAAGACTTCGATGCTACAAGTGCAGAATATTCTCCTAATGAATGACCTAAAACATAATTTATATTCTTAAAATCATATCTATTTTTAAAAACTTCGAATATTGCCATTGATGAAGTAAAAATTGCTAACTGCGTATATTTAGTAATATCAAGTAAATTGTCACTATTATCAAATATTATCTCTGATATGTTCAAATTTGTTGCGTTTTCAACAATTTGAAAAACATTCTTGGCAATATCATAATTATTATAAAAATCTTGAGCCATTCCTTTAATTTGGCTACCTTGACCTGGAAATACAATTGATGTCATTTTTATGTTGATTTATGATAAATTATAAATATTAACAACAAATACTTCACTCGAAATGTGATATTTTTGAGTTTTAACCGAGGAGTCTATGGATAATTTTGAAACAACATTAATACTAAGTCCTGATCTTTCTAATGAAAAACTTAAATTAGAATTGAAAAATTTCGAAGAAAACATCAAAAAAAATGATGGTGATATAATAGCTCAAGAAGATTGGGGATTAAGAGATCTAAGTTATAAGATAAAAAATGCAAAAAAAGCATTTTACATGTTTTATCAAATAAAATTTAATGGAAGTAAAATTCAAGATTTAAAAAAAATAGTTTCACAAAATGAAAAAATATTAAGATACTTATTCATTAAAGTTACAAATCATGATGAACTTCCTACAAAGCTTCACAAATCCGAGTAATTAATAATGAAAAATAAAGATGATAAAAAAAATAGTCCATTTGAAGAGAGAAAAAAGTTTTGTCCATTTAGTCAAAAAAATTCACCTAAAATCGATTATAAGGATACTAAACTTTTAATGAGGTACATATCTGAAAAAGGCAAAATTACCCCTAGCAGAATTACAAATGTATCAAGTAAAAAACAAAAAGAACTAACTAAGGCAATAAAAAGAGCAAGATATCTTGCCCTGCTGTCTTACACACAAAAATATTAAATATGAAAATTATACTTACATCAAATATAAAAAAATTAGGAAAAATAGGTGACTCAGTTAACGTCAAAGATGGATATGCACGTAATTATTTATTTCCTCAGCATAAGGCGTTAAGAGAAAATAAAAAAAACCTAGAATATTATCAGAAGATAAAAGATGAAATTGCTCAAAAAGAAAAGATAAAAAAAGATGATGCTAATAACCTCATTAAAGAACTCAAAAAGGTAAAAATTGAATTTTCTAAAGAGGTAGATGAAAAAAATCAACTTTATGGAGCAATTTCAAAAAAAGAAATACAGAATTATTTAGTTGAAAAAAATATTAAATTAATTCTTGATGATATATTAATCCCAGAACCGATAAAATCTGCTGGTAATCATATAATTAAAGTTAATCCATATGAGGGAATAGAAGCTGAAGTCAATATTATAGTAAAAAAATCCTAATTTATTTATTCACATTATACATTTTTTATTAACTACTTATTCTTAACTAAATAGACAATATCATTCTATGCTCTTGAGAATTTTTAACTTTTTAGTTATTTATGTTTATGGCAAGTCCAGACTTAAAGATCAATAATCAAGAAAACATAGAACAAAATTTTGATAAATTAACTAATATTGAAGCAGAAATAGCTGTAATAGGATGTTTGTTATGGGATAATCGTACCTATGAAAAAATAGCTGATTTTTTACATGAAGATCATTTTAGTGATCAAAATAATAAAAAAATTTACTCAATTATAAAAAAATTATTAGATCAAAATATTCTTGTAACCCCTATAACTCTCAAAAATTATCTTGCTGAAAATGATGAAGGTGATCTAAATAATTTTAAATATCTAAATCAAATAAAAGATTCTGCTCCATCAACACATAATGCATTTCAATATGCAAAATTATTATATAATTTACATGTCAAAAGATCGTTAATACATATAGGGAATGATATGATTTCAAATACTTTTGATAATAATTTGTTAGGGGAAAATCTTATTGAAATTGCTGAAGACAAACTCTACAATTTATCTCAAATAGGAAAAATTGATAGAAACTATCTTTCTTTTAAAGATGCATTAACTAATGCGATTGAAATCATTGATAAATCATTCAAAAGAGATGGTAAGATAGCTGGCATTCCTTCTGGCTTAAAAGACCTAGACAAAAAACTTGGTGGATTACATAATTCAGATTTAATAATAATAGCAGGAAGACCCTCAATGGGTAAAACTGCTCTAGGGACTAATATTGCATTTAATGCTGCAAAGAATTATAAAGAAAAAATTGATGATACTGGAAACAAAATTATAGAAGATGGAGGTAAAGTTGCCTTTTTTTCATTAGAAATGTCTCATGAACAATTAGCAACAAGAATATTAGCTGAGCAGTCTAAAATAAGTAGTGATAAAATGAGAAAGACAGAGTTTAGTAAGGATGATTTTAAAAAAATTGTTAATGTTAGCTCTAATCTTGAAAATTTATTTTTGTATATTGATGATAATCCAATTTTAACAATTCCTACTCTTAGAGCTAAAGCAAGAAGATTAAAAAGATTGTATGATATTAACTTAATTATAATTGATTATCTTCAATTGATGTCTGGCTCATCTAATGTAAGAAATGATGGAAGGGTTCAAGAAATATCAGAAATTACAAGAGGATTAAAAGCTATTGCCAAAGAACTTGATATTCCAATTATTGCACTATCTCAACTTTCTAGGCAAGTTGAGCAAAGAGAAGATAAAAGACC
>MDSW01130719.1_pt1 | contig 18033 bp, 17 predicted proteins | sample 811171 | NCBI WGS metagenome assembly MDSW01 (sample SAMN05326641, study PRJNA326480) | marine metagenome | isolation source: seawater | place: Atlantic Ocean: North West | collected 2012
ATTAATTACAATTAATGATTATGATCTTTTTTTTATTAATTCAAACTTCAAAAATATAAATCAAGTTAATCAGGCATTAAAACTCGTCGAAAAAAGTGAAAAAAAAATCATATTTACACATCAAGTAATATTTTCTCCGGATAATTGGTTTTTAAGAACAAATTCAAGAGATTTTTATTCTGTTGCAAATAAATTTTACAATGAATTAATTAAGATCAGTAAAAATATAACCATTATTTCAGGGGATATTGGTGCCTTCAAAAGAATGCCCTACCTAGTATACTTCAAAAACTCTGGTAATAATTTAATTGCCTCTGGACTAGGAAATGGAGTAAATAATTATATTGTGTCAATTAAAATTGAAAAAAACAATCTATCCTTTCATAAAATTAATCTAGATGATGGAACCAAATCAAGCTTGAAACCAGATAATATATATTATAGTACCACAATAAACGCTATTCAATTCTTTTTCTTTTCCAAAAAAAGGGGATTTGCTTTTGTTTTACTATTAATATCTCCCATTTTTTATTTTATATATAGAAAATATAAAAAAAATTTAAAAGTTTAATTCCTCGAATTGTTTTTTGAATTTTTATTTTCCAAACACTTTCTTACTATAGGGTTTGACTATGTGTATAAGTTAAATGTGATCAGCAAACCAAATGGTCATTTTACTTTTAACCCTTAATAGTATAAATACTTGTTTTCTAGATCTTCTTTAACATTTTTTACAAGTTGAGATAACTCACTATTTTTCATTTTTTCTGCATTATTACTGTTAAGAATATGAGGTAGGTTATCTAAAGATTTATCTTCTTTATTAAATATAAAAATATAATCATTACTAACATTTGTATATGGGAGTTCCTCCTCAGATATTAAATCTTCACTTAGCTCCTCACCAGGTCTTATTCCTATTTCTACAACATTGTCGGAAATAATTTTTGCAAGATCGATTATGTTTACCTTCTTCATTTTTTTTGATAAAATAAAGCCTTCATTTACTGATTCAGTAAACTCTATGCATTTTTCAACTATTTGACTAGCCTGTTCCTTTGAAATCATTAATCTTGTCATTTGACTACTTGTTATTTCAAGCGATTGATTTAACCTTTTATTATTTAACCATAATGGTATAACCGAGCCACTACTCCCAGCAATATTCCCAAATCTAGTACAGCAAAATCGGGTTTCATCTGTATTTGCTTCTAAAAACATCTTTTCCATAATCCTTTTAGAATAGCCATATAAACTTTTTGGTGAACATGCCTTATCTGTGCTTATTCCAACAGTTAATGGAATTTTATTTTCTTTAGATACGTCAATTATATTTTTGGATCCTATAATATTAGACTTAACCATTTCATATGGTTGCTTTTCTGCTGAATCAACATGCTTCATAGCAGCAGCATGAATTATTATATCAGGATTAATTTTTTTTATGTAATTATCTAGGGTGAACTTGTCCTCAACACATCCCAAAATAATTTCAACTTTATTAAACATTCTTTTAAGGAGAACTTGAGCTTTTTCATTTCTTGAATACGAATAAAAATGGTATTTATTTATGTTATTCTTAATAAAAATACTCCCAACTGTACCGCTTGCACCTGTTATAAATACTTTTTTCATTAGTATGTAATTGTTTTTTGAATTATTTTATTTGATAAATCAAGATTTTTAATTATTGAGATTATTTTTGATGCTGAATCTCCATCTCCATATGGATTAAAAAATTCTTTATTCTCATCTTTTAATTTTAAACACTCTCTTATGGAATTTAATATTTGTGTTTCATCGTGTTCAACATCAATAACGTTACTGGGTCTTAATCTTTTATTTTGTCTAGTGCCAATATTAATTGTTGGTATGTTAAAAGTTGATGTTTCATGTATCCCACTACTCGAATTTCCAATAAGTCCAATTGATCTCTTTAAAAGATTGATATAATCTGAGATTGAGAGGGTTTCAATATATTTAAAGTTTGAACTTCTAACTTCTCTTATAATATTTGAGAAACCTGCATCGTTATTGGGCAGAATAATTAATACATTAACATTTGCTTTCTTAAGTGCCCTAAGAGTAGTAACTATTTGCGATGTGGATTTTTCCAATTCTGTAGTTACTGGATGTTGAATTAAAATAAAATAGTTTTTATTGATTAAATTGTATTTTTTTAATACATCTGGGTTATCAATAACTTGTTTAATTGCATCAATTGAAGGACAGCCTACATTAAAAATATGACGAGGTTCTTCCCCCATTTTAATTAATCTATATACTGAATCTTTGTTAGCCGCAAAATGATAGTGTGAAAATTTAGACATTGCATGTCTTATTGATTCATCTATAGTTCCTGTAACTTCACCCCCTTGAATATGTGCTACAGGTATATTCATGTGAGCACCCGCAATTGTAACCGCAAGGTTTGCTCCAATATCAAAACCTGAAAGAATTAGATTTGGTTTTGCTTCTTCCAAACAATAAGTTACATCATGAACTACTCTTGAGAAGGCCCTAACCATTGATCCAGAAGTGTCTATATCCTCTGTGAACATTTTGATTTTAAAATCAACATCAAAACCATCATTGATAATTTCATCTATTGTATGACCCATTTCAGGTTTTATGTGAGCCCCTGTTACCGCTAGAGAATAATCTAAATCTTTATCTTTTACGATCAGATCTAAAATTGGTTTAAATCTTGAATAATCAGCTCGTCTCTCGGTTATAATGAATATTTTTATCATAATTAATTAGTTTAAATCATCAAAATTATTGTAAATATTTGACAAGTCTTGATTTAATTGTTTTGACAAAAACATGTTCAATGTGTCATGGTTAAATTTATCATATACTATTATTAAATGTTCAATCGGTTATAATGCCTTTGCAAAAATAATTTATTTAATGAAAATCTGAATATTTAACATGTTCACCAATTTTAAATGATTTATTAGAAATTTTTCCTAAAAGATCATTAAATTTTTCAGCAGGTATTTCACCTGTTCCTGGTCGTTTAACCCATATGTTTTCATAAGAAAATACATCTCCGGATTTAATTTCCTTAATAGTTACTACCGTTGAAAAGGCAAAATTTGAGGTTATTTTTTCTTCCATTGCCGCCTCTTTTTTACCCCCAAGCATTGATTTAATATTTTTTGAGCTTTGAATTAATTCCTTGCATGTCAATTCATCCATTGAACAAATAATATCAGGTCCAACTCTATCCATTGTATCAGTAAAATGTCTTTCTATAATTGAAGCACCAAGGGCTATAGCTGAATAGGAAGAAAGATTATTAATTGTATGATCACTCAATCCCACCGGTACTCCTGGAAAGACTTTCATTAATTTTTGCATTCCACCTAATCTTACTAAATTAAAGGGGGTTGGATATAAGTTTGTAGTATGAAGAAGAGCATATTGCAGTTTATTTTTTTTTATTATATCAACACTTTTACTTACACTTTCTATTGAATTCATCCCTGTACTCAAAATTATTGGTTTTTTAAACTTACATATGTATTCAACTAACGGATAATTATTACATTCACCACTTCCTATTTTGAAAGCCGGAACATCCATTGAAACTAGCCTGTCAACTGCTGCTCTAGAAAAAGGAGTTGAAATGAAGATCATTCCAGATTTCTCTACATAATTTTTAAGCTCTAATTCATCTTCATAATTCAAAGAACACTCTTCCATAATTTGAAATATGGATTTCTCAGAATTCCCTGGTATTACTTTTTTGGCTTCTGGACTCATCTCATCTTCGACTATATGTGTTTGATGTTTTACAATTTCAACACCAGCTCTTTTTGCACTATCGACCATCTTTTTTGCGATCTTTATGTCTCCATTGTGATTAATTCCAATCTCCGCAATGATTAGTGGAGGATATTTTATTCCTATATCTCTGTTTTTTATTCTCATTTAGTTACAATTAATGAATGTAAAGTTTTGTTCCATAAATTATGATTTATGGTTTTTGAGATTTTAATTGAATTTAAGCTAAACTGCATTTTTTCAGCCTTGGGCAATAAAATAAATTTTCTAATTGCAGTAATCATTGAATTATAATCCAAGGGATCAAAAACAAATCCATTTTTACCACTTTTTACTAAATCTATTGATCCACAGTTTTTTGATATCAAAACAGGAAGTCCTAATGCAGTCATTTCATGTGTAACAACTCCCCATGGTTCAAATTTACTTGGAAGACAAAAAACATCTGATTTATTAGCTATATTAATAATCTCCTTTTGATTAAGTAATCCTCTGTAATTAACAAACTTAAATTGTAATAACTTATCTTTCAAATAACCGCTACCAATTATATTGATTTTATGCTCCAAATTATCCTTTTTATTTATAATATCTATTGCCTCTACAAATCTTAGAATATTTTTTTCATCCACAAGTCTACCAATAAATAAAAAAGTAATTTTTTTTCCATAAAATTTATGTTTTTTTGAACTATCAAAGAAAATTTTATCTGCTACATAAAATCCATCGTAAATATTTTCGTTATCATAACCAATATCTAATGCAAATTTTCTTTGTAAATGTCCTACACCCCAAAATTTATCAAAATATCTTTTATAGAGAAAAAAACTGAATATTCTAATTATAAATTGTTTAATAGAATTTGTATAAATTGAATCTTGAACCGTAACTGTTTTGCATATTTTCTTAATTTTTTTGGCAACGTACAAGTAATCCTTATACATTCTTCCTGAAATTAAAATTAAGTCAGGATTTAAACTAAAACAATAATCGTATAAGTGCTGTTTTAAAGAAAATTTATTTTTTTGTGTTAATGTATAATTAGCATTTTTGTTCACAATGACAGTTTTAAATATAGAATCATAAACTATATGAAGTTTTATTTTTGGAAAATTATTGGAAAAATTATTTATGCAACCAATAAAATATGGTGTAATTTCTGGATATAAGAAAATAACATTCTTTGAGCTATTTATATTGATCATAATATATTTAGAAACATAATGTATTAAATTAAGTACTTTTATTACTTGATTGTGAATATATAAAATTTAAAGTATTAAAATTAGTATTAATTATTTTAATATCAGATAATTTTTTTTTACAAATAAATAAAAATTTTGATTTTATTATATAAATTAAGTACTTTTGTTACTTGATTTTTAATAATTTTCTGTGACTAAAAATAAATCATTCAATATATCATATTTGAACTTGGCGGCTCAAAGTCCCTCTTTGGAGTTAAATCTTGCATTTAGTGAGAAAATTCATCTTGAAAATAACAGAGATAAACATGTATTTTTTATGTGCGATCGGGCTCTAAAAAGTTGTTCAGTAAATGTTTTCAATAAAAAAAGCATTTGCAACATTTGTACACATAAAGCAAAAAAAGGATTTAAAGAATTTAAAAAAAGAAATCCAAAATCTGAGTTAATCCATATAAAAAGATCAGATCTCTTCAATAAAGAAATTAACTATAATAATTTTAGTGATGATCAAAATAATGAATTTTTATTGGGAGTTCATTCAACAATCGGTTCTCAGTTAAGACTAGAAAACATGGATCTTTTGAATAATAGATGGAAAAAGGTTAAGGAAAGAATGTTAGAATCTTCTTATGCATTATATTCCTATTTTGATAGTTTTTTCACAACAAATAAAGTTAATAATTTTGTTATTTTTAATGGGAGGCTAAGTTGCGGAAGACCATTAATCGAGGTATCAAAAAAAAATAGTGTAAATTTTCACTTATTTGATGCAGCTCTTAACGGAAAGGTACCAATGTATTCTACCAACGAAATGTTTCACTCGATAGAATTTGAAAAAAGAAATTCATTAATCACTTATTTAAAATGGTTTAAAGATTCAAGATCTCTTGCTGAGCAGTATTTTTATACAAAAATTAATAGGGTTGAAGTAGATGATTTTGCTTACACCAAAAATCAAATATCGGGTCACATTGATGAAACCATAAAAGAACTCAAAAAACCTCTTATTTCTATTTTTGTTTCAAGTGATGATGAATATAGATTTATTGGTTTAGATTGGGGCGATTATTACATTTTGGACCAAATTGACAGTATAAGGAAATTAATAAACTCGAAACTATCTGAAAAGTTCGATTTTGTTGTCAAAATGCATCCAAATCAAAAAAATATTCATAAATCAATTATGGAAAGATATAAATTGTTAGCTAATGAGGTTAACGTTCTTTTCCCAGAAAGTTATACTGACAGTTATGCTCTTATTAAACACAGTGAATTAATTGTTAATTTTTGCTCAAGTATTTCTCGTGAAGCAAATTACATGAGAAAGCCAGTTGTTCAAATAGGCCCAAGTTTATATATGAAATTCTTAATTGCAAATCTTGTTGATTCAACTGATGAAGCTATAGATTTAATATACCACAAAAAATACAAAATAATGCCAATAAGAGGCTCAATAATCTCTTTTACATATGAAATGAAATCTTCATTTGCTCTCAAAGCTTATAATTTTATCGAAGACGGTGTATATACATACGGAGGTAAGTCTTGCAGAGCTCCACTATATTTAAGATTGATTGCAGTTCCTGCAAAATTATATGTTCATATAATTAAAGGTAATTTAGATATCTTTTACAACTTTGGTATGTATTTAAGAAACTTAATTTTTGGACAAACTAAAGTTAAACGCTAATTGTTATGAAAATATATGTAGATATTGATAATACTATTTGTAAAACTGAAGGAATGGACTATTCTAAATCCTCACCAATTTTTGCAAATATTGAAAAAATCAATAAATTATATGATAGTGGTAACGAAATAATTTATTGGACAGCAAGAGGATCAATTACAAAAATTGATCATTTTGAATTGACTGAAAAACAATTGAAAAAATGGAATTGTAAATACCATAAATTATCAGTAGGACAAAAACCATATTACGATTTACTTATCTGCGATAAAACCAAAAGAATTGAAGAAATATAGTTTAAAAACATTTTTAAATTATGATAATTGGTATAGATGGATCTAACATAAGAACTGGAGGGGGTAAAAAACATTTAGAACAATTTATAGTTAATTCAAATAAAATTTTTGGATCTAAGATCAAATATATTGTAGTATCTAACAAAACTACATTACAAAATATAAGTAAGCTAAGTAATGTTTACTCTATAACCAACAGACTTTTAAACTTTAATAATATTACATCTTTTCTCTCTCAATTTATTTATTCAAAATCATACTTTAAAGAAAATAACTGTGAGGTTGTTTTTGTGCCTGGAGGAATATTTTTATCATCTTTTAGGCCATTTGTTTCTATGAGTCAAAATATGTTACCATTTGATCCTATTGAAGTGAAAAATTTCAAATTTTTTAAAAAGATTAAATTTTACCTAATAAAAGTATTGCAATTAAAAACATTTATGAAATCTAATGGAGTTATCTTCCTGAATGAATATGCAAAAGAGAATATTTTAAACAAACATAAATTAAAGACTAAATATGCAATTATTCCTCATGGGATAAACCAATCAAATAAAAATATCTACACACCTTGTAATAAGCCTTTTAAAATAACTTATGTCTCAGACTTTCTTCCATATAAGCACCAACTCAATGTTGTAAATTCAGTGAAAAAAATTTTAGATAATGGTTATGATGTTTATTTGAATCTAATAGGAAATTATGATAATTCCTCAATCAGTCCCATAAAAAAAATTATATCAAAAAATAAAATTTTGAAAAGTAGAATTAATATAGTTGGTTTTGTTCCTAATGATGAAATAATTAACTATTATAAAAAAAGTTCTCTTATCCTTTTTGCATCTACATGTGAAAATTTGCCATTTATATTACTAGAAGCAATGTCATATGGAATGCCTATTATAACATCAACTAAAAAACCTATGAGTGAAATGTTGTATGGTAAAAATATATTGTTTGATAGTTATGATATAAATAGTATTCAAAAAATAATTATTGAGAATATGAAAACTGAAAAACTAAATAAAATGTCAATTGAAAATCATAAATTATCTAAATATTATAATTGGAACGATAATGTAATTAAAACAATAAACTTTTTAAAATCTTGTGTTTAATCTTCTAAACCAGACTTCATTACATTATGCCTTAATTTCCATTGATTAGTTGAATCTTTTCCCCAAATATGTGGGCTTCTAAATTTTTCAACTGTTTTAAAAAAATTTTCCTCTGAAGTATCGATATATTCTAAAAACTCTTTAAAAAATTTACTTGGAAATTCTGTGTCATATTTTTCAACTAAATATGCTGCCTCATCCCTGGTAATCTTTTCATTTCTAACTTCTTGTGAAGCATCATATGTGCATCTTCCAATTCCAAATTTAATTAATGTTGTGTAGTAATGAAATGGGTCTATCTTATCATCAATACTTGAATATTTTGAGTATGTTCCCTCTGTTCTCTCTTTGTTTGGTTTGAATCCAGTATTTTCAACTGCATAGTAATAACATTCTTGAGGATCCCATTTAGTGTAAAAACTTAAATAATGAACTTCAATTTTAGAATCTAAAATTTCTTGTTTTTTTGGAGCGATATATGGCTTAAAATCATTTTTTGAAAAATTATATGATTCAATATATTCTCTCATAGTTTTTCCACCAAACATCATTTTTAATGGGTCCTTAGTGGAAAAGAAATCCATATTCATAAGGGGTTTTCTATTTTCACTAATTGAGTTGCCATACTCTGCCTGATTTTCTCCATACATAACTAATTTGACACCGTAATTTTTCGCCATCATTGGACCAATAATTCTTTGACCAATTATAAAAGGTTGAAATGGATGTAATAAATTATGAAATGCATTTTTTGTCATTAATCTATGAAGACGACCATTTGGAGTAAAAAGTAAATTATCCAGTCCCCCAACATGTGACCAATTTTGCATATTTTCCCAGCCTATTTCAGTATATAAGTGTGGTGCCCATGTCACGGTTAGTGGATTCATTCCATATTTATATTTTAAGAGATGTGAGGTATATGCACTATCTTTTCCGCCACTTCCTGGAACAATAACGTCATAAGATCCATCTTTAGATCGATGCTTATCAAGTAATTTATGTAAATATTCTTCCCTTTCTCTCCAATCTATATCTTTATTTTTAATTTCATTATATCTACATGCTGAACAGACTTGGTTTTCATCAAACTCTATAACAGCCTTATTAGATTTATCATCATTTTTAAATTCAACTGTTGATGAAGGTCTTTGGTTAGAAATAACACATTTTTTGCAAAATTTTACTTTTTCAGGTAACCCATAAAATGTTTTTTTTGTCATCTGTGAGAAGGTTTATTGGTTAATTTTATAAAATTTTCTAAAAGCTTTAGTCCTTTAGATCCACTTTTTTCTGGATGGAATTGACAACCATAGATATTACCTTTTTTAACAACCGAACAAAATTCCTGATTATAGTAGTTTGAGGAAGCAATCATTTCACTAGTATTTTTTGGGTAAGATACAAATGAATGAACGAAATAAAAATCTGAATTATTGTTAATACCATCTAAAATAGTATTATCAGAATTGGTTTTTTTTATTTCACTCCATGCTATGTGTGGCAATTTTTTTTCATTTTTTAGCTTTTGAACTTTTCCCTCTATAAGTCCTAGACCCTCACAAAACCCAAATTCTTCACTACTTTCAAATAATAATTGCATGCCCAAACATATGCCTAATATTGGTTTATTAGTTTCAAAATATTTTTTTAATATTAAATCTAAATTTAATTCAAGTAAATTTTTCATTCCCGACTTAAATGCACCGACTCCAGGGAGAATTATACCCTTAGCAGAAAGGATTTCATCCTCATCATTTGAAATGGATATATTAATATTAAAATGACTCAAAGCACTGCAAATACTTTTAATATTTCCTATTCCATAATCTATTATTACTATATCAGCACTCATATTCTTATGTTAACTTTGTTTGCTAATAAACTCCTCTTAATTGAATTGATTGAGTTAAGGTTAAAATGCAAAATAGATGCAAGTGCAACAGCCTCAACTTCAGTAGAATTAAACAATTTTAATATGTCACCAGAAGAACTTGCACCTCCCGAGGATATTACAGGTATAGACACACTCTCTGAAACACTTTTATTCAACTCATAATCAAACCCTTTCTTTGTTCCCTCATTATCAATTGATGTTATAAGAATTTCACCCGCTCCCATTTTTTGGACCTCTTTTGCCCAATCAATTACATCAATATTTGTAGCCTCTCTTCCGTTATCAAAATATACATACCATTTTTCTTTATCAATTTTTTTAGCTTCAATTGATGAAACTATGCATTGAGATCCAAAAATCTTTGATGCTTTTTTTATAAATAATGGATTTTTTACTGCCGCTGTATTAATAGCAACTTTATCGGCACCAATCTTCAGAAGGGTATTTATATCATTGATATTTCTTATACCTCCTCCAACAGTAATAGGAACAAATATATTATTGGTGGCAATATCAATTATTTTTGACAAACTATTTCTATCATAATAAGACGCAACCGCATCCATGAAAATAATTTCATCAATCCCCTCATTGTAATATTTCAATGCCATATCATTTGGCATTCCAACCTTCCTTAATCCCTCTAGCTGAATACCCTTGATAACATATTCGTTTTTAATATCAATTCTTGATATTATTCTTCTTTTAATCATCTAACTAATTTGTATTATTAAAATTATTATAGATTTTCGGCATTTCTTGATTTAACTTTTTTGACAAATACATATTCACTATGTCATCTTTAAATTTATCATATACTAATATTAAATGTTCTGGTTTCCAGTCTTTTTTCAACCAAAGTTTACCAGTTAATTTTTGCCCAATTGAATTTATTTTACCATTCAATTTATATTTATTCAATAAATCAATTATTGATAAAAATCCAAGTTTTAATGATCTAGAAGATAACTGATGGAGTCCATCATTTTTTACTAAATGAGCTGGGGTTTGGTGAATTATATTTCCTGCATCTATTTTAGATGTTATATAATGAATTGTTACCCCAGTAAATTGAGGTTTCAATAAATAAGACGGCCAAAAATGGGTAATTGCTCCCTTAAACCATGGTGATAAACCTCCATGAATATTCCAAGTTTGAGTTGGAAAAATACTCAAAGTTTCATCAGATAAAATTCCACATCCACAAGTAATTACAATATCAGGCTTTTCATTTAAAACAAATTCATGACATTTAGCTGAGTTTATTTGATCTGCTTTAATTTTTAAATAATTAGTAAAAGTAAAATTTTCATCTCCAAAAACCTCTAATTCAGCTTGTTCTCTTTTCTTAAAATGCAAATCGTGTAGTTTTAAAATATTATTATCATATTGCTTATCTAGGACAGGGATAAAGCTTTCTCTTTGCTCTACAATTAAAGAAGTTAGAAGTTTATTACTATTTAGAATATTTGCAATAAACTTATGTCTTGGATGATCACCACAAATTAAAAGTACTCTCATAATTTTTTAATTAATTTATTTTTTTCCAGAACCTGAGCTACAGCATTGGCTGTATTCATGTCGATTTTAAACTTTGAAACAAGATCTTCTAAAGAATAGGTTCCATCAGAATAGTTTAATAATATCATTGAAAATTTATTAAATTCTCTACCATCAATCAGGTTATCGTTTGATTTTTCCTCTCTTGTCAATTTTGAATTAATATTTGGATACAAGTTTCTCTTACCAAGTTGCGGCTCACATTTAGGTTTAAGGTTAATGTAAAAAGTTTGATTTTCAAGGTCATTAATTAAATTCATTATTTGATTAGAGCTATCAATTACTTTGTCTATTTTCATAAAATTTTTATCATCAAGAGAAGTATGATATTCGGGGTACTCTTGATAAACGGTTCTTGCTATCTGACCAATTTTAATATCAATCCCTGGAGAATTATATTGTCTTTCATCTGATCCACCAAAAGGAGTAAATTCTCTAATTCTTATATCACTTGTGTTTTTAAATAATCTATCAATTATTGAGTTTGAGTTTTTTGATAATTTATAACTTAATTTTTTAGAAGGGCCTCCCAAACATGTTAAAACAATACCACCTAATATATTTTTTTTTAATTCTTTCTCTTTTTTTGAAATATATGCTATAGAACCGATAGTTTCAGGGTTTATTACAAACCTATAACTAAATTGACGCTTTTTTAAACTTTTTATTTTATGATATAAATCAATCATTACCAATGGACCACTTAATTCATTGTTTGCCATAGAAGGGTGACATAAATATGTTGAGATTAAAATTTCATTTTTTCGCCTTCCATATAAAATTTTTTCACCTACCTCTAATGTTCCTTTTTTGAAATTAGAGTTAATTGTAACTGTATAATTTCCTTCTTCTAATTTTTTATAATGTTTATAGGCAATTCCAAAACCCCAATTTTTTTTATAATATGATGTAATATAAGGAATGGCATTCTCCAAATCCTTTTGAGTATATAAATGTTTTTTTAATTCATCTAGCCCTATAGTTTTTTTTATGGAATCGGAATAACTAATAACATGTAGATTATTTTCTTTATAATCAATAATTTTTTTTCTATCTGGAGACAATAAATAACCTTCAATAATTGACCATTCAAGGGGTATTTTCCAGTCAAAAACTTTCTCACCAGATTTAAACCTTATTATATTGAAAGGAATATATTTCTGTATGATTTTTAAACTTTTTCTGTATCCAATTCCAAGAATTGATCTGTTTATAGGAAACAACTCATCAAAAATGCGAGCAAATTGATTTTTATTCATGAAGTTATAATTGTATTATTCTAAAAATTTACCATAAATAATTTCATCTTTATCTATATCAATTTTAACTTTTTTACCAATAATTTTCTTTAAATCACTCCACTTAAAGCCATCACCAGGACTTAAAAGTTGTAAATCTGACTCTTTTAATACCTGACCTTTTAAAATTTTTACTTTTGAAGCAATCGACCTCTCCAGTTTTAGTTTATTTTCTTTAACTGAATCAGATATGATAACTTTTTCTTCTCCCAATGCATCTTCAAGATTTCTTATATCCCTAACCATTTTTTCTATACCTGGGATTGATAAGGAACCTATTTGGTCAGTACCTTTCATATTTCTGTCTAGTGTCACATGCTTCTCAATTATTTCTGCTCCAATAGCAACAGCAGCATTAGGAATTGATATTCCTATAGAATGATCTGAATAACCAATTGTATATCTAGGATATTTTTTTTTCAAAAAAACAATAGATTTAAGATTAATATTTTTGTATGATGCGGGGTACTCAGAGAGACAATGCAGAATTGATATTTTTTCATGATAATTACTAATAATATTAATTGCATTGTCAATTTCTTTTATTCCAGACATCCCAGTTGATAAAATCATCGGAATTTTATTTTCAGCTAATGCTTTGATAAGAGGTAGATTTGTCAAATCTCTTGATGCTACTTTTAATTTATCTGGCTTAAACAATTTTAATAAAGAAAGTCCCCCTATTCCACAAATTGTTTCAATAAAATCCAAATTCTTTGACTTAGCATAATTGAATAACTCAAAATGTTCAATGTCAGAAAGCTCCAGATATTCTCTGTGTTCACCATAGGTTTTGCCGAAGGAATTAGGGGAATTATAAATTCTGTCCATCTGAGATTTTGATAATTCTTGTTTTAAGTCTCTTTTAGTGAACTTAACAGCATCCATTCCCTTAAATTGTTTATTGTTAAATTTATCAGTAATTGGTCTAGCCACAATATCAATTAATAATTTAGCTAGATCAATACTTCCATTATGATTTTGACCAATTTCGGCGATTAAGTATGTCATTTTTTATTGTTTTTTATGTTAATTTCCATTTGATTAACAAAATCAGTTTTATTAATTATATATTTAATTAATTCTTCATAAGATTCACTATTCCCATCATAAAACGAAAAAATTGAAGAAGCAATTTCAAAATCTAAATAGTTATCTACTGTTAATCTTATATTTTCTAGATTGTCGAAAATTTTATTTGCCCTCAGTTCTAAAATTTTAAACTTATCTGGATTTTCATAAGTATAATTAGTTACATGTTCATAATATCTTTTTTCAATATTTGATTCAATTGTTTTTTTCATTGCTCCGAACGAAATGATTTCAGAAAAAAAACCAAAATGTGATAAGATCATCGGTTTTCCTTTTTTATCAAAATAACCAATATAATCCATAGATGGGTTTTTTTCTAAATTAAGAACCATATTATTTAATAAGTTTATATTAATAAATGGATTGTCTGAACAAACTCTAATAGCATGTGTTAGTTTGTTCTTCTTTGAAACTGAAAAAAATCTTGATAGAACATTTTGCTCATCTCCTCTAAAACACTCAATTTTTTCTTGATCTGCAATTTTTTTAATTCTGTCATCATCTGAACAATCTGTAGTTGCCAAATATATCTTAAACCCCGTTTTTTTTAATTTATGTATAATTATCTCCAAAATACTTTTATTTCTATAAAAAGGGCGAATGATCTTATTTGGTAATCTCTGTGAGTTTGTTCTAGCTTGAATTATAATTGCTATTTTAATCGCCATATTAAATTAAATTAGTCTTAATATATAATTCTGCTGCTTTAAAATCTTCCTCATAATCAATATCAATTTCAGATTCAACTCCGCTTGTTATAAATGGATAAACTTGGTCAGATATTAATTTTTTATGATTGAGAACTAAATCTTTGTTAAAAATATATAACGCACCATTTTCAAAATATAAACTTTCAATTTTTTGAGATCTTTGCTCAAATTTATAATTAAATGGTAAAAATTTATTGTTTGATATTTTTCCTAATTTTTTATTGATTCTTGATACGGTCATTAATGATTTTATGTTTTTACTTAGATATATTTTTATTACTTCATTAATATTAAAATTTTCTCTAAATGGATTCGTAGGTTGCAATAATATGATATCCTGATACGATATTTTTTTTTTCTCAAAAAATTTACATTGGTCATAAATTGTGTCTCCTATTAATGTAGTATTAGTTGCTAACTCTGATTTCCTTAGGTAAGTCCTTACACCATATTTTTTTGCTATTGAAATAATTTTATTATCATCTGTATTAACCCAAATATCGTCAAGATGAAAATTCTTTATTGCATACTCAATTGTATACGATATTAGAGGTTTTCCACATAATATTTTTGAATTTTTGGAAATAAGTCGTCTGGAATTTTTTCTCGCTGGTATTATTACCAAAAATTTATTTGTCATTTTTAATTTTATTTTTAAAATAATTAAATGTTTTTTCAATTCCTTCCTCAAAATCTATTTTAGGTTCCCATTTCAAAAATTTTTTAGCTTTATAAATGTTAGGTCTTCTAGTTTTTGGATCATCCTCAACAGGATCAGAGTATCTAACTTTAAAATCTTTGTATTTCTTTTGAAGAAGTTCAACTAGTTTATTTAAAGATATTTCATTGTTATTTCCAAGATTAATTGGAAAATCAAAATCGAACTTAGAGGCACTAATTAAACCCCGTATTAAATCGTCAATATAACAGAAACTCCTGGTTTGTTTACCATCACCATATACTATAAGTTCTTTTTTATTGATTATATTAACTAAAAAATTACTTATTACCCTTCCATCATTTATTTCCATTCCAGGACCATATGTGTTAAATATCCTTATAATTCTGGTTTTAATATCATATATTTTTCTATACTCATAACATAGAGTCTCTGCTATTCTTTTACCCTCATCGTAACAGGACCTTAGGCCAGTTGTATTAACATTGCCGTTGTATTCCTCAGGCTGAGGATTAACCTCTGGATCTCCATATACTTCACTAGTACTAGCCTGAATAAAAATTGATGATTTATTTTTGGCTAGTTCCAAAAGATTTTTAGTTCCCAGATAGCTTGTATTTATTGTGAAAAGTGGATCTTTTTGATAAATTGGAGGACTTGCTGGACATGCTAAATTATATATTATATCTATTTCGCCTTTGATTTTAGGCATGTTTATTATGTCTGCTTCAATAAACTTAAAATTTTCATTTTTTTTATACCTTTTAATTGATTCTAAACTACCTGAATAAAAATTGTCTATTCCAATTATTTTATATTTAGAAATCAAACTACTCAATAAATTTTGTCCAATGAATCCAGCACAACCTGAAATTAAAATTGTTTTCATGATTTTCTAATTATTTTTTTATTATTAATCTCATAGAGAATATTACATTTTTTAAGTGAAGATTGCTTATGAGACACTATAATAATAATTATCTCGGAGCTAATTTTTTTTAATAAATCAATAATTCTTGACTCCGTCTTTACATCCAAGTTACTTGTTGATTCATCAAGAATAAGTATACTTTTATTATGATATAAGGCTCTGGCTATTGCTATTCTTTGCTTTTGGCCACCAGAAATTTTGATTCCACTTTCTCCCAAAGAGGAATTTAAATCTTCTTCGAATTTTGTGTAAAGATCCACCTTTTTTAATGTATCTATAACTTTAACTTTATCAATATATTTTTTTTGAAACTCCAAAGATATGTTAGTATAGACATTTTCATCCAAAATTATAGAGTCTTGCGGAACGTAAGAACAATAATTTCTTAACTCTATAGGATTAATCAATCGATTATCCATATATATTTCTCCATTGTTTGATGACATAAGACCTGAGATGAGTTTAATTAAAGTGGATTTACCTGAACCACTGGGCCCATAAATTCCAACAAAATCATTTTTTTTTATTTCAAAATCTATATTGTCAAGAATCAAATTATTACTGTAATTGAATGAAAAATTTTTGTAAGAAATTTTTTTGAATCTCTTTAATTTTTGATTGTAGTTAAACTCTTGATTTATTTTAAGGTAATCTACTATTTCATTTAAAGGAATTGAAAAATATTGTATACCTTGAAAAGCATTCGACAATTTATTTAAACAAGGTATAATTTTATATATAGAAACAGCTGAAACACTTAAATAAGAAATTAAAAGTACTTTATTATTTGTTGATTCGAGAATAATTATCATCACAAAAACAATGATGAATATAACTAACTCAAAAATACTTTTAGGTAATTTTAAATAGAATAAATGCTTAAATGACGCATTTGTTACCTTTTTTGTCATTTGATCAAATTGTAACTTAAAAGTTTCATTTTTATTAAATAACTTTATTATGTCGAAACCTTTGAAAGTTTCATTGATTAACTTAATTCTTGCAGTATTAGTCTCTGTTACTTTTTGACCTAGAGACTTAATAACTTTATTGACTGATACGTTAAAAATCAAAAGAAGTATTATTGACATTAAAGAAAAAGAAAGTCCTAAAATTGGATCGTAGAAAAATATAAATGATATAATCAACATCAACAAAAAAGTTTCATTAATAATTGTTATAAATGGAGAAATTAGTTGATTTCCTAACCTAATTGACTCTTGATTTAAAACTCTTAAAACCTTCGGCATATTTTCATTAATATACTCAGTATATTTTGAATTCATAAATCTTTCATAAAGTGAAACATTAATTCTTTTGGTGATTTCGTAAGAAATTTTTTCTTGATTGTATGTATAAATAATTTGAAAGAAAGTTTTAAATAAAACAATTGATATCATTAAAAATGATACGTTATAGACTGTTTGGTTAAATGGAATAAAATTAAATAATAAATAAAGATTAGAATCAGAAACATCTTGTCCCGATATAATCAAAAGTAGTAAAATGATAATAGCAATAGAGAAAATTTCAAGAACTGTATTAATAATTGAAAATATTAAGTAAATTGAAAAAATATTTTTTTCCTTATTATTTAATACGCCAAATAAATTTTTTGATAGAGTAATAAATATTTTAAGTTTACCAATCATATGAAATTTTTATGTGTCCAAAGACATAGTATTTTTAAATAAATCTGATATCCTATCAAGATCAATTATATTTCTTCCATCAATAAATAATATAGGTTTAATTAATTTAG
>MDSW01168221.1_pt1 | contig 18031 bp, 16 predicted proteins | sample 811171 | NCBI WGS metagenome assembly MDSW01 (sample SAMN05326641, study PRJNA326480) | marine metagenome | isolation source: seawater | place: Atlantic Ocean: North West | collected 2012
AGAAAGTTTAAAGAATGGATTATAGAAAGTGGGATAGCTACTTTGGAAGAATTAGATATAATTGATAAAGAGTCAGTTGAATCAGTAAAAAAACAAAAGAAAGAAGCCTGGAATGAGTACCAAGCACCTATAAAAGAGGAATGGAAAGAGTTGTTAGGAATTTTTAATTCTATTGATTCAAAAGTAAATCTTCCTGAAATAGCAGGTTGGATAAAAGATTTAAACCAGTCAGCAATGTTTGGGATATTTAGAAGAGATTACATGAGTAAAGCAAGAAATCTATTAGGAAGAATAGTGCATGACAATATTCCGGAAAAGGCTATTTTACGTAATTTTATAAATAGAATAAATACTGAAAGTTTTGATAGGTATAATACAAAATTATATAATGAGACCTCTACTTCTATTCATAATGTTAAAGAGGTAAAACCTAGTTATGATACAGATGCTGAAATGGTGGATGGAAGAATAATTATTAGAGATAACTTCCATTATATGTTTGAAACCATACCTGAGGCAATGATTTTTGGTGAAGATGTTGGGAAAATTGGAGGTGTTAACCAAGGGTGTGAAGGTCTTCAGGAAAAGTTTGGGGAGTTAAGAGTTGCGGATACAGGAATTAGAGAAGCAACTATTATAGGACAAGGAATTGGACTTTCATTAAGAGGTTTAAAACCAATTGCTGAAATGCAATATTTGGATTATGTTATATACGGGTTTCAACCAATGGTTGACGATATTTCATCTTTATATTACAGAACCCATGGAGGACAAATCACTCCTTTAATTATTCGTACTAGAGGACATAGATTAGAAGGGATTTGGCATTCTGGATCTCCTATGGGGATGTTGTTAAATGGAACAAGAGGTATGTACTTATGTGTTCCAAGAGATATGACAAGAGCTGCAGGATTTTATAATACTTTAATGCAATCTAATGATCCAGCAATGGTGATAGAGTGTTTGAACGGATACAGAGTGAAAGAGAAGCGTCCAAATAATATTGGTGAGTTCAGAGTTCCTTTAGGAAAAGTAGAAATCACACGTGAAGGGAGTGATATAACCTTAGTAACTTATGGAAGTACTTGGAGAATTGTTATGGACGCTGCAGAGAAATTAGAAACAGCTGGAATTTTTTGTGAAGTAATCGATACACAAACTTTAGTTCCTTTTGACATTTCTCATGATATTGTAGAAAGTATAAAGAAAACAAATAGATTGTTAGTAATTGATGAAGATGTTCCTGGTGGAGCTTCAGCATATATTCTACAAAAAATAGTAGAAGAGCAAGATGCGTATAATTATCTAGATTCTGAACCACAAACTTTAGCTGCAAAAGAACATAGACCTCCATATGGTAAGGATGGTGATTATTTTACAAAACCTTCTGCAGAGGATGTGTTTGAAAAAGTTTACAGGCTAATGAGTGAGGTAAATCCAACAAAATATCCATCCTTGTATTAAATGAAAAAAATTACTGAATCTGAATCTAATTATGATGGTTTAGAACAGATGTCTGTTGCTAATCTTCTGAAAAATATAAATAGAGAAGATAAAACAGTAGCGCATTCAGTAGAAACACAGATTTCTCAAATAGAAAAATTAATAAATGTAATTGTTCCTAAAATGAAAATAGGAGGACGATTATTTTATATAGGAGCTGGTACATCTGGAAGATTAGGAATTGTTGATGCTTCTGAATGTCCTCCAACTTTTGGTGTGGATTATGGGTTGGTTGTAGGATTAATGGCGGGTGGAGATACTGCTATGAGAAAATCAGTAGAATTTGCTGAAGATGATACTGATTTAGGATGGAAGGACTTGTTAGAGTTTAAAATCAATTCACATGATGTGGTAGTTGGAATTGCTGCATCAGGTACCACTCCTTATGTAGTGGGTGCTCTTAAAAAATGTCAGGAAGAGAGGATATCTACTGGATGTATTGTTTGTAATACTGGAAGTCCTATTGCAGCTGTGTCGGATTATCCTATTGAGGTTGTTGTTGGTCCTGAATTTGTTACAGGAAGTACGCGCATGAAGTCTGGTACGGCTCAGAAACTAGTTTTAAATATGATTTCTACTTCTGTAATGATACAATTAGGCAAGGTGAAAGGAAACAAGATGGTTGATATGCAACTATCTAACAATAAATTAGTAAATAGGGGAACAAAGATGATAATGAACGAAATAGGAGTGGATTATGAAACTGCTAATTCTTTGTTGCAAAAATTTGGTTCTGTAAGAAATGCAGTTGAAAATTACAATGGATAAAGAAAAACTTATAAAAGGATTAATGTGGTTATCTGGTTTTGCTATGTCTGTGTTTTTATCTGCAATAAGTTTATTTGCAGGTTTTAATAATGCAAGAAAGGCGGATGATTATACTCTATTGATCTTGGGTTTGTTTTTGATTCCTGTAATATTCTTTTTTGCTTATAAAGGGTTCAAACTTATTTTAGATTCTATTTTTGAAAAGTAGTTTTATTAGCTCTAATCATTTCTCTTTTTCCTGGAGGTCCTACTAAACTTTCTATCTCAAAACCCACAGATTGCAATGTTCGTTTTACCACCCCTTTAGCACAATAAGTAACTAAAAACCCTTCAGAACCTATTAGATTATAGCATTTTTCAAAAACTTCTTTTGTCCACATTTCTGGCTGTTTTTCAGGAGCAAATGCATCAAAGTATATAATATCAAATTTCTTTTTTAAATTAAAATTTTGTAACTTACTTTTCAACTTATGTAAAGTAAAGTTTTTAGATATTTTAATATTTTCCTCCCAATCAGATGTGTGAAGATAGATAAATGAATCTTTTTTGTAATTTGTAAGATTATAAAAGTTTAATTTAGAATAAATTTCTTTTGAAATAGGAAAAGGTTCTAAGGTGTTGTATTGTATTTTTTTCTTTTTAGAATGTATCAAAGTAAGTAGAGTGTTTAATCCTGTTCCAAATCCAATTTCAAGTATATTAAGATTTTTCTGAGTATGATGATTTAATCCATTTTTTATAAATACATGCATAGATTCTGAAATCGCTCCGTGGACCGAATGATAAGTCTCATTTATTTTTGGAATATATAGAGAGTGAGCTCCGTCCTTTGTTATAATTATCTCTTTCTTCAATTTAATTCTTTCTTGTTTATAAAAGTAAATATAAAAGTTAATTTATCATTATTAGATTGATAGATGTTGAAAAAAATATGTGTAATCACTTAACATTTAAGAGTTTATTACGTAGATTTGTACAGCAACTATATTTAATATTACACTATAACCTTTTAAAATTATGAAGAAGATATTTACTTTACTACTAGCGATTTCCCTTTGTGTTTCTGCTTACTCTACTCATTTAATGGGGGGTCAGATATCAGCAACTTATTTAAGTTCGGACTCAAATGGAATTCACTATACATTAAATTTGGATGTATATAGAGACACAATTGGAATACCTATGAACCTTAATCAAACAGTGGATGTATATGAACTGGATTTAAGTACAGGAAGTTATAATTTTCTTTTTAGTGATTCAATTGATTTTGGTGTATCAGGTTCTATGCCGACCATGTCATTAGTTTATGGTGTAGAGATTTATCATTTTTCAGATTCTATAGTATTTCCTACAGATGGATACTATATGATAAAATGGGATGATTGCTGTAGGAATGGAGCTATTATAAATATGGTCAGTCCTCTAACTGAAGACATGACATTTATAACTTATGTAAATGTTAATAGTTCGGACCCTAATTCATCTCCTACATATTTAGCTCCTCCAGTTATATATTTACCAGCAAACAATGTTTGGCAGTATAATCCTCTTCCATTTGATCCGGATGGAGATTCTTTAGTTTGGAATTTATCAGTTCCTCTTTCTGGAACCGGACTAGTAACGGGATATGAGAGTTTAGATGATACAGTTTTGTATTCTAATACTACAGGTATTTTCTCTATGGACTCAGTTACAGGTCAAATAACATGGAGTCCTAAAATGGTTGGGAATTTTGTGGTGTCTTTTGCAATTGAGGAGTATAGAAATGGAGTTTTAGTAGGAGCTATGAGTAGAGATATGCAGTTTGTAGTTATTCCTGATACAACTAATGCATTTCCTATGATTTCTAATATTAATAATGTTCCTACCAATTCAATGGGTTATCCATATGTTAAAATAAACCCAGGTCAAAACTATCAACTCCATTTACTTGCTTCTGATCCAGATCTAAATGATGTAGTATCTTTGCAAGCTTTTGGAGAGTCTTTTAGTCAAACAACTACATTATCTGATTTTCTTGTGACACCTACAGGAAATGGAAATGAAATAAACGGAAAATTTTCTTGGATTCCAGATATTTCTGATGTTAGAGAATCCCCATATATAGTTGTATTTAGAACCTCGGATGGGCAGTTTTATTTTGATGAAACAATTCAGTTTGAGGTCACTTTATCTACAGAATTGGCAAATGTAAATGGATGTCATATTTCTGAAATATATCCTAATCCGGCAGATAATAGATTATATACACCTGTCTCTTTAGATAAATCGGAAACAATATCTATAGAGGTGTATAATGTATTAGGTGTAAAGCAACAAGATGAGATCTTAGATTTATCTGTTGGAAGTCATTTAATCGTAAAAGAACTTGACTTAAATTCAGGTCAGTATTTAATCGTGTTTAAAAACTCTAAAGGATTAATTTTATCTACTCAACAACTAGTTGTTGTAAAGTAACTCTTATAAAATAGATTTTATTAATGAGGGGGAGTTTTCCCCCTCTTTTTTTGTATTTTTGCAAAAATGAAAATCCTTAAAAAGAGAAGATAAATGAAGATTTCAAGATGTACTAACTCAAGGATACAAACAACAGACTTTAAAAACTTAAAATTTGGAACAGTTTTTTCTGACCATATGCTTATATGTAGATATGAATATGGCAAGTGGGGAGAGGTAGAGATAAGACCATATGGACCTATTGAGATGAATCCTGGCACACAGATTCTACATTACGGACAAGCTGTGTTTGAGGGTATGAAGGCATTTAAAAATGATAAAGATGAAGTCCTAGTATTTAGAAAAGAAGAGAATTTTAAGCGATTAAACAAATCGGCGATTCGTTTATCTATTCCTGAAATACCAAGAGATGTTTTCATGAATGGATTAAATAATTTATTATCTTTAGACTCCCAATGGTGTAGTAAAGAAGAAGGATATTCCTTATATATTCGTCCTTTTATTTTTGCTTCCGGAGAGTGTATAAAAGCTTCATCATCAGAGGAATTTACGTTTATTATCATCACTTCACCAACCACAAAGTACTATCCAGGAGAAATAAATGTTGTAATAGAAGAACATTACACTCGAGCAGCTAGAGGTGGGGTAGGTTCTGTAAAGGCAGCAGGAAATTATGCCGCTTCTTTTTATCCCACAAAACAAGCAAACGCTAAGGGTTTTCAGCAAGTTATCTGGACAGATGCAGAACATCATAAATTTATTGAGGAATCTGGAACCATGAATATTTGGTTCAGAATAGGGGATAAACTCATTACCCCATCTTTGTCGGATAGTATTTTGGGAGGAATTACTAGGGATAGTGTTATTACATTAGCTAAAGATAATGGAATAGTGGTTGAAGAGAGAAGAATCTTAGTTTCTGAAATCATACAATCTTATAATAACGGAAATTTAAAGGAATCTTTTGGTACAGGGACAGCTGTAGCTGTAACCCCTATTAATTCTATTACATTTAAAGAAGAGAGAATTACAATACCATCTCAGAAAGATTCGTTTGCTATTATGCTAAAAAAACAATTGCAAGGAATACAGAAAGGAAAGATAGACGATAAATATAATTGGAACTCGTTAGTTTCCTAATTTTTATTAAGATTCATTTTGTAGTGTTGTATTCCAGCTTCTTCAAATTGTACCCCTTCTTTTATAAACCCAAGTTTTTCGTAAAAAGGAATAACTTCTACTTGTGCATGCATATATATTAATCCCCTATAATCTGAAAGATCATTTAAAATTGATTCTAATATCTTACGCCCTAATCCTTTACCTCTTTCTGACTCTAAAACAGCAAAACGTTCTAGTTTGTACCCTTTTTCTGTTTTTCTGTGTCGTGCAGTTGCTTTTGGAATCTTATCAATTGTAAGTAGAAAATGAGTTGACTCTTCTTCAAATTCCCATTCCAGTTCTTCAGGACAATTTTGCCCAAGAACAAAAACTTCATATCTGATTTTATGAGCCTTTTCCATTAGTTCTGTTTCTGGAAATAAAAATTTTTTAATCTTTATCATTTTATATATTTATGATGTAAAAATATGTATTTTTGTATTTAAATACAAAATATTAAACAAATGAAAAAAATATTATTTTTATTTACAGCAATTTTATTAATGTCTTTTACATCTGCTCATCAAGATCATGTAAATGTTAATACAGAGGCTTCTACGGTGAAATGGATAGGTGCAAAAATGACAGAGTCTCATAATGGAGATATTAAAATTAAATCAGGTAAATTAGTTTTAGATCATGGTAGGTTAGTGGGTGGTGAGTTTGTTATTGATATGGCAACTATAAACACGCTTGATATGTCAGAAAAATATAATGAGAAACTAAATTCGCATTTAAGGAATGAGGATTTTTTTAATGTCAAGAAATTTCCGACCGCTAAACTTAGTATTACTGATCTTCAACTAACTGAAAGAACTAAGTATGAGATTACTGCAGATTTAACGATTAAAGGAATAACACATTCAATTACTTTTAATGCAGATGTTAAGATTCAAGGCAATGCTTATCTGGCTACTGCTAATTTTAAGATTGATAGAACCAAATGGGATATTAAATATAAATCAGGTAACTTCTTTCAAGATCTTGGTGATAAAGCTATTCTTGATGAGATTGAATTTGACATATTCCTATTGTCGGTTAAATAAATACAGTTATAAAAAATATAATTTCCTTAGTAAACCTTTCCTTTTTCAATAAGGTTTTGATATTTGAAGAAAAATATTTATGAAAAAGATTTTTATTTTATTTAGTATATTTCTTACGTTAAATTCCTTCTCACAGGTAGAGAATGGAATTATAAATTCAAGATACATGGAAATATATAAGTACAATACATATACAGATAAGTTTGAATTATCAACTAAGGACTGGGTAAACACAATGATTAATTTTCAAGAGGATTATTACACTATAATTATTGAAGATGGAGAACCTAGTAAGGTTTATTGGGAATTCTATGAAAGAAATGATAAGGGTGAAGACATTTACTATACTCAAACAGAAAGAAAATTCATCATTAATTATGACGAACAAGAAATTAAATTTTATTCAGATTATAATGAGTATGAAGAGATTTATACTCAAATCATAGTATTAAGTAAAATATCTAAATATAGCCCTGATGAATAATTGATATTTCTTCAGATAATTTAATAACACTTTCTTTACAATTTCTAAACCATAGTTCTGGTTCAATTAACTCTAATTCACTTAATGAAGGTTTATTGTTATTATCATAAACAATATCAACTCTAGCGTAAATAGGGGAGAATGGACTTTTTATAATACAGTTTTTAGCAAAAACAATCTCTTCTTTTGTGGCATGATATTCTTCCACTATACCACCATGATCATCTTGTACTCGGAAATCCCCCTTTTTAGCAATCTTTTTCACTGCATGAGTATATTGTCCTCCAATCATTATGAGTGAAATCTCTCCTTTTGTTATAATATTTGTTAAAAATTCCTGAAACAACATACCTTCTGAAAGTGTCAATTTCTTAAATATATCTTCCTTTTCTTTACAATTTTCCTGGTTTATTCGGTAGGTGTGTCTAGCAGCTCCAGAAATAGCAGGTTTTATTACTGCTTCTTTCCATTGTGTTTTTTCAAATAGTTCAGATAATAGTATTGTGTCTCCTTGTTCAATAAATAGAGTAGGAGCAATATTTATTCCATTTCTTTCTAAATCTTTTAGATAATGTTTGTCAATATTCCAATTAATTATTTCTGCAGAGTTTATAAAATTAGTCTTATGTTTTGTTTTTTCCATCCATGTAAAAAACTCATCAAATCTTTCGAAATAATCCCATGTTGTTCTGAAAATAGCGAATCTTGTTTTATTCCAATCAAAATCTTTATCCGCCCAATCCTTTTTACAGACTTTTAGACCTTTATCTTCTAATGAAGTTTTTAGTAGTCTGTCTTCTAATAAGACTTGGTCGATATACCAATTCGTCTCTGATGGGTTTATGTATCTATTATCGGTTAGAATTACAATATCAAACATTAATTGTCTCTATCTTCAAAATTTTCTTTTCTTTTTTCTTCTAATCGATGAAAAATCAAATAGACTATGAGAGTGATAAAAATAAGAATAGATAAGAATTCCATTATTTTAATTTTACAGCAGTTCCGTAAGTTAGGATTTCTGCGGTTCCCTGCATAATCATTGCAGTTGTCATTCTTATATTGATAACTGCGTCTGCCCCCATTTTTTTGGCATCATCTTTCATTCTTTGTATTGCTTGTTCTCTACTTTCTGCTTGAAGTCTAGTGTATTCTGATATTTCTCCTCCTACAATGTTTTTTAATCCTGCAAAAATATCTCTCCCAATATTTCTTGCTCTCACTGTACTTCCTCTTGCTACACCTAATATTTCTACTACTTCTTTGTTGGGAATTGTGTCTGTTGTTGTAATTATCATTATATATTTTTTATTTTTCTAAGGTTATTATTTTTTTCTTCAGTACCATCACACATAGTAAAATCAATAGTATTTTTTCATTTTATTCAATAATTATTCTTTTATCTATTTTCTCGTTCTCAAATATATTAAATAATATTTTATTATTTCTTGGATGAATCTCTCTACCTATTATGTCTACGGAATGAATACTTTTTTGCTGCGTTGTATTTTTATTTTCAACTCCTACATAGTTTAATGGAACTAATTGAATATCTTCTATAGTTGTTGCATTATTTAATACAGAAACATTAATTTTTTTCGAGTGGTATCCACTTTTACTAAATGTTACTTCATAATTACCTTGATATAAATATCTATGATAATTTCCAATTGGAAGATTAGAATATACATGAGAACTATCTGTATCATGCCAATTAACTTCCACTTTAGCTATTAAAGGGTTACTAGTAATACTGTCCGTTACAATTCCTCTTAATCCGAATAAAGATTGTTCCATATAATTTAGAAGGGAGGGATAGTTTGCATCCCATAAGTCTGGTAAATCATTCGGATCTGGTATTTTGTCATTAGATAGTTCAAGAGTAAATTCCCTACAATACTTGAAGTAATTCATGTAGTCTTGTCTTCCTCCATCGACTTCATACCAATCCCATCCATTTGTGACTCCATCATTTAAGTAATCAAAATACCCACTTCCGCTATTTGCTTGACAACTGTCAGCATATTCTGTAGAAACGTATTGCCACCAAACGTGATCTGCTGTAAGATTGCTCCAAGTATCCCATGGATAATTACATACTTCCACACCTCCATGCATGTTTGCAGCCATATTAAAGTTTATAGAATCGGTAAGTCCTAAAAAAATATTTGTCTCTTCTTGATATGGATTTCCATCAGGATGTGGTCCATCTTCTGGATCTGGATAGTTTCTATTTAAATCTACCCAATTTGCATTATATCTCACAGCAGACCATACATTTTGATTTCCTCCGTAATATGCTCCATCTGGATTTGCAAGAGGGTTTATCCAAATATCTATATTATTTACCAAAGAAGTTAATCTAGCATTATTTCCATATCCATTTAAAATATAGTCAATTAATCTTAAACTAAGAATATAACCAGCTAATTCATCTCCATGCATAGAAGAGGTGTATAAAAATGAGGGTTCATTTTCTTTCTTACCAACATTATTTGAAATTTGAACAATTAATATTTCTCTTCCTGAATTTAAAGTGCCTAGATGATGTAATTTGCATATATCAGGAAATGAATCTGAAAATGCAGTCATCATATTTACATATTGTTGATAAGTAGGGTAGTAATTCCAAGAAGATTTATTTCCATTTTTAAAATTCAGAACTTTTTTTTCTATGATGTTGTAATTTATATTCAATTTTAAAAATTTTTCAAACTCTTTTTTATTTGCATAAGCAAATGCTAGTTCAGAATTTGTTTTATGATCAATAGAAATAATATCAGAAATATGATTTAATTGTGATTTGTTTTCATATTCAAAAGAAAAATACACTTCTCCTCTATTAGAAAATATTTCATCAATATTCTGAGAGCAACAAAATATAGGAATGAGTATTAGAAAGAGTATTTTTTTTATCATTTTTTTATTTATAGTAAACTAAAAAAGCAGAATTGTTTTCTCACTATTTGTTTGTTTTTTTAAGTGTTTCTTTTACGGCATCTTTATGAATCGTGAAGGTCATCATTTTAAGTTTTACATAGTCTTCATGATAAAAGTAGTATCCAGGAAAATTTCCATTTCTACTTCCACTTCCACTATCTTTTATTAAAAACCACCACTCTCCATTATCATCTATTTTGTAGCCTATTAAATGAATAGCATGATCATCTGTTGTTGTTCCGTTTGAAAATCGAAATTGACGAGCGTGCTCATCAATAAATTCTGAAGGAATATCATAAGATGGTACCATAGCTACATCATGTGTAGAAGAATATCCTGATTCTGAAACATCCCCACCAATTGACATAGAATATCCATTTTGTATTGATGTTTTTATAATATTCATAAATTCATCTAAAGGTACATTGTAATACGCGTCTGATCTCCACCAATTATCAGGAACTTTATACTCTTGCTGACTCCAATAAGGTTTTTCTAACAAACTCATAAAATCTACATAATGATTAGGGTTTAATCTAGTAACATATCTCATGAAACCTTTTGGAGTATAGGTTCTTCCATTATATCTAAATTTTGTAGGAGGGGTTCCCATATAATGATTAAGAATAGATTTTATATTAGATAAAATTGCATCCTCATTCCAATAGTTTGTCTTTTTACAACTCTTCAGATATGTATCGATTTCTTTAAACATTTTTTCATGATTATAAAATGGTTGTTCAGATGGTTTTCCTTCATATACTTCATTAGGAACTATTCCATACATTTCCATCATTCTTTGTACTGCATTTGTTTCAGACCCTTCACCTAAATATGTTTTTCCTCTAGAATGTACATATCCTCTTGCTTTTTCGATATATTCGAAATAAACAGGGTATAATTCAGAAAGGTTGATATTTTTTCCTGTTATTCTTTTAATTTCGCTTTCGTAGAAGGAAGTAGTAGAAAAGCACCAACATGTTCCGGTATTTCCTTGTGATATAGGATCTGTAAATTCTATAATTGTAAATTCCTCTAAACTTTGCGGAATTTTTTTTCCATCAAAATTCATCTTAAAGGATTTATACTCCTCTTTTTCTCCTTTATCATATTGATTGCTTTCTGTAACAATTGTTTCATAAAATGGATTAGAATAAGTTTCGAATTGACCTTTGTCTTGTGAAAAGGCAACTGTACTAATAAGTAATAAAATTCCTGTTTTCTGTATCATGATTTTAGGTTTGTTATTTTGTAGACCCCAAATTTAAGGTAATTTTGTAAATTGCAGTCTAATAATTAAAAAACTCAACAAAATGAACGCTGGTAAGCAAATTTTGAAATGGACATTAATTACCATAATAGCATTTACAACCTTTAATTTATTTATTTCTTCTAAATATAATGTTGAAAGAAGTATTGAAATAAGTGTTCCTTCTCATTTAGTATATGGCAAAGTTTCGAATTTACAAACCTGGCCCAATTGGACAACGTGGTGGGAGAAAGATACTACTATGGTAATAGAATATTCTGGATCAGACTCTCGGATAAATTCAAAAATGTCATGGATAAATGAGGAGGGAGAAGGTTCTTTAGAAATAATTGAGGAAAGTTTTGCAGATTCTTTAAATACAGTATTGTTATTTGATGGGATACCTCCTGCATATGGCTATTGGAAATTTGAACAATTAAATGAAACTACAAAGGTCACTTGGGGAATGAAAGGCGAAATGCCATTTTTTATGAGTTTTATGACATTATTTATGGATAAAGTTTTAGGTCAAGATTTTGAAAAAGGATTAGAGGGACTAAAAGAAGTTTGTGAGTCTTTTAGTTTTCTTAATAAAAATATCACACTACTAAATCTATGAAAAAAATATTATTACCCTTTATTTCTATAATATTTTTTAGTAGTTGTCATGTTACTAAGGACTTAGATTTAGTTGGAGGGAGTAAATCAGATGCAATTGTAGAAATGACATATGAATATCATCTTTTTGAAAAGGTGACTATATCATCATGGGAAGAATCACAAGTGAAAGCAAATAATACTTGTCGAGCATGGGGATATACTTCTGCAAAACGTTTTGAGACACCTAAAAAGGATTGTATAGGATGGGGTAGAGACGGCTGTCATAAATGGAGAGTTACTTGGCAATATCAGTGTCTGGAATAATTTCCTAATAAAATTATTTTGAATTCTTTTATTTTCTTGATTCTTTTCTTTTTCTATTTATGGTAGCACCTAAACCTATCTTTAAATTATAAAATGGAGCGTATCCGTCATTTTGAATTACTAATCCCAATTCTGGAAATAAATTAACGTAATTACTTTTAATCACCCAATTATGAGCTAAATAAATTGCGCTAGTTGGTGCTGTAACCATAAAATTATTGTTTTCTTCTTCCAAATTGTCATAAAAAGCTATATATTGAATACATATTGTATTTTTAATATTTTTGTCGGGGTTATATGTATACAATAAAGTAGGATTAGTTTCAATTCTTGTTCCTCCAACACCTTTTAATACAATTGGGATATTTAATGATAGTTTATCTTGTATTAATTGGTATTTAGAATTAATCCCTATGCCTATAAAACCTTGAAGAGTTAGTCCAGCTCCAAATCCAAAATCACTTTTTTCAGTAACTCCTATTTGGTATCTGTATGAAAGATTAACATCTAGTGGATCACCAAGTGCTGTTCCAAAACTTGCGTCATCATTTTCAAGTTCTAATGAAAGTGTATGTGCAGAATTTCCAGGACCAAGTATTTCAGCATTTTGATATTGAGATATACCAGGAGCGCAGGATTGAATAAAGAATGTAATACCTAATAAGTAAAAAATATTTTTCATGTTTTTTTTTACAAAGAAAATCATTGAAAAATAAATTATTATGCTTAGCATAATATCTTACATATTTCTTCTGTACTGACCTCCTACCTCAAATAGTGCATTTGTAATTTCACCTAAAGAACATACTTTAGCAGCGTCCATTAGTAGGTTAAATATATTTTTATTGTGTACAGCCGCCGCTTGTACCTTTTTTAGCAATTCTTCAGATTTTTCTTTATTTCCTTTATGTAACTTTTCCCGCGTAGAAATTTGATATTTCTTTTCTTCTTCGGTAGCTCTAATTACCTCCTTTGGAATAATAGTAGGAGAGCCTTCTTTATTTAAAAATGTGTTGACTCCAATAATAGGGTATTCTCCAGTATGTTTTAAGTGTTCATAATGCATACTTTCCTCTTGTATTTTACTTCTTTGATACATTGTTTCCATAGCGCCAAGTACACCACCTCTTTCCGTAATTCTGTCAAATTCCGTTAGTACTGCTTCTTCAACTAAGTCTGTAAGTTCTTCTATAATAAACGCTCCTTGAATTGGGTTTTCATTTCTAGCTAACCCTAATTCTTTGTTAATAATTAATTGTATAGCCATAGCTCTTCTTACAGAATCTTCAGTAGGAGTAGTTATTGCCTCATCATAAGCATTGGTATGTAAAGAGTTACAGTTGTCGTAAATAGCATAAAGTGCTTGTAAAGTAGTACGAATGTCGTTAAAATCAATTTCCTGAGCGTGAAGTGATCTTCCTGAAGTTTGAATATGATATTTTAACATCTGAGCTCTTTTGTTCGCTCCATATTTATTCTTCATGGCTTTTGCCCATAATCTTCTAGCAACTCTACCGATAACTGCATATTCTGGATCAACCCCATTACTAAAGAAGAATGAAAGGTTAGGTCCAAATTCATTGATGTCCATTCCTCTACTTAGGTAATATTCCACATAAGTGAATCCATTAGCTAGGGTAAATGCCAATTGCGAAATAGGGTTGGCTCCTGCTTCAGCAATATGATATCCTGAAATCGAAACAGAGTAGAAATTTCTTACGCCGTTTTCTATAAAATACTCTTGTACATCTCCCATCATTCTTAGAGCGAACTCAGTTGAGAAAATACAAGTGTTTTGCGCTTGGTCTTCCTTTAAGATATCTGCTTGAACTGTTCCTCTTACTTTAGTTAAGGTTTCTTGTTTAATTTTTTTATAAACTTCAGTTGGTAAAACTTCATCTCCAGTAACTCCTAATAAAAAGAGGCCTAATCCGTTATTTCCTTCCGGTAACTCTCCTTGGTACTGAGGTCTTTTTACTCCTTTCTTTTTGTAGATTTCAACTATTTTCTGTTCTATTTCTTTTCCTAATTCTTTTTCTTTTATATACTTTTCACACTCCTGATCAATAGCTGCATTCATAAAGTATGCTAATAACATAGGAGCAGGACCATTTATCGTCATACTTACCGATGTCATTGGATTAGCTAGTTCAAAACCTGAATAGAGTTTCTTAAGGTCATCTAAACAACAAATAGAAACTCCAGCATTTCCAATTTTACCATAAATATCAGGTCTATTTCCTGGGTCGTTTCCATATAAAGTGACCGAATCAAAAGCTGTAGAAAGTCTTTTAGCAGACATTCCTAAACTTACAAGATGAAAACGTTTATTAGTCCTTTCAGGACCGCCTTCTCCTGCAAACATTCTTGTTGGATCTTCTCCTTCTCTTCTAAAAGGAAATAATCCTGCAGTAAATGGAAATTCTCCAGGAACATTTTCTTGTAATTGCCATTTTAATATATCTCCCCAAGCTTCATATTTTGGTAGGGATATTTTAGGTATCTCTGTTTGTGATAAGGACTTGCTGTGTGTTTGTATGGACAACTCTTTGTTTCTTACTTTAAATTTAAATACTTTTTCTTTGTATTTTTTTTGTACCTCTTCCCAATTATCTATTAATATTTTGTTTTTTGGGTCTAGGTCTAACAACAAACTCTCATACTCCTTTTTTATCTGTTTCAGAACTTCATCAGAAGAATCTGAAAGTATATCTAAGGATTTTTGTAGTGCATATAATTTTTGAGCAATTGTTTTTTGTTTGGTTACCCATTTGTCATAAGATTTGTTATTTTCTGAAATTTCTGAAAGATATCTACTTCTGTTTGGAGGTATTACAAAGATTTTTTCACTCATTTCATCAGTTATTTCAAACTTTGAGTTGAAATCTCCCAACTCTTTTTTGGAGAAAGTATCCATTATAGCTTTATAAAGCGAATTAGCTCCTGGGTCGTTAAATTGTGACGCAATAGTACCATAAACTGGCATATTTTCTACTTTTTCATCAAAGCGTTGGTTATTTCTTTGGTATTGTTTTTGTACATCTCTTAAAGCGTCTAAACTTCCTTTTTTATCAAATTTATTTATTGCAATTAAATCTGCAAAATCTAACATATCAATCTTTTCGAGTTGAGTAGCAGCTCCATATTCTGGAGTCATTACATACATAGATATATCTGAATGTTCTAAAATTTCTGTATCAGACTGTCCAATACCAGAAGTTTCTAAGATTATTAAATCATAATTTGCTACTTTTAATATGTCTAGAGCATCATTTACGTGAGCTGATAAGGCTAAATTTGCCTGGCGAGTAGCTAAGGAACGCATATATACTTTATCTGATTTTATAGCATTCATTCTTATCCTGTCACCAAGAAGAGCTCCTCCAGTTTTTCTTTTGGACGGGTCAACAGATATAATAGCAATATCTTTTTTAGGAAAATCTATTAAAAATCTTCTTACCAATTCATCTACTAATGAAGATTTTCCAGATCCTCCTGTTCCTGTTATTCCAAGTACTGGAGTTTTAGATTTTGTTGCTAATTTTTGTATCTCCGATAGGCTACTAGCGTGTTTTTCTGGGCAGTTTTCTGCAGCTGAAATCATTCGTGAAATAGCATTTACTTCCTTTCTTTCTATTTCATTGATTCCTCCTTTTAGTTTTTCCCCAAGTATAAAGTCTGATTTTTCTATCAGGTCGTTGATCATACCTTGTAACCCCATCTTTCTACCATCATCTGGGTGGTATATTTTTGTTATTCCATAATCTTCTAATTCTTTTATCTCATCTGGTAAAATAGTACCACCTCCTCCTGCAAATATTTTTATTTGTCCTGAATTTTTTTCATGTAGTAGGTCGTACATATATTTTAAATACTCTATATGTCCTCCTTGATAGGAAGTCATAGCAATAGCATTTGCATCTTCTTCTATAGCACAATTTACTACTTCTTCTACCGACCTATCATGACCTAGATGAATTACTTCACATCCAGTTGCTTGTATAATACGTCTCATAATATTAATAGCAGCGTCATGTCCATCAAACAAACTAGCAGCTGTTACTATTCTTACCTTATTTTTGGGAATATATCTTTTTACCTGTTCCACTCAGATTTTTAATTTATGGTATGCAAAGATAATAATTACTTATTTACTTTTAAGATTTTAATAATTATTAGACAAAAAATCCTTATATTGAAAGAAGGGATTTCATATAAAATATCTAAACAAGAATATTATTGTAAAATTAGTTTTTTGTTGACTATTCCATTATATCATCCCTTAAATTTATTATTTTTAGCCCACTAAAAATACATACTAATGAAAAAAACTTTACTTTATCTGTTTACAGTTATTTTATTTGCTTCTTGTTCTAATGACAACACCTCAAAATATGAACCTCATAATTCGACTAAAAAGGTAGTGTATCCTTCTGATAATCCTGCCGAAAGAATAGTATGGGAACAAATAAGGTTTAAGGATCCAGTAACAGGTAAGATACCTAAAGACATGAGAAGAAAGGAAATGATGTTTGCTAAAACTCTTCCCGTTTCTACTAAATTATCCAAATCTGATTGGATTCATAGAGGACCTTATAATGTAGGAGGGCGTACCAGAGCTATTTCGTTTGATGTGCTAGATGAAAACATCATACTCGCAGGAGGTACTTCTGGAGGTATGTTTCGTTCTACAGATGGAGGACAATCATGGAATCTTACAACAGACCCAGGTCAACTTCATAATGTAACTTGTGTAGCACAAGATACTCGTATAGGTAAAGAAGATACGTGGTATTTTGGTAGTGGTGAAAATAGAGGTGGATGGCTTGGTGATGTATCCTTCTTAGGAAATGGTATTTATAAAAGTACAGATGGAGGTTTGAGTTGGGATTCTTTACCAGTCACTACATCTAATACTCCTCAGGCGGATGATTCTGATTTTGATTTTGTATGGAATATAGTTACCGATCCGTCAAACGATAGTATGGATGTGGTATATGCTGCTGTACATGGAGATATATATAAAAGTAGTGATGGTGGTATGACTTGGAACAAAAAACTTGGAGGAAACAACACCAACTACTACCAATATACTTCTGTGGAAATTACTTCTAGTGGGGTGGTTTATGCTGCTATTAGTTCTAATTGTGTAGACAAAGGTGTCTGGCGTTCTCCTGATGGTGAAACCTGGACAAAAATTATTGATGGAAATTTCCCTGGAGTTTATGACAGAATTGCACTTGCTATAAACCCTAATAATGAAGATGAAGTGTATTGTTTGGCAGCATCTACTACTGGTTTTGGTCAGTTTACGGATGTATTTTTTGGAGGTAGCACTTGGACTTCACTATGGAAATATAATTACTTAAGTGGAGATGGAAGTGGATCTGGTGCTCAATGGACAGATTTATCTTCAAATATACCCTCAAATCAGCCTACTACTTTTGATAATTTTAATTCACAGAGCTCATACAACTTAATGATATCAGTTCATCCTTC
>MDSW01213433.1_pt1 | contig 18026 bp, 11 predicted proteins | sample 811171 | NCBI WGS metagenome assembly MDSW01 (sample SAMN05326641, study PRJNA326480) | marine metagenome | isolation source: seawater | place: Atlantic Ocean: North West | collected 2012
CCCGGAGTGATGTCGCGGGAGATGCAACAAGCTGATGGCGCCGCGTACTGGTGGGGTATCAAGCCACCTTATCCCGCGGCGCCCGTCCCTTCCCGCGCGCGCTCGCGTGAGCGCGACTCTCTGAGAGATGAAAAGAAAACCTCGGACGAGACTCGCGTTTTCGCGTTCGGGGACATCGCGCGCGCACCTTCCACAGCCTGTCGATGTTTTCTCCCTCCCGGATCGGCGGCGCGCACTTATAGAGCGTGTTCCCGTCCTCGATTTCCTCGGCGGCGAAGGAGAGGTAGTGCGTGCACGTCTCCGCGGTGATTCGCTTCCCCGCCATCCTCGCGTCGTGGATCATCTGCACGCTGTCCGCATCCGAGACGTGCGCGATGTGGATCCCCGCGCCGCTCCGCGACGCCATCTCCGTGAGCGCTTTGATCGCGTCCTGTCGAGCGCGTTCGTGATCGATCGTGAGGGGTTCGCGCGGGTCGTGAGTCAGGACGCGTTCGATCCGAGCGGGTTTCGTCGGATCCGCGTTCGGGCGCCGTCTCGGTCCCCCACGCGTCAGTGCAAGGATGACAATCGTCTTTCTCGTCAGGTCCCGGCCGAGCGGCGCGGGCGGTCGTCCGAGAGAAGATTAGTTTACGTTGCTCTCGCGAGCGCATCATTCGCGGGCCCCGAGAGAGAGGCGGGGGGGATCGCCGGGAACCGAACCGAAGGACTCTTCGCGCGACGACGCGACGCGGAGGAGGAAGAAAACGAAAAATCCAACGCGTTCTCGCGTTTTCAGGCTCGAGGAGTGTCGTCGCGTCGCTCGTGTCGGATTTCCTCACCTTTTCCCACACGCGCGGCCTCGTCGCTAAGTACGTGGCGTACTTGCGCGGGTCCGCGTCCGGGTCTTCCTCCACGGGCGTGAGGAGCTCGGCGTGCGCCATGAGCGGGACGTGGTGCGCGTTCAGAGTGCGCATCGCGAGCTTGAGGTCGTCGACGGAGGCGTTTTCAAAGTCGCCGATGCCGCTGGGCGACATGAACGCCTTCAGCCCGACGACGCCCGCGTCGATGAGCGCCTTGAGCTTCGTCTGGTTCCGCGCGTTGTCCGGCACGAGTCCGCCCCAGAACGCGACGTCGACGTGGAGCTTGTTCGCGCTGGCTTTCAGTTTCAGGTCGAAGGTCTCCGCGTCCACGACGGTGGGGTTGGAGTTGAGCGGCATGTCCACGAGCGTGGTCACGCCCCCCGCGGCGGCGGCCTTGGTGCTCGTCTCGAAACCCTCCCAGTGCACTCGCCCGGGCTCGTTGAGGTGGACGTGAACGTCCACGAGGCCGGGGAAGATGACGAGATCGCCGTAGTCGACGAGCTGGGGAGAGAGGGAAGAGAGCGGAGGGCGCGAGGGTGAGGGTTCTGGTCGGGCTAGGTTTTGGGTGGGGCAAACCGTCCGGCCCGCGCGGGGATCGGGAACCGACGCGGGTCCCGTCGCGCTCGCTCGCGCGGTGTCGTCGCTCGTCGCACCTGGTCGATTCCGCCGGGTGGGCCGTCGCACGGGACGACGTTCTGGATCCTCCCGTCGTGGACGTGCACGGCCGCGGAGAGCACCTTCCCCCTCGTCACGACCCGGCGACTGTAAAGCACGGTGGATGGCGCGACGTCGGGGAGGCCCGCGCCGTGGAGGAGCATCACCTGCTGCTGCAGGAAGAACACGAGCATCGCGCCGACCGCGACGAGCGCGGCGGCGAGGGCGTTCATCATCTTCGAACGACCGTGGGGGGTGGCCGTGGCGACGAGGTGTGGCTAGGCGGCCGCCGTCGCAGCGGAAAAACCAACAATGCCGTCGAGCCGGAACATTTCGCCCCCGGACCCGATCGCGCTTTCCGCCGCGTCGGTCGGCAGTGAACCGGCGTCCGCACTCCGCCCCGCGCGACGGGCGCGGCTTTCGCCCGTTCTCGTCCCTCGGAGATGCCCCGGTTTGTGCAGGGCGTCGCCGTGGGCGGCACCCCCGCGAGCCCCTCGGGCGGCGAGGCGGGCCGGAGGCGTTGGCGCCCGTTCTCGCTCAGGCAGATGGGCACCCTCGTCGGCCTCGCCGTGTTCGCGCTGCTCGTGCGCGAGGCGCGGCGCGCGCCGTCTTTCGACGCCCTGGGCCAGGTCGAATCCAGCCGCGCGGACCCCGCGGGCGCGCGCGCCACCGATCGACGGCTCGGGGTGGAGGACGCGACGCGCGGGGCCGCGTCCGACGCCGCTCCCGCCGCGGATGCGACCCCGACGGCGGTCTCGTCCGCCTCCCCCACCACCACCACCTCCTCCTCCTCCTCCTCCCCCGACGCGTGCGACGCCGCGCTGAGCGACCGGATCGACGACGTCGAGCGCCAGGCGGAGAAGTGGCGCACGATGGTTCTCCAGCGCGCGCGCGAGCACGCCGACCGCGCCGTCGCCGAGGCGTGCGGCGCCGGGGCCGGGGCCGGGGCGGGCGCCGGGGCTCTGGGCGCCGGGGTGGCGGGCGGCGCCGACGCCGAGAGTGCTCGGGCCGACTCCGCCGAGGGCTCCGGCGGTGCGGGGCCGGTGTCTTGGCAAAAGCACGTGTTGGGCGTCTTGGTGCCGTACAGGGACCGGCGGGACCAGCTGGACGTGTTCGCGTCGCACCTTCGGACGCATCTGCACGCGCAAGGCGTCCCGTTTCGAATATACGCCGCCGAGCAGATTGACCCCGGGGCGTTCAACCGCGGGTGGACTCTCAACGCGGCGTTCTCGTTCGCGGAGCCGGACGTCGATTACGTCGTGTTCCACGACGTCGACATGCTCCCTCTGCCCGGGGCGGATTACAGGTTCGAGTCCCTCGGCGCGCACGGGGTGAAACATCTGAGCACGGAGATCTCGCAGTTCGACTTTGGCATCCCGTACGACGAGTACTGCTCTGGGGTGTTCCTCGCGTCGAAATCGTTCGTCAGGGAGGTGAACGGGTTCGCGACGCAGTTCTGGGGGTGGGGCGGGGAGGACGACGAGTTCTGCGCGAGGGTGGCGAAGAAAATCGCCGGGTCGTGGCGGGCGGCGAAAACGCTCCCGGGCGGGATCGATGAGATGCTCGGACGCCCGCCCAAGGGCGGGGGGCGGTTCCTCTCCATGACCTCCGGGCACGAGGGGACGAGGCACAACCCGCACTGGAACGGAAACAAACAAAAGCTGGACGCGTTCTTGGCGTCGAAGGAGACGGTGAACACCCAGGACGGGCTCAGCACGACGGGGGAGCCGCGGGAGATGCTCAAGGGCAAGGTCGAGACCAGGCTGTACACGGTGTACAGAAGCGCGTTTCCCCCAACGCTGAAACGACCGAGGGCGCTGGGCTGAAGACTCCATCCATTTATGGAGTACTCCGAGCCACGATATGATAGAGCTAGCCAGCTTGGGGAAGAAGAGGGAGACGGGATCTGGGAGCACGACCACCGCTTCGTTCGTTATCAATTTCGATGAGCGTGTTGTCTGCGTCGGGGCGTGAGACGTAGTCATCATCAGGGGCGACAGCGAGAAGGGAGCGCGGACGCGACTCGTCAGACTGATCAGGGGAAAAAATATCATCGATCGGGCTGGCCGTTTCTGCACGTGCCTCTGTCCCCTCGTGGCGCGAAACGTTTTCGCGCGTTCCCAGGATCTCGTCGCGCTCCCCTCGTCATCACGTCGCCTCGCGCGTTCCCCCTCCTCCTCTCCCCGGGTTCACCGCCCATGTCTTCTCCCAAGCCCGTGACCGTTCTCATCACCGGCGCCGCGGGCCAGATCGGGTACGCCCTGGCCCCCCAGGTGTGCCGCGGCGCGATGCTCGGCCCCGACGTCCCCGTGATCTTGCACCTCCTGGACATCCCCCCCGCGGAGACGGCCCTGGGGGGCGTCGCCATGGAGCTCGTGGACGCGGCGTACCCCCTCGTCAAGGGCATCGTCGCCACCGTGGACGTGGATGAGGCGTGCAAAGGCGTGGACGTCGCGGTCATGGTCGGGGGTTTCCCGCGCGGCCCCGGGATGGAGCGCAAGGAGGTGATGGGCAAGAACGTCGCCATCTACAAGCACCAGGCGGGGGCGTTGGAAAAGCACGCCGCACCCGGGTGCAAGGTGGTGGTGGTCGCCAACCCCGCGAACACGAACGCCCTGATCCTCTCCACGTACGCGCCCAAGATTCCGAAGGAGAACGTGACGTGCTTGACGCGCCTGGACCATAACCGCGCCCTCGGGCAGGTGAGCCAGCGCGTCGGCGTCCCCGTCTCCGAGGTCAAGAACGTCATCATCTGGGGGAACCACTCGAGCACGCAGTACCCCGACGTGAACCACGGCGAGGCGGGTTCCGGGCGCGCCATCCGCGACGCGGTGAAGGACGACGAGTACCTGAACGGCGAGTTCGTCAAGACGGTGCAGCAGCGAGGCGCCGCGATCATCGCCGCCAGGAAGCTCTCCTCCGCGCTCTCCGCCGCCTCCTCCGTGTGCGACCACGTCCGCGACTGGATCAACGGCACGCCGAAGGGCACATGGACGTCCATGGGCGTCGTCAGCCCGGGCGGCGCGGAGGCGTACGGCGTCGAAGCGGGGCTCATGTACTCCTTCCCCGTGACGTGCGAGGGCGGGAAGTGGAGCATCGTCCAGGGGCTCCAGATCGACGACAGGTCCAGGAAGCTCATGGACGCCACCGCGGAAGAGCTCAAGGAGGAGAAGCAGATGGCCGAGGAGCTCATCGCCGCCGCCGAGGGCGCGTGAACTGATGAGAGCCTCGCGGCGAGAGACGACTCCCGAACCGTCGCGCGCGCACGACTTATTCGCCGTCGGAAAAAAAAATACAGACACATTTCGCGTACGTAAAGGAGCTCTTCTAAAACGCGAGCGCGGTGGCGAGTCCGACCTGGATGCCGTCCTTGACCCTGTCCCCCTCCTGCGCCCTCGTCGTCTTAACGTAGTTCACCTCGATGTTCCCCACGGGGAGTGGGAACACCAGCCCGACTCCGACGCTCGCCCGCACCGCCTCCGCGTAGCCTCCGAATGAAAACGTCTTCTTCGCCTCCGTCGGTTTCCCCGTCGGTTTAGGGAACGGCGCCAGCGCGCCGGCGTTGACGAAGGCGTGCGCGTAGCACCCGATATCCCTGAGCTTTTTGAACGCCGGCTCGAGCTGCACGGCGACGAACCCGACCGCTAACAGGTCTCCACCCAGAGCGTCGCGCGAGATGACCTCGCGAGCGCCGGCGCCGTCGGCGTCGCTTCCCTCGGGAGCCTCCTTCGGTGGGCGCCGCTCGTCCGACGGCCCCGCGCCGTGCGCGTCGAACCCGCGCAGGGACCCGACGCCGCCCAAAAAGAAACGGTCGGAAACGCACGTCACGCCCCGCATCGGGTCCGAGGCATCGCGCGATCGAAGGTCGAGGGGAAGCAACGCGCCGAGCTTCCCGGACGCGCTCAGCACGACGCCCGGCGCCAGGGTCTTCACCGCCTGCGCCTCGCACTCGGTTTTGAAAAACCGCGTCGCCTGCGGGTCGACGAACCCTAGCCCCGCGAGCTCGGCGCGGACGCGCGCGAGGTATCCCGCGCTCGGCCGACTCGGGCGGTCGCGCTCGTCCACGTGGTACGTGTACGCGATGGAGGACTTGAGCGTGTGCCCGAGCTGGTGTCTGATCTGTTTGCTCGCGAGCTTCGTCGGGTCGGTGATCTCTCGCCAGGCGAGCTCGTACTCGACCCTCGCGGGGCCGCCGCCGACGGCGGCGACGGCGACGCCGCGCGTCGTCTCGTCGAACGAGGAGAGGCGCGTGGACGTGGACACCTGCTGGAACGCGCGGGTGACGACGTCGACGTCGAGATTATTCACCCGCGGCTGGTTCCACGCCAGGGTGTACGTGCTCGATCGCTCGTGGCCCTTGATGGCCTCGACGTCCACCTTCTCGGCGAAACCGAAGGCGTTGTTCAAGCCGGCGCTCATCTCCACGCTGCCCTCGCCGCTCTGGCTGACGTACGCGCCGCCCTTGAGGTTGAACTTTTTCTTCTCGGAGACGTCCACCGTGACCGTCGCGGTGTTGCTCGGGGCGTCCTCGGGGCCGGCGTCGCACAGCACGTCCACGCGGTCGAAGATGTCGTACGAGTGGAGCACGGCGTTGGCCTCGAGGCACTTGACCCTCAGCTCATCCAGAGTGCCCGCCTCGTAGATGGGCGCCAAAACCTTCGCGAACAGACCGGGACGCGTGCGCTCGTCGCCCTTCACCTCGACCGAATTCACCGTCAGAGGCTTGTGACGCACGTCGAAGTACATGCGCTGGTAGTCCTTCGCGCTCGCGCGGGGGGCGGGGGAGGCGTCGGGGGACGCCATCGCGACGATCGCCGCGTCCGATCGACGAAAGAGAGGGGCGGCCGACGCCGATGACAACAGACGCGGCCGTCGAGGAACGGACGCCTCGAGCGCGCGCGCCGATCGATCGGGAGGAAGCGATCGAGGGTCGACGCGGAGCGCGTGCGCGGCGTGTGGTCGAACACCCGAGCGCGCGCGGAACAGTGGAGGGAGGGCGCGGGTGCTGGGCTCTGATCATCGCGGGCACGTCACCGCCAGGAGCCTCGGGAGCGGCGGTGTCGAATCCGACCGGCAATCTGCGGAAAATTTCTGTGAGACTCCCGCCGAGCCGTTGGGACGCGACTTGGTTCGTCGCACATCCCGAGGAGCCGGCGCGCGCCACAACCGCACGCGCGTCGACGACAGGCGACACGCGCGGCACGATGTCGAACGTCCAGGCGCCCGAACGGCGCAAGTGCGTCCCCCGACCCCGCGTATCGTCGCCCCGCTCCACTCGCCGTCCCCCCCGCGCATCCGCCCGCTCTCCTCCCCCCAGCGATGTTGGCTGACGCGCCGGTCCCGCTCAACGACAGGTCGCTTTTCATGTCCAAGGCGCCCGCCCAGGCGCCCCTCGAGCCGGTCGTGAACAACAGGCGTCAGGTGCGCCTCACCCCCCGCGCTCGTATCCCTTTCCCGCGCGCCTCCGCTCGCGTCGTGCTCCCGTTCGCGGTCCCCGCGTCGTTCCCGGGCACGCTCGCGGTTGGGTGGAAATTTGAAAAATGTCTCACCCGCTTTCCCCCCCTCGCGGTTCGCGTTCCCCGCGTGGAATCTTCAGGCCCAGGCTCCTCCCGCCCAGCGCCCGCTCAGCGCGGTGAAGGCGAGCCGCGAGGTGGTCGTGGAGGACGGTTTCAAATACAAGCGCCGGAAATCGCAGAACACCGGCGCGGGCGGCCGCGCCTCGACGGGCGCCGGTCGGACGTCCGGGCACGCCCCCCCGGGCGCGCGTCGGCTTGGCTCTCGCGCGGCGCCGTCGAAGGATTCGCTCGAGTCGCTCCGTAGCGACCTTCCCGCGGACTACCCCGGCCTGAAGATCCACGAGGGCATCCCCGAGGACCTCCCCGAGGAGGAGCGGCTGCAGATGCTCGTGGAGGAGATTTGCGAGGCGGAGTGTGCGGCGGAGCGCCAGCGCCTGATCCGCGAGTTTGGCGCCGCCGACGGCGCCGCCATGGCGAGGGCTCTGGACGCCGCCGTCTCCGAGTTCCAGCTCAAGGTCGAGGAGGTGGTCGTGCGCGGGGACGTGCAGTTCGACGTGAGCACGACGGCGCTGCGGGAGATGCGCGACGCGAAGGAGGAGGCGATGCGCGCGGTGGCGACGCAGCTCGAGGACGAGTCCGCGCAGTGGCGCGCGCTGGAGGCGGCGGCGACGTCGGGCGGGGCGACGCCCGAGGAGGCGGAGGCGATGCGCGTGCGGCGGCGCGACGCGGAGGAGGCGACGGAGGCGGTCCGGGCGATGCTCGCGGCGGAGAGCGACGGGGCGGAGGGGGTCATGGAGCCCGGGGCGGTGGCGTTGAGCGTGGAGGAGGCGAAGCGGAAGCTCGCGATGCAGGCGGAGGGGCTGAACGCGATGGTGGAGGGCGTGGAGGCGCTGTGCGTGCGGGCCGAGCGCGCCGCCGCCGTCTTCGGGAAAGCCATCGCGGAGCACGACTTCAGGGGGCTGCCGCACGTCGACTCGCCGCAAAATCTACTCAAGAGCCTCGTCGCGAGTAAGAAATGAGACGGAAATGAGACGGATGAGAATACGAAGGAGGGAAGAGAGGGCGAGGGAGAAGGAGAGCGCCGCGCGCGGTGAGCTTGACGACGACTCATCATCTGAAAACAGAGGCGAAAACGACTTCCACCGCCCCGACTCGAGCGGCGCGCTCTCAGTAATCGCTGATCGGTTCACGGTGACGACGGACGTCGACGTTTTCCGACGCGGCGCGGAATCGTCTCGACGCGTATCCCTCAGATCGCGCGGCGGCGGCGCTTCCGTGGCGGGCTCTCTCATCGCGCGCGCGCGATGGTGGGGTTCGGCCAGCTCGTCATCGGCCCGCCCGGGTCTGGGAAGACGACGTACTGCAACGGCATGCAGCACTATTACCAGCTCCGGGGGCGCCCGTGCGCGGTGGTGAATCTGGATCCCGCGAATCATGACCCCCCGTACGAGTGCTCGGTGTCCGTGGAGGAGCTCATCTCGCTGGAGGAGGCTCAGCGCGAGCTCAAGCTCGGCCCAAACGGCGCGATGGTGTACTGCATGGAGTACGTCGCGAAGAACCTGGACTGGCTCCACGAGCGCGTCGAGCCTTTGGTCAAGGAGGGGAAGTTTTTGCTCTTCGACCTTCCGGGCCAGGTGGAACTCTTCAACGTCAACGACGCCCTGAAGGACATCCTGCGCGAGATGACGAGCGCGAAGTGGGACCTGCGCGTGTGCACGACGCACTTGGTCGACAGCCACCTTTGCGCGGACCCCGGGAAGTACGTGGCCGCGCTCATGCTGAGCCTGAGCTCGATGCTCCATCTCGAGACCCCGCACGTGAACATCCTGAGCAAGGTGGACCTCATGGACAAGTACGGCGACCTGGACTTCAACCTCGAGTATTACACCGACGTCCAGGACCTCCAGTACGTCGCGGACCGAATCACGGAGGGCAAGCTCGGGCCCGCCGGGAGTGGGGCCTCCTCGGTGTCGACGCCCGGGGCGGCTTTATTGCGGAAGAAGTACGGGAAGCTCACGCGAGGCCTCTGCGAGCTCATCGAGGACTTCAGCCTCGTCAACTTCGCGACGCTCAGCATCGAGGACGAGCAGAGCGTCGCGAACGTCGTGGCGCTGACGGACAAGTGCGTCGGGTACATCGGCGGGGGGGGATTCGCGCGCGCGACGACGAAGGGCGCGGAGGAGAGCGGGGGGGAGTACGCGACGCCGGGGACATACGACGAGCGGTCGCTCGTGAGCACGCTGGCGGGGGCGTCGAGGAGCGAGCGCAACTTCGACGTGCAAGAAAAGTGGTTCCGGGACGAAGACAAGGGGGCGACGAGCGGTACGAGTCACGGCGCGTCGTGACGTCGAGCGCGTCGCGGGCGAAAATCCCTTCCGACGCGGTCCACCGTGGACGTAGTGCAGTTCGTCGAAAGGTAGTTACCACTAGAGCTATAGCCTTCAACAAAAAAATACGAAAGTAGGATACTCCTTTCGATCCTTCGCGCGCGAAACGATCCTTCGCTCGCTCGCTCCGGGCGGAAAGCGTCAGTCGAGGTCCGCCGCCGGGACGATCCCCGGGCCCGCTTCCACGCTTCCGCGACCGTCTCCGTCCGGAAAATACATCGCGACGTCCGCGAGGTCCGCCTCCGGCGTGACCCCCCCGAAGACGACCATCGCGCGGACGCGCCGCCCGCCGGCGCCCCACGGCCCCTCGGCGCTGACGCACGCGTGCGCGAACCTCGGCTCCGGCGCGCCGTCCACCTCCCCGATCGCGAGCGTCGCCATCGTCTCCGCGTCCGTCGCGAAGAGCTCGGGCGGTCGCAGCGCGGCGCCGTCGAACCCCCCGAAATGAAGCGCCGCGTCGTTTTCGTCGGCGGCGTCGCTCTCGCGCGCGCGAAGGCGCCACGGAACGGCGGCGTGCGCGCACGCGGCGCGCCCGAGGTTGCCCCTCCGCGCCCACCGCATCTCGGGCGAGGTCTCGAGGACGACGGCGTCGCTGAGGACCCCGGCGCGGCCGCGCCCACCGGTGATGAGGAGGGATGAGGAGGGTTGTTCGGAGCTCAGAGAGGGGTTCGGGGCTCGAGGAGGATCGATCGCGCACGCCGCGTGCATCTCGCGCGGCTCGGGCGCCTGCCCGGCGACCTTAGGCCGCGTCCACCGCTCGGCGCCCTCCATGAGGTCCAAGACGTGGACGTCCCCCATCGGGCCGTCCTCCGGGCTCGACCCGCCGTGGACGACGATAAGACGGCCGTTCGCGATCGAGCACGCGACGTGCGCGTTGCGCGGGGGCGGGCTCGCGCCGGCGATCGGGAGGCGCGACCACGACCAATCGTCGCAGTCGAGGACGACGACGTCGTTGAAGCACGTCCCGCGCGTCGGGTCCTGGCCGCCGAAGACGTACACCTTCCGCCCGACCGCGGTGGCGGTCGCCCCGGAGCGCTGAGGGAGCCGCCCGGGACCCGCGAACGTCGTCGTCTTGCGCACCCAGCGCGCGGTCGGGGCGGACGAAGCGTCGGGCGAGGCGATCAGGCGCAGGATCCAGACGTCGTCGAACGCGCGAGGCGTGCGGTCGGCGCCGCCGATGAACAGGAACATGTCGCCCACGACGGCCGCCGCGCACCCGCCCCGGCCGGAAGGGCGCGCCCCCGCCACGTCGGGCTTCACCCACACCATGGGAACGAGGTGGGGGGGGGGGAATGACGAGGCGGTCAAAGACGAACGATGATGTGGGCACCCGCGCTCGTTGGATCGTTTTGAATAACTCGAGATCGACGAGTTTCCAGACGAACGACGACCTGGGGCGCGCGCGCCCCGCGACTGCGAGAGGCCCCACGGGCCGAGTCAAATCGATTCTCGGTCCCGCCGAAACTTTTCTCGAGATCGGAGGGTTCGGCGCGCTCCTCCCCAGACCCGCACGCGCGCGCCGGGCGTCATGTTAGCCGGCATCCGCTCCGCCGCGGCCTCGGTGCTCGGGCGCGGGGGGCGAAAGCGCAAGGCGGACGAGGCCGGGGCGCCCGAAGAGGACGACCGACGCGCGTCGCGGCGTCGGATCGTGCCCTCCGAGGCTGGCGTTCGCGCGCGAAAGACCAAGCGGGAGGGCAAAGCGTCGGGCGCCGGGGGGGGCGACGTGGCTGACGAACGCCGAGGCTCCCCGTACTTGACGCGTCTCAGGCGCCTGTGGCATCGCGACTCCTCCGGCGACGACGGCTCGCTCGCGTGCGCCTCTCCCGCCCTTCGCGCCAAGGCCGCAGCCCGCCCGCGTTTATCTCGATGGGAACTGCGCGACGTCGGCGTGGACGTCCTCGACCTCTTGGTCGACGCCATGTTGAGCGCGTGCTCGCCCGCCGACATCGCCAACGCCGCGGCGACGTGCACGACCTGGCGGGCGATGCTCGGCCCGCGCGCCTCCGTGCGATGCGCGCTCTCCGTGAAGCACCGCGACGTCGCCACCACATCGCCCCCTTTTGTCAAGCCGCGACTTAAAAATGGTCGGTGGGAACACGACGGAGACTACAGAAGCCTCGTGACGAAGGAGCACGCGCTGAAGATGAAGGACGCCGAGCGCGCGATGCGCTCGATCATCCCGTCGAAGGAGAACGCGTCCAACTCCACGAGCGCTAAGAGAGCGCTCGCGCCGTTTGCGTCGGATATTTGCGAGCTCATCCTCTGCGGCGACCGCGTCGTCGCCGCCTGCGCCCGCTCGTGCCTCATCGCCCTCAAAGCGGATGTCGCGCCCCACGCGCGATCCATCTTGACGAAGATGCTCAAGCGCGTCAACGACGAGGAATGCGACAAGACGATCGATCACATGACGGAGCGCGAGTCGGGCCGCCTCCTCGACTTTCTCCAAGCCGTGGAAGACATCGCCAAGTACGCCGCGCCCCACGCCGACGTCCTCTTCGACGCCTTCCCGAAGGCGGAGTACGTGCATCTGCATCCCGAATATGATGGTCTCGCACGCTTCGAGACGAAACGCGTCGTCCGCACGTTTGCGATCTGCGCCATTCAGCGGCTCGTCGCCGCGCACCCGCGTCTGATGCGCGCACACGTGGGAAGGGTGCGCGAACTGCTCGCGGTTCGAGCGCCGGAAGACCTGGACTCTTTTTTGCAGCGGCCCACCGTCCCCGCGAGCCTCTCGGCGGGCTTGGCGCTCGCGGATGTGTACGGGCGCTACGCGCCGGGCGACGCGACTGCGTCGCTGCTGGAGAACATCGTGGATCTCTTCACGCTCGTGGACCCCCTCGTTGATCGCGAAGAGTACTATCGGTGCCCTCTTCCAGTAAAGTCGGATGGCGCCTATAATCCATTCCATCGATCCTCGCAGATTCAACCGATCGTCATGAATAGCGGTAACGTCGAGGACGAGCGGCACATGGTGTGGCGAGATGAGATCGACGAAACCGAGCGCAAGCACCGCATGCTCATTTACTTCCACCACGTCGACATGAGACTGATGGGGCTTCGCGCGACAGATTTATTCGACGTCCCGTTCTTCTCGAATAGGGCGAAAGGCGGAGGATCGAAGGCGGAGAAGGCGGAGAATCGAATCTTCGAGCTGGTCGATCACGATGACCCCGCGGTCGTCTATAACGCGCTCGTCGCGATCGAGAACATGGGGCCGAGGCAATGCTCGGCGGACAAGGTGGACATCATCGTGATGGCGGTGGACGACGAGGACGAGGACATTCGCGTGCAGGCGCTGCGCACGGTGCGCGTCCTCGACCAGTCGTGCTTGGACGAAGACCAGGTGTTTACCATCGGCGAGCGACTCAAGGACGATTCGGAAAGCGTGGTTCGCGCCGCCATCGCGACGCTCGAGTGGATGCCCGATCGCGTGCTCCCATATCACGTGGACGAGATCGTGAACCTGCTCGAGGACGAGGAGGAGGACGTGGTGATGTGCGTTCCCGTCGCGCTCTCGGCGTTGAGTAAGCGGTTGCTTCCGCACCACGTCGAGCAGCTCATCACGTACGTCTTGGACGACGACGACGAGATGCTCGTGGATTCGGCCATGGAAACGATGCGCGTCGTGGGCGCGGAGGTCCTCGTCAGCCTGGGCGCTTTCAAGTTCATCCTCGAGGCGAAGAAGGCTGCCGAGACGATCGTGTTCGATTATGAAAACCAGGGGAACCCGTGGCGCAATCCCCAAGACACGGACGATGAAATCGTGCAGGCAGCTCAAAACGCGGTCCTGCGAGCGGACGTCATCATCGAAAACATTGTCACCGCCGCCACGAAGGAAAACGTCGACGAGCTCGTCCTCGGTCCGATCAAGGCGGCTGCGGCGGACCTCGACGCGTTCATGTGGGATCGCCCCAATGCCCCTTCGCCCCAACTGCTCACGGCAAACTTCATCGCGTTCATGTGCGCGATGGACACGATGAAATCGATGGAGATGGACCAGAGGAGGAACGCGATGACATCGATGAGGATCGATGACTCGGCCGATGATGCGCGTAACGAAGACTACGTTCGCGCGCTCCAGAATCTGCAAGAGCAGTTTTTGCGTTTTGACGCGCACGGTAGGCGCGCCGTCGAGCTCCGGATGGAGCGCGTGGAGCCGTTGCGTCTTGTGCCCGGACTTCGCGACTGCGTGATCCCCGCGGCGCTGGAGTTGGTCGCGCATTTGCTCACGGGGACCAGGGCGCGTGTGCGGTCGCACACCCGGTCCAACTCGAAAACGGACGACGACAGATTGACGCTTCGGTTCGTGGGTACCGGGAAGGGCGCGGCTAAGGCGTTGGCGCGGAAAAATAACGACAGAGTCACGCTCCGGGGGTGCTTGAAAGCGGCGATGCTCCTGGCGCTCCGATGGCGAGAGGGCGTCCAGTCGCGCTTCGGCGACGCCGCGGGCGAGGCGAGGGACCCCTCCCGCACTCGGACCTCGAAGGGGCAGCAGTTCAGGACGGGCGCGCGGATGAAAGCGGCGTTGAAATCCGTGGAGCGGGCTCTGCTGGACACGATGATGGACACCCGGATGGAGAAGACGTACCGAGAACAAGCCGCCTTGGCGCTCGTTCGCGGGTTCAGGGAATTCTCATTGTTCGACATCGACGTGCTCGAGACGCTGCTCGCGTACGGCATCACCGTCGATGCTTTGGAGCCCCTCGAAGAGTTTTTCCTCCGAAAACTTGGACCTGGACCACGTCCCTCCTCGGGCCCTCCGTTGAACCGGCCGAGCCCTTATTTCGTGTCGCGCGCCGCCGCCGCCCTCCTCGACTCCGTCAAGCACCTGCGCGGCGGGGAAGTAGGGTGGAAGGACGACCAGCGGAAGATCTACGCGCTGGTGCTCGCGCTCAAGGTCATGCGCGACGACGCGCGCGAGCTGCAAAAGACATCGCCCGCGGGCGAGAAGGTGAGCGATAAGGCGTGGATCTTGAGCCGAGTCGCGGAGTGGCTCGACGTCGCGGTTTCGGATCGCGAGCCCCACGAACCCCTCCGTCGAAACCCTCTTTCCAAAAAATCTGCGCCGGCGTTACCCGTCGCGGGGGCGCTTCCTTCGACCGTGCCGGCGTCTTCCGTCGCGTGGGCGCTTCGCGTTTTGGGCGAGTCGGGCGCGATGGCGGCGCCTCACATCGAGAAGATGTGCGAACGCGTCGTTAAGGAGACGGCACTCCTGGCGGCGCAGGGAGACTTCGACCAGATGAACTATTTCCACTCGGCCATCGTCGAGGCGTTCAAGTACGCCGTCGTCAGGCTCCGCGAATTCTCGAGCGTCGTCGTGCCTTGCGTCCTCGAGTACTGGCTGTGCATCGACAAACCAACCCTCCCGAGGCACAGGCTGGCGGCGTTCGCGATTCTGTACGTCATCGCGCCCGGGGAGCTGGAAAAATACCGAAGGTCGCGCGGGGATCAAACGTGCAGTACGGAGGTCTTCGTCAAGCAACGGTTCCGGAACAGAAAATACCGCGTCCCAGACGCGTCCAAGCCCGGTCGGTTCGTTCCGGAGACGATCGAACAGGCGTTGGCGCACTTCAATCCCTACATGGATAGCGTGCGTTGGGGTGATTGGCTGGAGATGCCCGGGCCTCTCGAAAGACTCTGGCAGAGGAACGGCCCAAAGCAAAAACTCGAGGAGTGGCTCAAGGCGGGAGACCAGACGTTCGATCTGATCGACACGCGATCGGATCGCGGTGCGTTGGGGTCGACGATGCTTTCGTGGGACGACGATGACGAGGAAGCGCGCCGCAACGGCGTGTGCGACTGTCCCAGGTGCCGGCTGGAGAGCGCTCAGAACCCGAACGTATCCTCGTCCTCCTCTCCCTTGGAGACGGTGCCCTCCAACGAGTCAGACTCGCCCAACGAGTCCGACTGGGGGACTGACTCGGACGAGGCTGACTCGGACGAGGCGGAGTCGTCCCCGTCTCGAACGACGTCTTCCGCCCCTTCTCCCTGGTCGCTCGCAGTGCGCGAGTATGACATGACCTGCACGTCCTCTGAGGATGCGTCGGACTCCACGGAGGGAGAATAGGATAGCGATGCGTAGCGAGCACCATTGATGAATGTGAGACCACCTCATCACGGCGATGGAGATGATATCAATATCAATATCACACCGCAGCCGCCGACGCGAGCGGGTTCGCGCGCCTCCCCGCGTACGTACGATAGTTCAGCTCGTCGTGAGCCCCCAATTCTCCCGCGGCGCTGTGCAGAGCTCCCCTACGCCCGCCCGGAGCGCCTTTTCGATATCCTTCGGCGGCGCGGAGACGACAACCGCGCCCGCGACCTCTCCCGCGTTCACCCCCCACCCACACGCCTCGTCCGCGAGCTCCTTTTTCGTCGCCTCCGGCCCGAGCTTGGTCACCGCGGCGCGCATCGCGGGGGCGAGGCTCGGGTACCCCCTCTCGGTGGCGCCGACGACGGCGGCGGCGGAGGTCACCGCGCCGGGCCCGCACGGGGCGACGACGACGATGGCGGACGTCGGGGCGACTTTCATCACCGCCTCCTTGAGATGGTACGAATCCGCGGCGGCCGCGGTCTCGATGGTCACGATCCACGGCGCAGGTACGGCGCGCAGCGCCGCGAATTCCACGCTCGAAGCCGCCTTCGCCCCCTCCTCACCGGGGGCGGCCACCACCGTCAGGATGAGCTCGCGCGCGTCGCACTTTTTTTTGGTCCCTCCCCGCTGTCCGGGTTCGTCCTTCTCGGGGGGAGGAGGACGTCGACGGTCCTCCCGCTCTCTCTCGCGCCGCTCCTTCTCCTCCCGCGCCCTCGTCCATGCGTCGGGCGGCTCTCTCAGCTCCTCGAACGGCACTTTCGTCGGCGGAGGCTCCACCCGCGGATACACGCGCGGGAGCTGCCACCGCGCGGCGCGAAGGTCGCCGACGACGAGCGCCGACACCACCGCGCCCTTCTTGATCGTCCCCGGCCCGCGCGGGAGCTCCAGGAGCGCCTCCGCGCCCAGCATGCTCGTGAGCCGACTGCTGATCTGCCGCCCCGTGCTGTGCGCGACGGGGAGCGCGGAGGGGTCCCCCCCCGAGAGCGCCAGTGAGGCGAACGCGGGGAGACTCGAACCGGAACCGGGCCCGAACCCGGGGCGCGACGAAAAACCTCGCAGGGAACCGCTCGTCCACTCGAGCGCGGCGCGGTGGTACTCGGGGCGCTCCGGGTCGAGCGCGATGTCGGCGCTCAGCGTCGCGTGCGTCCTCCGCGGGCGCGGGTCGCGCCAGCCCAGCATGCGCCTGATCGCCGGCGCGACGACGAGGTGGAAGGTCACGGCCGCGCTCACGGGGTTCCCCGGGAGCCCGAAGGCCAGCGCGCGTCGCCTCCCCCGCTCGGAGCCTCCCGCCGCCGCCGCCTCAAACGGCCTCGGCCCGACCTCCGCGAACGTCAGAGGTTTCCCGGGCTTCATCATCACGCGCCCGAAGTGCACGACGCCCTCGCACCGACCCCCGCCGACGGTTCCGATCAGAACCTCCTTCAGGTGGTCCTTATCGCCCTCGGAGACGCCGCCGGAGGAGACGACGACGTCCGCCCCGCGAGCCAAAATCGCGTCGTCCAGCGCAGCCGCGAGGGCCGCCGGGTCGTCGCGAACGACGCCGAGGTCGATCGCCGTCGCGCCCGCCTCCCGCGCGAGCGCCAAGAGCATCGGGCGGTTCGCGTCGAAAACCTGCCCGTACGACGGGGACGAGGACGACGATCCGGAGCTCGGAGCGGCGGAGGATCGGGAGGATGCGCTCGCGTCGTCGGCGAAAGGGTCCACGAGCTCGTCGCCCGTGGAGAAGACGGCGACGCGGGGCGCGCGGCGGATCGTCACGCCGCGCGCGCCGGCGAGCGCGGCGACGCCCACCTCGTGCGGACCGATGATCGTTCCGGCGGGGAGCAAAATCTCGCCCTCCTTAACGTCCGAGCCGGTCTGGCGGACGTGTTGGCCCCGGGCGACGTCGTCGCGCACGCGAAGCGTCGCGCCGTCGTCCTCGAGCGCGACGCGTTCGATCTGCGCGACGGCGTCGGCGCCGGGGGGGAGGGGGGCGCCGGTGGTGATGTACGCCGCCTCGTTCGCGCCGAGGTCGGCGCGGAAGGGCGCGCCCGCGCGCGCGGCGCCCACGACGGCGAGCGCGCCGGGGCAGTCCGCAGAGCGCACCGCGTACCCGTCCATGATCGACGCGGGGAACGGGGGGTGCGGCCGGGAGGCGACGACGTCCTCGGCGAGGACGAGCCCGACGGCATCGGCGGGGGGCGACGCGATCGCCTCGAGGGGGAACGCGCGGCTCAACACCGTGTCGATGGCGTCGGGCATCGAGATCATCGGGTACTTGTGCGGGGGGGGCGCAGGAGACGACATGGCCGCGTGCGTTCGCCACGATACGAGCGCGACCCACGAGGGGCGAGGGCGCGCGCGAGCGCGCGGCCGGCGTGTGACGAGGTCGGGATCCCAATTGTTACTTTTTCGCAGGGTCCGAGGTTCGCGCGCCGCGCGCTTGCGGCGGGCTGCTCGGGGCGCTTCAGTCCGCACTGCCAGTCTGGGTTTGCCTCTTCTTGACGTGCCGACGCGTTTTTTTTTTTTTCCCCACCACGTCTCCCCCCCCCCCCCC
>MDSW01018381.1_pt1 | contig 18024 bp, 15 predicted proteins | sample 811171 | NCBI WGS metagenome assembly MDSW01 (sample SAMN05326641, study PRJNA326480) | marine metagenome | isolation source: seawater | place: Atlantic Ocean: North West | collected 2012
ATTTGTTTATTTAGTTTCTTCGATAATAAATATTTTTTGGAAAAAATTTACAAAAGAAGAAGATAATATGAATTTTGACAAAGAAGATTTGGATGAATTTTTGCAAACAATTGATGATGATAATGATGTCATTGAATTAGATATGCTAAAGAACGCTTTAGAATTTCCAGACATTATAGTAAGAGAATGCATGATACCTCGTAATGAAATAATAGCTGTAAATGCAAATGACGAAATTAGAGACTTAAATAAAGTCTTTAAAGAAACTAAATTGTCAAAAATATTAGTTTATAAAGAAAATATAGATAATATTATAGGATATGTTCACGCTTTAGAATTATTAAAGAAACCTATTTCAATAAGATCTATATTATTGCCAATACAGGTTTTCAGTGAGACTTTAAAAATACAAAAAGTATTTAAAATGCTAAATGACAAACATCAATCAATAGGTTTGATTGTTGATGAGTTTGGAGCAACTTCTGGAATCATCACAATAGAAGATATAATAGAAGAAATTTTTGGAGAAATTTCTGACGAGCATGACTTAAATGAAATGGAGGAAATCAAAATAGATGATTATAATTTCATTTTTTCTTCTAGACTTGAAATAGATTATTTGAATTCAAAATATAATTTAGACTTTAAGTTAAATCCAAGTTATGAGACATTGTCAGGATTTATTTTATATCATCATGAAAGCATCCCAAATCCTAACGATTTAGTGTTAATTGATAATTATATAATTAAAATATTAAAATCAGATCAAAATAAAATTCATAAAGTAAAAATCACTAAACAAAATAAAATTTTTAAAATTCCTTAAACAATTGTATATTCGCATTCGATTTTATTTTGTATGATTAGTTTAGAATCAATAAGGAGAAAAACAGGTTTAGTTTTATTAGTTATAGGACTAGGGATGGGAGCGTTCATATTAATGGACTTAATGTCTGCATCTGGATCAAGAAAAGGTGTTACAAATATAGTTTTACAGGTATTTGAAGATGAATATGATTTAACAGAGTTTCAACAAAGAGTGCAAAGTGCATCTAAAAATCAACAAAATCAAGACAGAAATATATCTGATGTGAGAGATTCAGAGTTCAGTTCATTTAAGAGAGAAAAAATATTCGAAAACCAATTTAATAAACTCTCAATAGAGGTATCAAAAGAAGAGAATAAGGATATGATTTATGGAGATAATGTGCATCCAGTTCTTAAACAGTCAGAAATATTTATTAATCCTGAAACAGGTTTATTCGATAATCAATTAGTAGTTCAGTATTTGCAAAATGTATCAAATGATCAAACAGGACAAGGTGAAATTAGTTTTAGGAGCTTTGAGAAACAGATTCAATATGCTAGGAAAGAACAGAAATACAATGTTCTTTTGTTTCAATCTTCTTATGTTACAGAAGAATTTGCTTTATCTACTTATAAAAAACAGAATTCTTTTAGAGACGTATCTTATATATCTATACCAATTACAACAATAGCAGATAGTTTTATTACTATTTCTAATTCTGAAATTAAAGATTATTTGAAAAATAATTCTGATCAATATCAACAAGAAGAGTCAAGAAGTTTCTCTTATGTTGTTTTTGATATAGTTCCTTCAGAGACTGATAGTAATATCGCAAAAATATATTTAGAAAACATAAAAGATGAGTGGTTAGATTTTGAATCAAATGACAGTTCTAATTCTATTTTTGTAAATAAATATTCAGATGGTAACACTTCAGATTTTTACAACATCTCGATTGAAGAATTAAAAAATAATTATATAGCAAAGAGTCCATTACTTTATAATAATCAAATTTATGGCCCTGTAGTTTCAGGAGAAGGTTATTCTTTGTTAAAATTACATAAACAAGATGCTTCGAAACTAGAAAAAGGAAAATCTTTAGATAGTGTTAGAGTTTCTGTTGTATTTAAAAATGTTTTTGCAGGCTCACAATCAAGAAAAAAAGTTTTTGCAGAAGCAGGTTCTTTTTGTACCAACAACAATAATAAAAAACTTTTTAATCAAGCTATTATTGATTTAGGTTTGACAAAAAGAATTAAAGAGGAAATGAAAAAAGGAGAAACTAACATAGTAGGCTTAAATGACCCTAGTGAGATTATAACTTGGGTAAATGGATCTAATGAAGGAGATGTTTCAAGTGTTTTTTCTCTGGATGAAAAATTTGTTGTTGTTTGTTTAGATTTAATAAAAGAAAAAGGTACTAAAAATATTAATGAGGTAGAGACAGAAATAAAATCTATACTTACTAAAAAACAAAAAGAAAATATAATAATTGAAGAAATAAATACAGCTAACTATAATTCATTATCTGATTTAATAGACATTTTTGGAGGGGAAATTAAAAACATTAAGCAAATAAGCTTTAATGATTCTCAAATTCCGGGTTTAGGTCAAGAATTAAGTTTTATAGGTTCTGTTTTCGCAACAAATAAAGGGTCTCTTACTGCCCCTATAAAAGGTCAAAGTAATATATATGTTGCATATGTAGATTCAATAGTAAATCCTGTAGATAGTAATTTTTACGGGGTTTTGGAACAGCTAAAGAACACTTCTAAAAATAGATCATTGTATGATGCTTTTATAGCGTTAGAAAAACAAGCAGAAGTTGTAGATAATAGGATTAATTTGAATTATTATTAATAGTAATTTACTCTAGCACATAAATTAACAAATACACCTATCATTATTGAAAAACTAATCATAGAAGAACCTCCAGCACTTAAAAATGGAAGAGGTATTCCTATAGTTGGAAATAGGCCTATTGTCATTCCTATATTTAATATAACATGAATAAATAAGAATGAAGCTATTCCGTAACCATATATTTTAATAATATTATTATTGTTCTTTTCTGATAAAAATAATATTCTCATTATTAGTATAATATATATTATTATTAAGATTAAGGACCCTAAGAAGCCCCATTCTTCTCCTACTGCACAAAATATAAAGTCTGTTTGTTGTTCTGGAATAAAATTGAATTTTGTTTGAGTGCCTTTTAAAAAACCTTTACCACTAAATCCTCCTGACCCTATAGCTATTTTTGATTGGGCTAAATTATATCCAACCCCTAAAGGATCTTTCTCTACTCCAAGGATCACATTTATTCTTTTTTTTTGATAATCATTCAGGGTGTTTTCGTAAATGCTTTCAGATCCATTTATTGCAATAAAAATAAAGGAAAAATATAATATGCTTTTTAATATATTTTTTAAATTTTGTTTTTTTATATTTTTTAATTTAATTAATAACATTAAAAACATAATAATTATAATATATATTTTATTTATAAATATTAAAGAGATAGCTCCTACAATTATTATGAAAGAGTTATAAATAATTTTTTCAAATAGTTTGAATCTTACAAAAACAATTAAGAAGGACGCAAACGTTAACACACTACCTAAATCCGGTTGTAACATTATTAGAATAACAGGAAATATTATTATTCCAGCTATATGAAGTTTATTTTGTAAGTTATTTTTTTTATTATTTACCATATATTTAGCTAAAAACAAACAAGTTGTTATTTTTACAAATTCAGATGGTTGTATCCCATATTTACCAATACCTAGCCAGGATTTAGATCCATTTACAACATCTCCAATAATTAAAACCAATATCAATAATAATATACTTACTATGTATCCAACTTCTATAAATGAATATATAATTCTCCAATTTATAATAATTATTATTGTAAAAGAGACAACAGCAGCTATGCTAAATTTTAATTGTTTGTTAAAAACCAAGAGGTTTTTATAATCTACAGAGTATAAATTAATTAATCCAAATATTGTTAAAGCAAAAAACAATATTATTAATTGTAAATCAATGTTTCTTGTAAAATAATTATTCATTAATTTTCGTTTTACATATATATTCACTTAGATCTTTCCTGAGCACATATCCATTTAAATATTTTTCCATTAATAAGCTTGCTATTGGTGCTGCCCATTGGGCACCCCATCCTCCTTCTTCTACAATAACACTTATAGCTATTTGAGGCTTTTCTAGAGGGGCATATCCTATAAACATCGAGTGGTCTTCTCCATGAGGATTTTGAGTAGTTCCTGTCTTCCCGCATTGTTGTAAATTAGGTATTTCTACATGTTGACAAGATCCCATTTTTTTGTTTGTAAAAGCAGATCTCATGCCTTTCTCTATTATATCAAAATAATTTTTATTAACGTTGATTGTATTTTTAACTCTATCTTCATTAAAGTTTTGATTTTCTATTTTTTTAGCAACATGAGGTGATATATAGTGTCCTTTGTTTGCTATTATACAAGCAAGATTACATAATTGTAAAGGAGTTACTAGCAACTCTCCTTGACCTATAGCTAATGATATTACTGTAGAGCTTTTCCAGTTTTTAAATCCATATATTTTGTTATAGTAATCACTGTTTGGCACAAATCCTCTTCTTGTATTTAAAAGATGGCTTTTGTCTTTAACTCCTATTCCAAATAAATTTACTTTTTCTTTCCATTTATTAAATGTACTGTCAACATAATTGTCATTTACTATTTCTTTAAACATGTAACAGAAATAAGCGTTACATGAAGTTGCTATAGCTTCTTCTAAGTTGAGTGGAGATTTATGTTCATGACATTTTAATTTATTTTTTTTAGTAAACATGAATCCATAATTACATTTATATTTTTTATTAGGATTTAATCCATAATCCAATCCTATTATAGAATTTATTGTTTTGAATGTTGATCCAGGAGGGTATTCTCCCTGTATAGATCTGTTAAATAAAGGTTTGTTTTTGTCTTTAATTAATTTATTATAGTTTTCACTTCTATTCAGTCCTGTTAGTAAATTAGGGTCATAAGACGGGAAAGAACCTATTGCTAGTATTTCTCCTGAAATAGGTTCTATTGCTATCACACTGCCTTTTTTGCCATACATTAATTCTTCAGCATACTGTTGTAAATTAATATCTATTGTTGTTATTATATCTTTACCTTTTAAAGACGGAACATCTAATAACCCCCCTCTATACTTTTCTTGTTCAATATTATTTGCATCAACTAATATTAACTCGCTTCCTTTTTCTCCTCTTAGTTGATTTTCGTATAATTTTTCTATACCATTAGCACCTATAACATCTTTGGCTTGATAAAATGAATTCGAATCATTTTTTATTTCTTTTTCATTAACTTCTCTAATATACCCCAGTGTATGAGCGGCATATTTGTAATTGTATTTTCTATTGATTTTTTTTTCTGAATAAAAACCTGGAAACATAAATAAACTTTCTTGTATTGGGCCAAAGCTTTCTTCATCTATTTTAGATGCTATTAATTTTGGAAAATTATTTTTTGTGTTTTCTATTTTATTTTTAATGTATATTTTTTCTTTTTTTATAAGGTGAGCTAATAAAGTTGTGTCAAATTTTTCAATTTTATCTTTTACAAAATATATTTCATATTCAATTTGATTATATACTAATAGTTTATTGTTTCTATCATATATTAGACCTCTGTTAGGTTGAAAAATTTTTTTTCTTATAACGTTGTTTTTAGCATATTTTTTTAATTCTTGATTTACTATCTGAATATTGAATAATTTAATTGTTATTATAAAAAAAGAAAAAACAATAAAGTATTTTATAATAATATATCTTTTGTTTTTAATCATTTTGATTTAAAGTATTAAAAAAAGAGAAACACATAATAATGATAATTGAAACAATAGAGCTCAGTATTGTTTTAATTATAATTTCAGAAATTTTAATAAAACTTATATAATCTACAAGTATTAAAATTCCGTGATGAATTAAAACCATTAATGTAACATATTTTAAGTAAAGATTAAAGCCGTTGTTTTTTATAGAAATGAATTTTTTCTTATCATAGTTTTTGCCTGAAAATATTTTCCTCAATACATAATTTCTTAACCATGCCACACTTATTAGAGATATTGTATTTATACCTGAAGTTGAAAAAAGAGAGTCTAGTAATAATCCTATCATAAAAGCTATGATAATCAGGTAATTATCTTTTATTGATTGAGGTATTATAATTATTAAAATAATATATATCCATGGATTTACAAATCCTAAAAAATTCACATTATTAAACATTAATAATTGTAGTGTAATTATTATAAAAGCAAAAAATATATATTGTTTAATAATCTTATTCATTTAGCATTTTTTTAATTTCTTGCATATCATTGCTTTTGATAATATAAGCGTATTTTATTTTGTTGTAATCTTCATAAAATGAAAATAAAATTTTATTTTTTTTGTCAATTTTATCCACAGTTCCTATTATTATATTTGCCGGAAAAAGTAAAGAGTATCCACTTGTTACAATTGTATCCCCTTTTGTTATTTTTGCGTGAATAGGAAAATCACTAAAGCTTCCTTTTTTTATATTTATTTGATTCCACTCTATAATTCCAGCATAATTATTTTTTTTGAATTTGCCACTTATTTTAAAATCACTATTTAATATAGACATTACCTTAGAGTAGTTTTTATTTGTTTCAACAATTATTCCTATAACGCTCTTACTAGATACAACGCCCATTCCTTTTTCAATTCCATCTTCTTTACCTTTATTTATTATAATATAATTTTGTCTGTAGTTTGTTGAATTGTAAACAATATCACAAGGTATGTAGTTTATGTTTTTGTATAATATTTTGTCTTTAGTATTTAAATTATTGATTGATTTAATTTTAGCGTTTTCGTTAATCAATACTTCGTTAACTTTTTTTAAGTGTATGTAGTTTGTAAATGATGTTTTATATATATGTATTTTATTTGTTACACTTTCAAATTTTTTGAAAAAGGATATTTTTTTGTTGTAATCTTTTTTAATGTTTATAGAAAAACTAATAATTAAAAGAGAGAGGTAAATTAAAGTTGTTTGTTTTTTTATTAAAAATTTTATTATTCTTTGCATAATAAGATAATATTATCTTATTAAAAATGGGAATTTGGCTGTATTTTTTAATGCAATACCTGTTCCTTGAGCAACGGCTCTAAGAGGATCTTCAGGGATGTGTACAGGTAGTTTTGTTTTTTGTTTTAATCTTTGATTCAGTCCTCTTAACAAAGAACCGCCACCGGTTAAATAAATACCTGTATTGTAAATATCAGCAGATAATTCTGGAGGAGTGTTGAAAAGAGCGGCGCTCACAGCTTCTTCAATTCTTACAACTGTGTTGTTTAACGCTTTAGCTATTTCGGTGTAGCTAACTTTTATTTCTTTTGGTATACCTGTTCTTAAATCCCTTCCATGCACAGGATATAAAGGGGGTTCTTCTTTTAATTCTTCTAAAGCGGAACCGCAGTGTATTTTGATTTTTTCAGCCATTCTTTCTCCTATGGCTATGTTATGTTTTGTTTTCATATATTCTCTTATGTCATGAGTAAAATCATCACCTGCTATTTTTATAGATCTATCTGTAACTATTCCTCCTAATGATATAATAGCTATCTCTGTAGTTCCGCCTCCAACATCAACTATCATATTGCCTTTTGGCTCTAAAACATCTATTCCTATACCTATAGCTGCAGCCATAGGCTCGTGTATTAAATATACGTCTTTCGCTCCTGCATGTTCTGCCGAGTCTTTAACGGCACGTTTTTCAACTTCTGTTATACCAGACGGAATACATATAACCATTTTTAATTGAGGGTTAATTAGTGTTCTTTTTCTAGGTATCATTTTTATCATACCTCTTATCATTTGTTCTGCCGCTTGAAAATCAGCAATTACTCCATCCTTTAATGGTCTTATAGTTCTTATGTTTTGATGAGTTCTTCCATGCATTCTTAGAGCTTCTTTACCTATAGCAACGATTTTTTCTGTTCGTACATCTTTAGCTACAATTGAAGGTTGATCAACAACAACTTTGTCGTTATGTAGAATTAGAGTGTTTGCTGTTCCTAAATCTATAGCTATGTCTTGTGACCAAAAATTAAAAAAATCCATATTTTAATGTTTAAAATGCCTTTTGTTTGTAAAAACCATGGACATGTTATTCTTGTTGCATAAATCAATAGATTCTTGGTCTCTTATAGACCCTCCAGGTTGTATTATTGATGTTATTTTATGTTTGCTTGCTATTTTTACACAGTCTGAAAAAGGGAAAAATGCATCAGATGATATTACGGCTCCTCTTAAATTAAATCCAAATGATTTTGCTTTATTAATAGCTTGTTTTAGGGCGTCTATTCTAGAAGGTTGTCCAACACCAGAACCTATTAGTTGATTATTTTTTGTTATAGTAATGGCGTTTGACTTGCTGTGTTTGCATATTTTATTTGCAAAAATTAGATCCATTTTTTGTTTTTCACTAATATTTTTATTTGTAACAACTTTCATTTTTGAATACTCGTTAGACGTGTCTTTGTTTTGTTTTATTACACCGTTAAGTATAGTTTTAAACTGTGTTTTTGGAAGTTTGTTTTTCTTTAACTTAAGAATAATTCGATTCTTTTTTGACTTTAATACCTCAAGAGCTTTTTTGTCAAAATCTTTCGCAATTAAAACTTCAACAAACAATTTATCAATTTCTTTTGCAGTTTCAAAGTTTATTTTTGAGTTTGTTATTATAACTCCACCAAAAGCAGATACAGGGTCTCCGGCTAAAGCTTTTTCCCATGCTTTTTTTAACACTTTATTAGTTGCTACCCCACAAGGATTATTATGCTTTAATACAGCAAAAGTAGGTTTGTTAAATTCGTTAATAAGATTTATAGCAGAATCAATATCTAATAAGTTATTGTAAGATGTTTGTTTTCCGTGAAGTTGTTTTAATATTTTATTTATATCCCCGTAAAAAGAAGCTTCTTGGTGAGGGTTTTCTCCGTACCTTAAGTTTCTCTCTTCTTCTATATAAAAATGATCTTGAGTTTTATTTTTTGTAAAATATTTATATATACAGCTGTCATAATAAACAGATTGTTTAAATGCTTTTTCCGCAAATTTTTTCTTTTGGGTTAAATTAAAAAAACCTTTGTTTTTTTCTATTTCTTTATTAAAGTTACTATATTCTTCTTTTGATGCAACAACAGTTACATGCTTATAGTTTTTTGCTGCAGCTCTTATTAAACTAACACCTCCAATGTCTATTTTTTCAATTATCTTATTTTCGTCTTTTGTATTTTTTACAGTTTCTTTAAAAGGATATAAGTCAACAATTACAAAGTCAAATAACGGTATTTTATATTTGTTAATATCTTGTTTGTCTGATTTTTTATTTTTTACAGCTAAAATTCCACCAAAAATTTTAGGATGTAAAGACTTTACTCTTCCGTTTAATATTGAAGGGTATTTTGTTATTTTTTCTATTGCAGTGACTTCAAAACCTTGATTTTTGATATAATCATATGTACCTCCAGTGGAATACATGTCAATGTTGTTTTTTTTAAACTGCTCTAAAATAGGATTTAGACCTTCTTTTGAATAAACTGATATTAAAGCGAATAAATTTCTTTTTTTCATCTATACAATGTTATTAAAAACATTATGAAGATTCAATTAATTTGAGTGCATTTTTAAGATTTGTTTATAACTTTTTAAAATATGTTTATATAGCCTTTTCAAGCTACATTTAATTAAGTGAAATGTTTATAAATATTTTATAGCATTAGTTACCATTTCAGTAGAACCTATAATAAGTGATGACCTTTGATGAACAGCTGTAGGTTTTATATCTAAAATTGATATTTTACCATTTGAAGAATATCCACCAGCAGCTTTTATTATCATGGCTAGAGGATTGCATTCGTACATTAAGCGTAATCTGCCTTCAGGATGAGATTTTGTTTCAGGGTATATAAATATTCCTCCTTTTAGTAAATTTCTATGAAAATCTGCAACTAGAGAGCCCATAAACCTTGCAGTTTTAGTTCTTTTTCCGTCAATAGTATTATGACATTCTTTTATATAGTTAACATATCCTTTGCTAATTATATTAGTATTACCTTCATTAATAGAATATATTTTACCAGAGTCAGGAGTTTTGATATTTTTATGTGAAAGGTAATATTTATTGTCTTCTGGGTTTAAAGTAAAAATATTTATTTTGTTTTGATAGCATATTAACATAATTGTGGATGTTCCATATAGTACATATCCAGCCATTATTTGGTTTTTCCCGGATTGTAAAAAAATAGAGTTGTCTTTTGTGTCTCCTTTTTTTTGATAAATTCCAAAGATTGTACCTACAGATACATTAACATCTATATTAGAAGATCCATCAAGAGGGTCAATGCACATTAAAAGATCACTGTTATTGTTTAAAAAAATAGGATTTTCGTTTTCTTCAGATAGGATGCCAAAGCAAATTTTATTTTCTTTAAAATTTTCAATTATAATTTCATTTGATATTATATCTAATTTCTGCACAGTTTCTTCTTGTACATTTTTATATCCAACTTCTCCTAACAAGTTGTCTATGGCTGCTGTCCTTAATTTTTTAGCAATATCAATACTGCAAGAGGAAATTCCATGAATTATTTTTTCTATTTCTGAATTTTTGTAAAAATTATTTATAGTCATATAATTAACAAATATAAATTTAATATTTATTATAAATTAGCAAATAAATATTTTATAATGAAAGTTTTAAAATTTGGAGGAGGATGTTTAAATAGTGTGCAAAGTATTAAAAAGTTGCCCGTTGTTTTAAATCAATATAAAAATGACAAAATAGTTATTGTTGTTTCCGCTTTTCAAAAAACTACAAATTTTTTAGAAAGTCTAATTCCAGAAATTGGTTCTTTTCAAAAAAACATTACTCAAATAGAAGAAAATGTTTCTAGTTTGATTTCTTATCATTCTAATATTATTCAAGGTTTAATGGGTAAGGATTTTGATTTAGAAGACTTTTTTAATGAATTATTTTATTCTTTTAATCCTTCTTTTTTAAATGAGACTTCTTTTGTAGGTTATATTAAAAGTATAAAAGTTAAAGATCAAAAAGATTATGATTTTTATTACGACCAAATAGTTTCTTTAGGTGAAATATTGTCTTCTAGAATAATAAATATTTTTCTTTCTAGTAAGAATTTAGATAATTGTTTTGTTGATATTAGAGAAGTAGTTATTACAAATTCAAATCATAGGGCAGGAGTAGTTGACTGGAATAAAACAAGGTGTAATATGGATAAGTTTTTTAATAATTTTCCTTTAATCACACAAGGTTTTATAGCTGGAGATATTTACAAAAACACTGTTACTCTGGGTCGAGAAGGGTCTGATTATAGTGCGGCCATAATAGCTAATATTTTAAATGCAGAAGAGGTGATTCTTTTTAAAGATGTTGATGGTATTTATGATTTTGATCCAAAAAAAAACAATTTAGCAATCAAGTATGACTTTTTGTCTTACGATAATTTAAATGTTATTTTAGATCAAGGGTGTAACATTGTTCATCATAAAACAATAAAGCCTTTGTCTAATAATAATATTATTTTAAAAATCAAAAACTTTAATAATCTTGAATCAAAAGGCACTATTATTAAATAAATTTTGATATCTTTTTTAACAGAACTTTTTGTATTCTGCTTTTGCTTTCATGTGTTATTCCGGCTATGTGAGGAGTAATTATTACTTTGTCAGATTTTTTAATAAAATCAAAATCTGATTTATTTTTTAAATTTATTTTTTTAAAGTTTTTTTCTTCGTACTCAATCACATCTAATGCTGCTCCTAATATTTTTTTGTTTTTTATCATATTAACTAAAGCTTTTGTTTTTAAGCATTTACCTCTAGAGGAGTTAATTAAGAATATATTCTTTTTGAAAGAATTTAAGAATTCATGGTTTATGAAAAATTTATTTTTTACATTATAATTTATGTGTATACTTAATATATCTGTTTCCATAAATATTGTTTTTAAATCTACTTCTTTTACGTATTTGTCAGATATATTTTGTTTGTATTTGTCATAAGCAATTACTTTCATTTTAAATTTATTTAAAATTTGAGCAAAAGCTTTTCCTGTATTTCCATATCCTATAATTCCAACAGTATAATTTGTTAATTCATGAGTTCTGTTTTTTTCCCTTTCCCAAATATTATTTATTATTTCTTGGTTTGACTTTTTTATATTTCTTGTTAAGTTGAATACTGCTCCCATACAGTACTCTGCTACTGATTGCGCATTACCTTCAGGGCTATTTATTATTTTTATTTTCTTTTCTTTACAATAGTCTTTTTCTATATTTTCAACCCCTGAACCGCATCTAGCTATAAATTTAAGCTTAGGATATTGTTTAATTATTTTTGCATTTATTATTTGGTTTCTTATAATGATGCCAATAATTGTTTTTTTGTCTTTTTCTTTTTTGTAAACGCATTCAAATCCTATTTTTTCTAGTTTTTGTTTTAATTCAATATTTGTTTTATCAAAAAATAAAATTTTCATTTTTAAATTATCTTAAATATTAAGATTCATTATCATGATAACATATTTGGCTACAGAAAAATATATAATTATTGATAGAATGTCATTCAATGTCGTTATAAAAGGGCCTGTTGCTAGAGCAGGGTCGATTTTTAATTTTTCTAACACTAAAGGTATTATTGTTCCAAAAAGAGATGCGCAAACAATAACTATCAGTAAAGACAAACCAACGGTTATACCTATGTATATTTCTTGTCCAATTAACACACATATTGTAAAAATTATAATTGAACATATTATTCCATTAAAAGACGCAACAGCAGATTCTTTTATTATTTTATTTAAAATATTATTCATTTTTAATGAATTGTTTGCTATTCCTTGAACAATTAAAGCTGATGATTGTATTCCTGCATTACCTGCCATAGCTGCTATAAGGGGAATAAATAGAGCTAGTTTTATAAATGAATCTTCGTTAGTAAAAATTTCTAATATTAGAGCTCCTATTAAACCTCCAAAAGCACCTATTATTAACCAAGGTAATCTAGCTTTAGTTTGATTAATAATATTGTCTGAATATTCTATGTCTTCTGATATACCTGATGCAAGTTGATAGTCTTTTTCAGCTTCTTCTTCCATGAAATCTATTACGTCGTCTACTGTTATTCTTCCAATTAATATATTTTCGTCATTTAATACAGGCAACGCCACTAAATCATATTTCTTAAAAATAATGGCTACATTTTCTGCTAAATCATTAGCTTTTACTGATATTACGTTTGGATTATATATATGAGATATTTCAGATTCAGATGCAGTTATAAGTAGTTTTTTAAGAGACAAAGTGCCTTTAAGTTTGCCTTGTTCATCGACAACATACACATTATATATTGAGTTTAAATTTTCAGCTTGTTTTCTCATTTCTCTTAGACAAGTTTTCAGCTTCCAGTTTATGTTAACTTTAACTAATTCTTTTGCCATTAAACCGCCTGCTTGATTTTCTTCATATAAAAGTAAAGACTCTATGTCCTCAGCTAAGTCTTGATTTTTTATGTGAGATAAAACTTTTATTTTTTTTTCTTCTGGTAAATCTTGTATTACATCTGTTGCGTCATCAGAGTCAAGATTGTCAATAACTTCTTTTGCTATTTTTTTAGGTGTAAACTCAGATAATATTTTTTCTCTTATATCATCTTCTAATTCAATTAAAATTTCAGCAGATAATTCTTTGTTTAGTTTTTGTATTATTGTTTTGGCTGTTTTAATATTTATATTTTTTATTATTTCTGCTGTGTCTGCAGGATGCATGTTTTCAAATTTATATATTAAAGAAGAGAGCTTTTTTTCTTCAATTAAAAGACTTATTTCTTCAATTAATGTTTTTGTTAATTTAAATTTCATTTTTTATATTTTGACTTAAAAAAATAAACTCTTCTAAGCTTAATTGCTCAGGTCTTTTTTCAAAAATATTATTTTCTTTTTCTAAATGGAAATTTATTTTACTTAAAGAATTTTTTAGTTTTTTTCTTCTTTGGTTAAATGATGTTTTTAAGATTTTTTTAATTTTTGTTTCATTTATTTTATAATTAATTTTTTCTTTTTTTTGTAATCTTATTACAGCTGACATCACTTTAGGTTTAGGGAAAAATTGATCTTGATTCACTTCAAACAAATATTCTGTGTTATAATATAATTGAGTTAAAACACTTATTATTCCATATTTCTTGCTTCCCTCTTTAGAGCAGATTCTTTCAGCTAATTCCTTTTGGAACATTCCTACAACTTCAAATATATTTTTTTTGTTTTCAATTATTTTGAAGACAATTTGACTAGATATGTTGTAAGGAAAGTTACCTATAATACCTATTTTTTTGTTTTTAAAATATTTGTTCTCTATTTTAAGAAAGTCTTTTTGTATTATTTTGTTTTTAAATTTTGGAAAATTATTTTTTATATATTTTACGCAGTCATTATCTATTTCTATTAGAGTAGTTTTGTCATAATCTATAAATTTTGTTAAAGCTCCTTTTCCAGGTCCTATTTCTATTAATTCATTATATTTTTTAAAACTTAATTTTTCTGTAATTTTCTTGCATATTTCTTTGTTTATTAAAAAATGTTGTCCGTATTTTTTTTTAATCATTTTTATAAATCTTTGTCACCCCTTAATTTTCTGTATTTTTTTCTTGCTTTTTGAGCATATATACTATTAGGAAAGTCTGTGATTATTTTATTATATATTTCCATAGCTTGTTTTTCCTCATTGTATTTCTCTTCAATGATTACACCATATTTAAATAAAGCTTCGTCGCATATTATGTCATAATAATGATGTTTTATTATTTTGTCTAATTCTTGTAGAGCAGAATCATATAGACCTTCTTCTATATATATATTACTTTTTAATAGATGTATTTCATCTTTTATGCTGTGATCGGGAAATTTGTTCATTATACTATCTAATGCAGATATTGATTTCTCGTATTCCTTTTTTATAAAATAATATTCTGCTTTAGCGTACATTATTATTACATCATAAGAAGTGTCAAGATTTGAATTGTCAGTTATTAATAAAGACATTTTCATTGCATCATTAGCTATTAGTTTAGATGTTGCAAGTTTTAATATGTCTAAATGAGCTTTTGCCCAATCTATATTTCCGGTATAAAAATAAATTTTAGCTTTATTAAATTTGGCCAAGTGCCCTGTTTTTTCATTTTTGAAATTTCTTTCTAATTCAGAGTATACTTTTATTGCATCCCATGGTTGGTTTGTTTTTAGTAGTATTTCAGCTAAACTTAAGTTACACTCTGATTTGAAAATATTATCTGATGTAACTTTTTTCAGCTCATTTAAAATAAAAATAGCTGTATCAGGGTTATTGTAATTAAATGCTAAAAAATTTGCATAATCTTTTAATAAATAATATGTTTTTTGATTCACTCCATAATCTTGTATGAAGTTTTGATATTGTAAATCTATTTTTTTTAATTCTTCTTTCCCGCATATGGATTTTTTGCATTTTTCTCTTTTTATTTTAATTATTTCTATTTCTGACTGAAGTTTGTATTCTTTGTGATTTTTATATAAGTATTCAAAGCATTTAGTTGCTGTTTCGTATTCTTTGTTTTCTTTTACAATCAAGCCTATTTCAAATATTTTGTTTCCATATTGTGTATATTTTTTATCAGCTATTTTAGAATATTTAAAGGCCTTGTCAAATTCATATTGTTGCATATAAGTCCATATAATCATGTCTAAAATTTCTTTTTTATTTGAATTTTGTAATTCTTTTATTAGATTTTTTTCCAATATCAAATATTTTTTATTTTGTTCACTCCCGTCTCTTCCAAATATATTTTGCAATATATTTAGTATTCTTTGTTTCTTCTCGGGATATTTTTTTACTATTTCTATATACTTTTTTGTCATTTTTTCGGTCTCTCCTTTTTGTCTGTGTATATTAGCTATATTTAATTCCATTGATACATTAGGATATTTTTTTATACCTTTTTGAAGTGTTTTAATTGCAAACTCATATTCTTTTATTTCTAAAAATTTATTTGCAGTATTTGTTAAAATATTCTTGTTGTAATTGTCTGTATTTTGTAATATTTTATTGAAAATATTATATGCTTTTTCTTTTTTGTTTTTTACTATAAAAAAATATCCTTTGTCTATTTTGTATATAGGGTTTTCAGGGAATTTGATAATTTGTTTATTAATAATTTTACTTGCTGTCGTGTGATCCTTTAATTTAAAAAGAGATTTTAAATAATTATTATATATGATAGTTAAGTTGTTTTTCTCTATTTCTTTATATATTTCAACTGCTTTTGAGTATTCTTTTTTATAAAAAAAATTATTTGCTTCATTTATTTTGTTTTGAGAGAATAAGATTATTGAATTGAAAAATAAGATAAATAGTATCAGGATTTTCATTTTTCTATAAATTCAAATCCTGTGTATTTTTGTAGCTCTTTTGGTAGTCCTATTTTGTTTTTTTGTTGATTATTTTCAAGCATTGCGGCTACTATTCTTGGTAATGCTAGAGAACTTCCGTTTAATGTATGACAAAGTGTTTTTTTAGACTTTGATTTCATTTTTAAATTCAATCTATTAGATTGAAATGTTTCGAAATTAGATACTGAACTTACCTCTAACCATTTTTTTTGTGCTGCAGAGTAAACTTCAAAATCGTAAGTAAGGGAAGACGCGAAACTAAGATCTTTTCCGCATAGTCTTAATATTCTATAAGGTAACTCAAGTTTCATTAAGATTCCTTCAATATGATTTACCATTTCTTGTAAAGTTTCGTAAGATGTTTCAGGGTTGGTTATTTGAACTATTTCTACTTTATCAAATTGATGTATTCTATTTAAACCCCTTACATCTTTGCCATATGACCCCGCTTCTCTTCTAAAGCAAGGAGTATATGATGTGTATTTTATGGGTAATTTTTCTTCTTCTAATGTTTTGTCTCTTAATATATTTGTTACTGGCACTTCAGAGGTTGGTATTAAATAAAAATTATCTCTTTCTATGTGATACATGACTTCATCTTTGTCAGGTATTTGTCCTGTTCCAAAAGCAGATTCTTTGTTGACTAGAAGGGGAGGTATTATTTCCTCATAACCAGCTTTTATGTTTTCTTCTAAAAAGAAATTTATTAAAGATCTTTGAAGCTTAGCCCCTTTGTTAGTGTAAACCGGAAACCCAGAGCCAGTGATTTTATTGCCTAATTCAAAATCAACCAGTTTGAATTTTTTTATTAATTCCCAGTGAGGTAGACTTTCTTCATTTATGTTTATTTTTTTATTTTTTTCTTTAATTGTTTCGTTTTCTGTCTGGTTTTTTACGCTGTCGTGAGGTATGTTAGGTATTCTTAATATTTTGTCATTAATTTCATTCTCTATATTAAACAGATTGGATTCCATGTCACCAAAACTGTTCTTTATCTTTACACTTTCCTCTTTAAGTTTTACAGCATCTTGTGTTTTTTTTTCTTTAAATAATTCTCCTATTTTCTTTGATATGTTATTTATTTCTGATCTTTTAGATTCTAATTCTTTTATTATTATTTTTCTTTTCTTATTTAAGAGTTCTAGTTCCTCTATTATTTCTTTTGATTCGAAATTCTTGACAAGTAATTTTTTAATTACTATTTCTTTATTTTCAGTTATGTAATTTATATCTAGCATATTACTTCAAAAGTAAATAAAATTTAGTGAAAGAATAAAAATAGAAAAATTTTAATTTTAAGAATTTTATGTTATTGGATTAACGTTCACAAAAGATCTATTATTTTTTTTCTTGATGAAAGATACTTTTCCGTCTATAAGAGCAAATAAAGTATGGTCTTTCCCTAATCCTACATTCTCTCCAGGATGATGGCTTGTGCCTCTTTGTCTTACAATTATATTACCAGCTTTTACTATTTGATTGCTGTATATTTTGACTCCTAGTCTTTTACTTTGAGATTCTCTTCCGTTATTACTACTACCAGCTCCTTTTTTATGTGCCATTTTATATTATTTTTTTGTTTCGTCCTTCTTCTTACTTACTGTTTTTTTTGTTTCGTCCTTCTTCTTACTTACTGTTTTTTTTGTTTCGTC
>MDSW01010009.1_pt1 | contig 18023 bp, 19 predicted proteins | sample 811171 | NCBI WGS metagenome assembly MDSW01 (sample SAMN05326641, study PRJNA326480) | marine metagenome | isolation source: seawater | place: Atlantic Ocean: North West | collected 2012
CAAAGTAATAAATTAAGAAATATTTACTGGGTATGGCTTATTAATAGAAAATATAATAAATTAAATTTATTAAAGAATATTATATCTCTTTTTTCAATTTCTATTAATTCGATTAGGAAATATGGTTTTAAATAATATGATTTTCAAACTTTTTTAATTATCAAACATTACTACATCAGAATATAAGTAATCAAAAAAACTAATTCCATTTAAAGTTTTAATTGGATAAAATTTATCGACAGTTTTTAGTAAGAAATTTGGATTATAAACTAGTTTATTTTCAGTATTAAAATATAGTTGTCCAATAAAAAGTTTTCCAAATGATAAACAAATTTTTGAACAAATTTCAGAAGCATAGCTTTTATATTCTTTATTGTTTGAAAAATATATAATGTCTAATACATTTAAATTATATCTTTTATTTTTTTTTATTAATAAGTATAGAGGCTTAAGTTGTTTTTTTTTATCCACTATTAAAACATTTATACAATTATAATTTTTATGGTCCTCAAAAACTTTTTTATCATTACTATTTAATTGTTTAAAAATATCATAATGATCTTTTATTATGGAAAATCTTTGGTAATTTTTTGAAAATAGTGAAGGAATATTAATTCCAAAACCTGCAGTATATTTTGCAACTTTAATATCAAAATTAAATTTTTTATAAATCCCAATTATCGTGTCCCTAGGTGTTGTTGCATAAACTATAATTTCTCTCTCCATTAAAGGAAAAAAAAATGCATAAGCGAATACTCTGTATTCTTTTTCTACAAACCAATGAACTAAATTACAGCAAATTATCTCTTTATTATTAATAAATCTTTTTGAACAAACCGTGCCCAAAAAACCAACTATATTATTATTTTCAGTATTTCTCATAAAATATCCCAAAGGATGCTCTTCATAGTTCCAATTATTTCCAAAATGTGATTGTAAAGGGCTAAACTTAAACTCTAAATTTTTTCTAGTTTTTAAATACTCATTTGCTAATTTAATATCTACATCTGAAACAGGTTCTATTTTGAGGTTTTTTTGAACTCTTTTCTTTAGTTTGTCAAAATACGCTTGTGATTTTTTTTCAATTAAATTCATAAAAACTAGAAATAAAAATAATTCAAATTATTGATTAAAAAAAAAGGGATCTTTTAATAGTAACTTATCAAATTCTTTAGAATTAAGATTGATGTCTTTTTTGAAGTATTCATTTACAATTTTATCATTAAATTCTATTTTTTTTGAATATCTAATTTCTTTTATTTTTTTTTGTTCTAAAGGTTTGATTTCAAAAATTGATTTGTCTTGAATCCTTTCAACAATTGAATGGAAAGCAGACTTCGCAGTTGTCATTGTGTACACAAATGGATTTTCTTTAGCATTGGACATTGCATGATATAAAATTTTTCCACTATCTAAACCTTTAGATATCATATGTATAGTTGCTCCAACCAGATGTGGATTATTATCATAAAGTGCCCAAAAATTACAATCAGTACCTCTGTAATAAGGCGATATTCCCATATGAATATTGAATGTCTTATTTTTAATTAGTAAGTCAACCAAAGGTTCTTTGATAAAACTTCCCCCAAATACTACATAAATATCACTTTTTAAAAAATCTGATAAAAAGTTTAGTGAGCACTTATTTAAATCACCTGTTGACATAGTAAGGACTTTAATATTTTTTGAATTTTTATTGATATAAGAATCACCAAATACTTTTTTTTGTGCTGAGTTTACCTCATTGAAATATTTTTTCATAACGTCACTAACTGGGTAATGTCCTGGAATAATTCCTGGGTGAATAGTTTCACACTCCTGTAAAACAAATAATTCATCACAAATATTTGAAAGTAGATTTATAAGATAATTATGTCTACTTTTATTTGAAGTTATTATAGTTATTTTCATATTTTCATTTTTCTAATTATATTGCTATGGTCTTCTCTAGCTATTTCTAAAAATGAAGTATTAATTTTTTTATGTCTTCTTTCTTTGTCAATTTTTATAAATTGCTTAAATCCAAGTTTGATACCCAATTCTTTTAAAATTTTAAGTGTATTATGATTATAGCTACCGTTTGGATGGGACATCCACTTTATATACTTTTTTTCTTTTTTGATAATTTTTGAAATAATTGAAATAGATTTAGAATATTCATTTTTTTGTTCATCATATTTCATTTTTTCAATCAGTGTTGGATGACTATGTGAGTGAGGACCTATAAGATGTCCAAGCTCATTAAGGTTTTTTAAATCTTTTTTACTAAAAAAAAGTTTAGAATATAATTTTTTTGGTGAAAATTTTTTTTCTTTCATCATTTTGAATATTATTTTTTCATATTCATTTTTTTTAAGGAAAAAGTCCCTTACAAGTCTGAATTTTATATCTTCGTGAGAGTACATTGGAAATTGTATTGTCATGTTTTTGATTCTTTTTTGTTTAGTTCTGTAAAAGTTTTGTAAATCTTTATTTAACATCTTGTAGAAATCTTTATAAAAATCACTTATTTTATTAAAGTAATGGGTTCTAAAATACCTAAAAATTTCCAAATTATCAGGCTTAGCATCAAAAATGGATGTGTAAACGAAAAAGAAACTTTTTATTTTTAAATCTTCTAAAACAGGAAGTGCAATATCAACTTGTGATTTTAAGGCATCATCAAATGTAATACAAACTTCATTCTTTTTTAATTTTTTTTTAAGGAATTTTTCAAAAAAAATATTTGCATCTAAAATATTTTTTTTTCCAATAAATTTTATTAATTTATAAAAATCATCTTTTGATATCGAACCTTGACTCTTTTTATGAAGTGAGCCATCGTGAAAGTGATGAAACATTATGCCATGAAAAAAACTGTTGGAATGATTAAAATACATTATCTTATAAGGATTATAACACTATTGTTTAGATTTTATTCATTAAGTTATAAATTATTTGGTGGGCGTGATAAGAATTGAACTTATGACCTCTACGATGTCAACGTAGCGTTCTACCACTGAACTACACGCCCTCTTATAATTTAATAAAGATTTAACTTACTCAGTAAAGATTTAATCTTTAATTTCATAATATAAATCTTTTGTTTTTTTAGAGAATACTTATCTTTCGATAATAGTCTTTCATTTTCTTTAATCCAAAGACTTAATTCGTTTATATATAACTTTAAATTTTTAGAAGTAAAATTATTATTGTGAATTCTATAGACTAATAATGGTTCCTGAATATATCCAATTTGATACTCTTGGCTTGCCTGGATAAAAAAAACAAAATCTCCAATAATATTAAAATCTTTTTCAAAATTATATTTGTTGAAAACTTTTTTATCTAAAATTACTGTGTTTATACCAATGCCATAAAAATCCAATAATTTTTGAGTTATGAATCCTTGCGGCATTTGGTTTTTATACATAATAAATTTTTTGTTTTTTTTAAGAACATAATAATTTGAATAAATGATTTTATAATTTGGATTGCTTTTAATAAAATTTATTTGTTTTTCTAATTTGTCTGATGTCCACATATCATCAGTATCCAAAAAACTTATATAATCTCCATTTGATTTTTTTACCGCTAAATTTCTTGCATGGTAAAGATTTAAAAATGTTTTGGACTCAAAATATTTAATTCTTTTATCTTTTAATTTATTTAAGATTTTTCTACTATTATCAGAAGATTTGTTGTCCCAAAATATAATTTCCCAATTCTGGTAGGATTGAGATAACACACTATTTATACATTCGTGTAAGTATCTTTCTCCATTGTGACAATTTATTATAATGCTAATAAGTGGAAAATTTTTGTTCATTTAAAACAAACAAATTATTTTTTTGTTAATATGCCTCTTATATAGCAATTGTTACCAGTATTATTTGAATACAAATTTATTCGGTCATCACTTTTTACTTGTTTTGTATTAATAAGATCTCTTCTGAAGTTTATTAAAAATTTTGGAGTTATTTTCTTAACAATTTTTTTAATTTTAGAAAAAGATAAATTTTTATTCAAATTTTCGTAAAGATTTTGGGATTCTCTTTGATATTGATGGTCATCTTCAAATGAATAATAAGAAAATGAAAAATTTTTGATATTCATATTATAAATGTTGGCGATTTTTTCTATGCTTCTTTTTGTATAAAATAATAAATGAGGAGAGTCGTAAGGTCTTCCTTGAAAATACTCATCTGGACAATTAGGAACTTCGAAAAAAATAGAACCATTTTTATTTAGTAATTCATAAAATTTTGAAAAAATATTAATGTCAGTCAGATGTTCTAAAGTATGCAAGGTTATTATTAAATCAAATTTTATATTTATATCATTTAGATTTTCAAAGTTTTTATAATTTCTTTCATTTAAAATTGGTTTACAAAAGTCATCATTTTCTGAACAAAAAAGATCAACCTTAGGAAAATTTTTTTTAATAGCAAAACCTAAATCTCCATATCCAGCACCAAAATCAAACAAATTTTTAATTTTTTTAATATCTACTAAAGTCGTTAAATACAATAAATAATTAAGATTCCTATCATCCAAATATGTATTTTTTATATCGTCGTAATTTTCTGTCATCCAGTATGGGGGGCGATTAACAGAGCGATAAATATTCTTATAAAAATAATTTATCTTATCATCTTTTGGCATAGGATTTACAAAACTGAAATCACATTCTTTACAAGAGTAGATTTTTTGATTTTCAAAAAATTTTTTATCACTTTTAATTTCTAATTTATAATCTGCTCTAAAACTCACAGATTCACTTTTATTACATATCAAACAGATCATATTTTATTTATTAATTACCATTTATATGAAAATTTTTCATCGTTATAAGGTAATCTTATAATCTCCTCCTTATCATGAGGAATGTCAGAACAATTTGCTAAAATTGCAAATTTATCATTCGAAGAACAAAAACCATTCCAAATTTTTGGTGGAACAGTAACTAAATAATGACTTTTTTCAGAAATAAATATTTCTTGAAATTGACCTTTGGTTTTACTGTTCTCTCTATCATCATATAAAACTAGTTTAATACTTCCATGCACTGCTACGTAGTTTAATGTCATAATTTTATGATAATGCCAGGCTTTAATTTTTTTTGGATTTACAAAAGAAAAATATATTTCACCAAATTTGGTGAAGTTTGAATCATCAGATCTCATCATGTGCATTATTTTTCCTCTATCGTCAAAAATCTGATTTTTTTTGATAATTTTTACATCCTGTATAAGACTTTTTATTTCACTCATAGAAATTATTTAAAGTTTTAATAAATATTTTTTAATTTGATCTTTAGTAATTTGAAACAAATTATCTCGATTTTTAAAAGCTCTATACCAATCAATTGCTAAGTCTACAGCTGTTTCTATAGACAAAAAAGGTGCCCAATTTAAAATTTTAAAAACTTTTTTACTGTTTATACTTAAATATTTTGACTCAAACACTTTGATGTTTTTATTTTTTATTTTTTTAAATTTTCTTTTAACAATTATTTTTGATTTTGATCCCATCCTTTTCTTTATCATTTTAGCTAAATTTAATACTTTTAAATTTTGTTTAATACTTGGTCCAAAATTATATGAAGAAGCATATTTAATTCCATTTTTGGAGCACAATTTTTGAGCTAATTGAATATAACCAAACAAGGGCTCTATAACATATTGCCAAGGTCTTGTAGCCTCTGGCATCCTTAACACCAGTGATTTATTATTATAAAAACTTTCTAAAGCGTCTTTTACTATTCTATCATCTGTCCAATCTCCACCGCCAAAGCAATTACCAGCTCTAACAGTAGCTATTCTACAATTAGAATTTCTAAAAAAAGATTTTTTGTAACTGTTAACCAAGATTTCACATGCTGCTTTACTTCCACTGTAAATATCGTCACCACCAAGTTTAGAATTTTCGTCAAAAACTTTTTGTTTTCCATAATTTTGATAAACTTTATCAGTTGTGATAATGATTAAACATTTTAAGCTTTTGCAATGTCTTGAAGCCTCCAAAATATTTGATGTTCCAATTGTGTTGGTGACAATAGTATCTTTGGGATTTTTAAAGCTTTCAATAACACTTGACTGTGCTGCAAGATGAAAAATTATTTCAGGTTTTATTTTATTAATACTTTTTTTTAGAAATTTAATATTAGCAATATCGTGTCTGAAATCATTTTTAAAAATTTTCTTTATTTTTACTGAGTTAAAAAAGTTATTTTTTCCTTTTGGATTGAGAGCAAAGCCAGAAATTTCACACTTTAACAAATGTAATATTACAGCTAACCAACCTCCTTTGAAACCAGTATGACCCGTAACTAAAACTTTTTTATTTTTCCAAAAATGACTGTTAATTTTCATTGATTAATTAAAATTTTTTTTAGTTTTTTTACTTGCAAAAATTTTTTATTAAATTTTTTATTTTTATTAACTGCTTCTATATCTTTCACATTGTCTATAGAATGCCAAAAACCAACGAGTTTGACTATTCTGGCTTTAAAAGATTTGATTAGTTTTGGAAAAAGGCCAGTCTCAAAATTACTCTGACTTTTATAATATTTTTTTAATTTTACAATTTGTTTAGTTTTGATAATCGACATGCCTGTATAATTATAAGCGGTATAATTATTTCTTTTTCTTACTTTAATAGATTCATAAACTAGATTTCGATTAAAATCGACCACCTTACTTTTTTCAACTCCTACAGTTCCATAAGGATAAGTTATTTCGCCAGTTATAAAGGTTATATCCTTTTTTGTGTTTTCATGAGATCTAAAAATTTTATCTAATTTAATATCAAAAATTGCATCACCATTTAAGAGTAAAAAATTATCTGATTTTATTTTATTTTGAATAAGAAAGATTCTTTTCCCAATATTTGAGTTTTCACCTGTGTCAACAAAAACAATATTATTGAAAAGATTTTTATATTTTTTTGTTAACTTTTTAATCATATTACCTTTATAACCAAGTGGTAAAATTATGTGATTAAATTTATTTTTTTTTAATATCTTAATAATATACCAAAGTATTTCTTTCCCATGGATTTTAACAAGAGTTTTGGGAATTTTTTTTCCAATACTGCCCAATCTTGTGCCCCTACCACCACACAAAATAACTGCTGTTCTAAAATTTTTCATAAAATATTTCTTATTAAAATCTAAATTGGTTTATTTCCACAAAGAATTTATATTTGATATATGATTATATGTAATATTGGTTTTTTTATTGATTATCAACCTACCCTTAGCTTTAATTGTCCGCCAATGTCGTTCTGCAAAATTCTTTATTAATTCTGGTTGATTTTGTGAAACATGCCAAATTTGAAAAAATTTAAATTTTTTTTTATTGAAATCTGTTGCATCACATAAGCTTTTAGATACAAATTTAACATTTGAAAAATCCCTTTTCTCCAACGGATTTCTTAAAAAAAAATTCTTACCGTGCTTAGCAGCTCTTAATAATGATGGGTACAATCTATTTTTATTTTCACCCTTTCCGTAAACTGGAAATACTCTCATTATTCTTACTTTACATTTAAATTTTTTTGCAAGTTTAATACATTCGTCACTAAAAATTGCTTTGCTAAGACCATAATCATCATCTGGGATTCTATTTGTCTTTTTTGAAAATCTTAAATTTTTATTATTAAGTTTAATGCCATATTCAGATGAAGTACTTACTATCAACCAATTTTTACAATTATATTTAATAGCATTTTTTAGAAGGGAAATAGACTTAAAAATATTTGTCTCATAAATATCTTGTTTTTTTTTCTTAACTAAACCATCGGCAGCTAGGTGCACTAATAAATCTGAATTGGACATTTCTTTTTTCCAATTTTGATTAAAATCTCCCTGTAACCACTTAAGATTTTTAATTTTATTTTTTTTTCTTTTTCTAGAAGTTGCGTAAATAAAATATCCTCTTTTTAAAGCTATTTTACAAAAGTTTTTTCCTAAAAATCCTGAGGCACCAGTTAAAAATAGTCTCATTGTTACTTTATTTTTAAAAATTTGGGAATTTTCCTTATTAAAAAATAAATTGGAGATAGATATACATTTGGAAAAAACAAGTTTTTAAAAATATGATTTTTAAAATTTAAATACTTTATTCCCATTTTTTCTCCACCAATTATAATTTTGAATAAGTAATTGCTAAAATTTCTTAAAGCAAAATTTTTATAATAAATGTACTTCCAAAAACTCAAGCCTTGTGTCCTATAAAAATCTAATAATTCTGGTATTCGAATTATTTCTACAAATTCATACATTGTTTTCCATTCTCTTTCTCCAATTAGATTTATGCTAAGTGGGTCCGCACATATGTATGCTTTAGAATTCTTAAAAGCGTTAGCTATAACTGCAGGATGTAGACATGTATTGTCAAATGTAGACCATACACCTTTGTCTTTAATATTGTTTTGATTCAGAATATAAATTGAATTAAGCCATTTTTTTGTGTCAAAAATACTTAAGTAAATACCAATTAAAAAATCCCAAGAAACTTTTGGATTAATCACATCCCAGAAATATCCAATTTTATCCACTTTCATTTTTGAAATAGTTTTCATATTCTTGTAATTTAGATTTTTGGTATCAAAAGGTGAAGGAAAACTACCCAAGTAACTTGAGTCGAGATGATAAGAGTTAATAAAGAAATAATCTTTATCATGATTTTTTTCAAAAATTTTTTGTAACTTTAAAAAAGTTTGGGGTAGAAGTAGATCATCGTCCCCAATCATCCATGAATATTTACCTGTTGCCATTGATACAGTTTTAATTCCGTTCATAGCGAACCCCAAATTATTTACATTTTTATTAAACTTTATTTTCATTTTATTATTATATTTTTTAATAACCTGTTCTGTATTTTGTTTCGAATCATTATCTGATATGCAAATTTCAAATTTAAAATCATTTACATTTTTGCTGGCTATTAAAATTGAATTTAAACAATTATCCAATTGTTTTACTCTATTGTAAGTGGGTATACAGATCGACAACAACATACTGATGAACTAGTATTCGTAAGACATATTTTTAAAATCATCATATAAATAAGAGCGATAATTTCTAATATTTACTATATGGAAACGCGGTAAGTGAAATACTAGTTTACCACCTTTTTTTAGATAATTTAATTCTTGTCTAATAATTTCTTTTCTAAAAGACCAAATAAGAACAAGGAGATAGTCTGGGTTCTTCTTGCGCATTTTATTTTTTGAAATAATTTTTATATTTGAACCTGGCGTAAACTTTAAAAGTTTTTTATTACTTCCGTCACAAATCTCTTTAATTTGAGAATTATTAATTGAACAAAAATTCAATACAATATTCCCTTTTGTGGATGCTCCGTAGCCTATTATATTTTTTTTTGAGTTTAAATTTATAAACATTTGAATTAAACTTCTAATTTTTTTAATTCTTTTGTTAAAATTTTCGTAAGACCTGGCACTAATTTTTTTTTCATCCTTAATAATATTAGTAATTTTGTTTTTATTTATATTCAATTTGCTTGATTTTTTTGCGCAAATTATTTCAATACTACCTCCATTTATTTCATTGAGAGTAATGTCAATTATTTTAAGATTATTTTTTTCTGCAATATTTTTGAATACGCTTAAAGTATAATATGTTACATGTTCATGACATATTTGATCAAATGTTAAATTTTTCAACATTAATGGAAAATAAGATAATTCCAAAATCCAAACACCATTTTCTTTTAATAATTTTGAGATATCCTTACAAAATAAATTAGGATTATCAACATCGTAAAACATTGCATAAGATGAAATTAGATCAAATCGAATTTCTTTTTTTGTATAATCAAAAATATTTTTTTTCGAAAAAAAATTATTTATTGTTAAAATATTTTTGTTATATAGGTGTTTAAATTTATTTAAAGATGGATCTATACCAATCAGTGTCATTGTTTTGTTTAAATTATTAAGAAAAGTACCATCGTTACTTCCAATATCTAAGATAGATGAATTTTTGCTAATATATTTTTTCTTTTTTAAAAATTTAATTTTGTTTTTTATATGATCCACCATTAAATTGCTTAGGGACGTACGATACTCATAAGTTTCTCCGAACATTTTACTTTTATTAGGTGTTTTTGAAAGTTGTATTAAATTACATTTTTGGCAACAAAAAAGGTCAAGTGAGTATTTTTTTAGATTATATTTTTTTGTTTTATAAAAAATTCCACTTAATGGCTGTGAGCCTATATCAATAATTTTTTTTAGTTTTGAACTTTTGCAATTTCTACAATTTATCATTTGTATAAATCAAAATTTCAACTTATTTTTTTTGTATATTTCTTTAAGAACATTTCTATCTCTTACAGTGTCCATGCATTTCCAAAATCCACTGTGCTTAAAAGCATTTAATTCTTTTAGTTTAAGAGCTTTTTCTAACGGTGATTTTTCTAGAATGTCCTTATCACTTTTTATAAAATTAAAAAAATTGTAATTAGCAACAAAAAAACCTCCGTTTATCCATCCGTGATTTGTTTGAGGTTTTTCTCTGAATGATTTCACCTTATTGTTTTTTATTATAAGTTCTCCAAACCTCGCGGGTGGTCTCACAGCTGTAACGGTAATTATTTTTTTGCTTTTTTTATGAGAGTTTAATAATTTTTTAAGATTAACATTGGAAACTCCATCCCCGTAGGTAAACATAAATTGTTCGTTTTTTTTAAGATAAGGTCTCACTCTTTTTAAACGTCCTCCGGTTAAAGTCTTAAGGCCTGTGTCAATAATTGAAATTTTACATTTTTTATTAAATATTTTATGATTAAAAAGTTTTCCACTTTTCTTAAAATTTTTAAAATACTTTTTTATTATGTAACTTTTATATCCTGAAGCTATATAGAATTCTGTAAAGTCATACTTAAGATAGTGATTAATAATATGGAAAAGAATTGGATATGGACCAATTTTAACCATTGGTTTCGGAATTGTCTTCGTATATTCAGATAATCTTGTACCTAAACCTCCTGCTAGTATAATTACTTTCATTTACGTTCCTATTCTAAAGAAAACTTTTTTTATAATAATTAATAGTCTTTTTAATGCCCTTGCTAAAACTAATTCTGTTATTCCACATCAAAACCTTTTTAGCTAAATTTGTGTTCGGATAAACTATTTTTGGCTCATCTTTTCTTAATCTTAATTTGCCATAAACAGGATTAAAATTTTTTATTTTTTTTTCTAATATTTTCATAACGTTTTTTAATTTCATGGGTTTGCCGCTGCCAATATTTATAATTTTTCCTTTACTATTTTTCTTTTTAATAGATTTAATTATCGACTCTATTGCATCATCGATATATAAAAAATCTCTAGATTGTTCCCCTGTTGAGGTATAAAATTTTTCTTTATTTAAGCATGAAAAAATTAATTGAGGTATAAATCTGTTTAAGTCCTGTCCAGGTCCGTATAATTGATAAAATCTTATAACAGTGACTGGAAAATGATATTTTTTGTAACAATTCAGTAAAAAATTTGTAGCTAGATTTTTATATTTTCCATAAATCATTTTTGGTTTGCAATACATATTTTCATTATGTGGAGATCGATTATTACCATATTCATTTGAGCTACCAATTTGAATAAAAGAAAATATGTTCTTATCTCTTAAGGTGCTAAATAAATTTTTAACACCTATATAATGACTTTCAAAAACTTTCTTTTTATTTAAATGGTCCACGTAACCACCCAAATTAACAACGTAATCAAACTTTTTGTTTTTTAATAAATTATCCAATTTTTTTTTTTTTGAAATATTACATCTTAGATATTTTATGTTTTTTAATTTCCTTATTTTTTTGGGTCTATTTAATGAAATACTTGTAATAGCCCAGTTTAATTTTAAGCACCTTTTAGATAGATGATATCCAATAAAACCTGTGCCACCAATAATAAGAATTTTTTTATTTTGCATTTCTTTCAAGTAGGTAAATTAAAGATTTTATTTTTCAAAATAATAATTATATATTTTCGAAAAACCTTCAAATTTGTAAAGATTAAAATTTTCATTTCTTTTTTTGTATTTAAATTTAAAATTATTTTCTTCCATAATTTTCATAACAGCATCAAATTGTTTTGTATAATTTTCATTCAATTCAACTTGTAAACTTTTAATTTTAGGATTTTTTAGATGTTTTGAAGCTCCATTTAGAATTATATGTTCTAAACCATCAACGTCAATCTTGATATAGTCTGGTACTTCAAGTATTTTTTGATCTAGTATATTATTTATTGATGTTCCTAATATCCTGTAAGTGTTTTCGGATTTAAAAGTTTTACCTTCATAATTTGTTTGGCTATTAAATGAATTATTGCTTTCACCTTCCCCGAATACACTTTCTCTAAAATAACAAAATTCGAAAGATTTATTGCCCAAAGCTAATTGATTTATTGAGACTTTATCTTGTAAATTATTTATAGAAATATTTCTCGATAAAATTCTAAGATTACTTGTTGAGGGTTCAAAACTAATTACTTCAATTTTTTGATGTTTTATTGCCGCATAAATGGAATATAAACCCAAATTTGCACCTATATCCCAGAAAATAATTTTTTTACCACTTTCCTTAAAATCATTTATCCACTCTATAGTTTCCGGTTCCTTAAAATAAAAATCCTTTACCAACCAGTCGGTTAGGTAATTTGGAGCAAATAATTTAATTTCCTTTTTACTATTGCCTTGTATTTTAATTTTTCTATATGAGTCATTTTCAATAAAATCCTTAAACCATATTAGAAAACGTCTTTTAGTGATTATAAATATAAAATTGTCAAATAATTTGAGAATTAGATATAAAATTTTTGATACTATTTTAAACATTTTTTTAATAATTTGCTTATAAATTTTGCATTAGATCTTGTATGATTTTATTAATTGGTTTTTGAGTATTTTTTGTTTTGTAAGTTAGATATCTATATTTGTAATTATCATATTTATATTTATTAATTTTAAAATTTTCTGAAAAATCTTTTTTTTTAATTTTCGTAAAGTCTATAATTTTACTTTCAAGAATTTTTGACTGAAAAAAAATATTTTTTTTCTCACTTTCAGTCCAGAAGTTATGTTTCTTTGAGAAAAGGATATGCATAGGCTTATAGTGAGCAACTGCGTAAGACAAGGCTGAGCTTCCATGACTGATAACTAGTAATGACTTAGAAATCCATTTAGATATTGCATCATAAGAGTTATCATTTATTCTTTTATTAAAATATGGGTTCAAATTTTTATTTCCTAGATTTTTAATCTTATATTTAGCATGTGGTATTACAATAATTTTTGCCTTATAAAATTTTTCTAATTCATCAAAATATAAATTAAGATCATTGTAATATTTTTTGTTATTAATTTTAACTGGATTTCTTTTTATTGCTGGGTTATCACCTCCAAAATAGGGCACTCCTGAATCAAAATATAAAATATATTTTTTAATATTTTTATTTGAAGGTTTTTCTTTTCTAATTAAATTTTTCGAATAATCAAATGAATGTCCTAATATATAATTTTTTTTATAACTTAATTTATTTTTTTTATTAATCTTATTAACCATTAAATAAAGTTTATTAAATCTTAAAATCGAAATAAGAAAACTAAAAAAAATTTCTTTTAAAGAATAAAAATAAATTCCAATGTTTAAATTGTGATATTTAATTTTATTTATAAAAAATTTTAAATTTTTTTTGACTTTTAAGGTAGCTATATCAGACATATTATGTTTTAAAATTGGTAAGTTTGAATGTTTCAAAATAACTTGTATGAAAAATGCTTTTAGATTTTGCTCACCAAAGTGTAAAAAGTCGTAAATTAAAATATCTTTATGATTATTCCTCAATCTGTTAAATTCTTTAAGCCATGAGTAAATAGAGTAAAATACCAAACTTTTTTTGTAAATTCTTGTTTTAAAAACTTTGTCATAATCCTTGTTTGAGACAAGTTGGGAAAGATCATGTACAATAATTTTGTATTTCTTCTTTTTAAAGTGAGACAATTCATAACGGTAATATGTAAACTCAGTAAATTTATATGGATGGAGAATTAATAATATCTTTTTTTTCACTATTTTTAATTAAAAGAATTTATTTTTTAAAGGCTCCATCCATCGTCTACGACCAAGTTTTGACCATGAATGAATTTAGATTTATCTGAGATCAAAAACAAAATTAAATTAGAAACATCTTGGGGATCTAATAATCCTTTTGAATTACATGATTTTTTATATTTTTTGACAAATAAATTTGGTTGATTAGATCTTATGCCACCAGGACTCACGCAATTTATTCTTAAATTTCTATTTTTATAAAATTTGGCTAAATATTTTGTAACCGAAATAATCCCAGATTTTGCTGCAGAATACTCAATTGGACTATTCATTTTTGTTCCCAGATAGTGTTCAAATTTAGGTGAGTCCAATCCCTGAATTGAAGAAATAAATATTAAATTTCCACTTTTTGCCTTTAAAAAATATTTTATTATTCTTTGGGATAAAATTATTGTTGATCCAAGTTGATTATATAAATCCTCTTTTAGAGATTTTTCATCTAATTTTTCAAAATTATTACCAAATTTTTTTGATTTTGGATAAGCAGAACATACCATGGAGTCTATTCTTCCAAATTTTTTTAAACTAAATGAAATTAACTTATCAATATCACGTTTTTTAGTTAAGTCTGCTTTAAATATTTCAAGATTTTTAGTTAAAACTTTTTTCTTTAAATATTTAAGTTTATTTTTATTATTATCTGAGATAACTACCTTATCCCCTGCTTTTAAAAGGTTTTCTGCTAAATTAAAACCAATCCTGCCTGCTCCCCCTGTTATAATAATTACTTTTTTCTCTTTTATCATATTTCTATATTATTTTTTTTTGGATAAATATTTTACCAACTGATAGTCAAAAGGACCGTCAATATCTATAGATCTTTCTCTCGGGATTTTATGAAATCCAACTTTTCCTGAAAATAAATCTAAAGTTTTTTTTATATAACTAGGTTTGAAAACATAACAAGCTGTTGTTAGGTCGAAGCAATTAGGCGCGTCCTGCCTTCTATAAAATGTTTTTTTCTTAAAATTCCAAGATAAACCTGTCTTAGACAATATATTTAATTTACCTCTTTTTTCTTCAAGTAAATTGAAGTAAGGATTTCTTGTAGATGGAGTAATAGCAAAAACTATATCAAAATTATTTTTAATCGCTTTTTCTATACATTTATCAATATCTGAAACTTTTCTCAAAGGGCAAGTTGTTGGAATTGATACAATATAGTCAGGTTTAATGTTTAATTTTTTATCCAAAAACTCAACCGCATGTCTCCAAGAATAAATTTCTGGCGAGTTGGGTTTAGCTAAATATTTTGGTCTAATAAATGGAACCTCCACAACACTTTTTTTACCATCTTCAATTATCTTTTTACTATCAGTAGAAAGATATGTTTTTTTTATATATTTTGATTTATTTGATTGCTCTATGGAGTTCCGTAGTAGTGAAATATTTTTAAATTTAAGTAAATTTTTATTTTTTAAACCTACCGATCCTCCCCTGGCAAAAACAAAAGATATTATAACTTTATTTTTTTTCATTTTCCTTAATTTTTTTGACTACTAACATTATTTTTTTTCCCTCTTCATAGCTACACAAATTTTTAAATGAACCAGCTAGGATTGATTTATGTTGTTCTATGTAAGTTTGATTTGGTTTTAAAAAAATTTTTATTTTTTTTTTAGTTTTGTTTTTTATGATTTCAATAGTATTTTCAATTAAATTACCTTTTAAGGAAAAGTCGTGACCATTGATTATTAATCCCCTCTCATTGAAATAGCTAAAAAAATTTAAATCCATATTAAAATTTGTTTTTAATGTTTTTCCAATAATATTTACCTGATCCTCTGTGTCTATTTTAAGATTTGAAACTTTATCAATTTTAGACAAGTAAATTTTTTTAATTTCTTTAAAAATCCACTGCAAATAATCTATTTCATGACTTAACTCAAGTAATGCACCTCCACCAAAAGATTTTTTTGCAGAATTTGAATTAACATAATCAATATTTTTCCGCCAGCTTGGAAGACGAGAACTACACTTAATATTTACAAAAATTATTTTTTTATTTCGAATATATTTTTTAATATATTTCAAAACAGGGTGAAAACGTAAGTTGTATCCAATAAATACTTTATTATTAGTAATATTGAGTTTTTTAAATTTATTAAAAAGAGGTTTTTCAACTAGAATGATTTTATTTTTTAAATTTCTCTCTATATACAACAAGTTTTTGTAATGCTCTGATGTTCTAGATGATATAATAATATAATCCGGTTGAATTTTTTTAACTTCAGAAAGCTTTCTAATTTTTTTAAAACCAATGTCCTTTTGATTTGAAAATATAAAAATATCTCCAATATTTTTAAATCTTTTAAGTAGTTGAGCGTGTTTTCTACCTATTGATCCGTAACCAATTATAAGAACTTTTTTTTTCAATTAATTATATTGGTTTAAATGTTTTTTGTAATCTGCGAGCTGACCAATATCAGTCCATTTTTTTTGTGATATTGGATATACTGAAACTTTTAACCCTTTTTCAATAGATTTTTTGATAAGATTATTCATATCAAAATATTTGTTTTTAGGAATTAATTTAAGAACTATTGGGTTAACTAAATACAATCCTGCATTAACAAAATAGTTAAGTTTTGGTTTTTCTACTATTTTGTCCAACCGACTCTTTGTAAACTGACAGACTCCATATGGCACATTGTATTTTTTAGAGGCAACAACTATAGATAAATCTGACTTTTCTTTTTTGTGAAAATTAAAAAAGTCTACCAAGTTTGCGTCAACTAAAACGTCGCAATTAGTAACAAAAAAACTAGTTTTTACTTTTCCATATAATTTTTTTAATCCACCCGCAGTCCCTAATGGTTTTTTTTCCTCTAAATATCTAACTTTAAAATTTGATTTTCTATCTTTGAAATATGCTTTTATTATTTCCATCTTGTATTTTATTGTAAAAAAGAAATCATTTATTCCAAACTTCATAAAGTTTTCCATAATGTGATCTACAATAGGTTTATCTTTAATTGGAACAAGTGGTTTTGGAAGAACTTTTGTCAAAGGATTGAGGCGTGTTCCTTTTCCACCAGCCATAACAACTACTTTAATATTCAATTTTTTATCAATTTTTTTTCTTGATTTAAAAAATGATTGCCATAATAAAATTTTTTTCACTTTTTTATTTTTATTAACAACTGGTATTAAATCGTATTTCTCTTTCAAAAAAATATTTTTAGCTTGAGAATTCTTATATTTCCCCTCTACAAAGTATTTTGATTTTTTGTTGCAAAAACTAAGTACATTTTTATCTAGATTAATTTTTTGATTTATAGATTTCCTTATATCACCATCGCTTAGCGTACCGATTAATTGATATTTTTTATCCACGATAACACAGCATTTTTGTCCGTTTTTATTTATAACACTAAGTGTTTTTTTTAAGCTGTAATCGCTAAATGCTAAATAAGTTTTTATTTTCATAAAAATTATTAGTAAATACTACTTGGTAAATTTATTAAACGTTTTTCAAGAGATACTGAATTTGCAACATCCATCCTAGGAAACTTTTTGAGATGTGGCAATCTATGCATTAATTTCCACGCAGGTCTTAACATTAATTTTTCTTTATTAGCTTTATTTAAAATTTTATCTCTTATTGAACTTATATTTTTATTTAATATTATTGTGTGTAACCAATAATTTGGTCTTCCTGGATAAAAATGCTCAAAAACTTTTAAATAAGAGATTTTTTTGAAGATTTTTTTATATTTTTTTAGCAAGAGATATTTTTTAGAAATAATTTTTTCTAAATTTTTTATTTGACTGCATCCTAATGAGGCTTGAATATTTGACATTCTATAGTTGTAGCCTAAGCCATTGTACTCAAGTTTCCAAAAATGATCTGTTTTGCAAATATTAATTAACTTTTTCGCTAAAGTATAATCATTA
>MDSW01158329.1_pt1 | contig 18022 bp, 6 predicted proteins | sample 811171 | NCBI WGS metagenome assembly MDSW01 (sample SAMN05326641, study PRJNA326480) | marine metagenome | isolation source: seawater | place: Atlantic Ocean: North West | collected 2012
AGAAAGTCGTCGTTTTAGCCAGTAATTCTCTTTCGCATCGACATTTTACAACTGAATCAGCGATTCCAGAAGACATGAGTAAGGAACATATCACCAGCCATGCAATGCATCTTTGGGATATGCGAATGATTGAATATTTCCGTTCTGGTCAAGCACAAAGAATCCTTGATGAAATGCCAGAATTTACTGAACAAGCCATTGCTGAAAGTGATGGTGGAGGGCTTTCATGGTTACTTTCTACCCTCGACATCCCAACCTATCCAGGCATCCTTCATGGCTATGGAACAATCATTGGTACTGGCAATGCAATTGTCGAATGGCCAGCGCGAAACCATCAGGAAGTGAGTGAATGAGTAACGGAAAACTGATTGGCTCGTATATCGTTCCAGTTCACCCACATACCGTTTTGGCCCCCGAAAAAAATGAAGGTTGGGGCCGTTTGCGTGAAGCGTATGACACGGCAGCACAACGCATCAAAGACAGCGATGCAGACCTTCTCATCATCTATTCGACCACGTGGCCAAGCATCATAGGACACCAAATCATTGCCGACCCAAATCCGGAATGGGTCATGGTCGACCATGACTTTCACGATTTAGGGTCGATTCCATATTCTTTCAATATCGATGAGGAATTTGCTCATGCTTGGAACGATGCCAACGAAAAGCGTGGACTCAAAAGTCGAACTGTAGCCTACCATGGATTCCCAATTGATGTTGGCTCCGTTGTTGCCTTGAAACTCTTGAATCCTGATAACACCATTCCTGCTGTCATCGTTTCATCCAATGTGTATGCAAATCGCTCTGAAACGACTGTTCTGGCAAAAGCATGTATGGATGTGGTTAAAGCAACGGGTCGAAAGGCAGTTGCCGTAACTGCAATGTCCCTTTCCAATCGAATGTTCACCACTCCTATTGAACCGAAAGACGACCGCATTCACTCACTCAAAGACGATGAATGGAATCGGAAAATTCTCGAGTTCCTCGGTGAAGGAAGACTTGAGGATGTCGGACAACTCTCTCGCACGATTCATCAACAAATCCGCGTAAACAAAGTGGTTGCTTTCAAACCAATGTGGTGGCTTTCAGGAATGAATCAAAATAGAAATGATTTGACTGGCGAAGTTCTTGCTTACGAAGCGATTCACGGTGCAGGAGGAGCGGTTGTTCACCTTGACCCAACACCATCGGGCACGGGAGACAAAGAATACGATGAAGATGATGTCGAGTATTTTGCTGGAGAACGAAATGTACTGGATGCAGAACACGATGTCATTGCGGAAGCCGAGTCAATTTCGGAATCAGTTTCAGAAGGAATGGAGACAAACGGTCCAGCTCTTTGGGAACCTACTGAAAGTGAGGATTCGGTGAACAGTAATGCTGCACCAAAGCCTGTGGGCGCTTATCCACATGCACGTCGAGTTGGAGATTTACTCTATCTTTCGGGCGTTGGGCCACGACAACCTGGTACGAATTCGATACCAGGCGGCCCAATTCATGATGAAAATGGCAATGCGCTTGACTATGATATCAAAGCACAAACACAAGCTGTTATCGAGAACATAACTCGTATTCTTGAAGAAGCAGGTGGTTCAATAGATGATGTGCTCGATGTCACCTCCTTTTTAGTTGACATGGACCGTGATTTTCAAGGCTACAACGAAGTATGGGCCGAAACATTAGGTCAAGTTGGACCAACTCGAACTACACTTGCCATTCGAGCACTCCCTACGCCGATCGCAGTAGAAATGAAAGTCATTGCAAAGGCTTCGGCCAAGAATTGATTTCCGGATTCCGACACCCATCGGTGTTATTTTATCAAAGAAAATATATGCCGTGGTCGTGTAGACACAAATACTAGCCTTTTATGGTTGTATTTCGGGGAATGGTAATGCCACTCAAAACTGCTAGCAAAGTTCTCAAAGGTGACGTCAATATCGTCGAAGCTGTAAAAACTCAACTTGAAAGGTCTTTGAGTTTGATTGGTGTCATCATTATTTCACTTTCAGCAATGATTGGTTCTGGACTTTTCGTCCTACCGTCGTTTGCTGCGGCAATTATGGGACCGGGTATTTGGCTTGCATTTTTACTGTCAGCATTGGTCGTACTACCTGGGGCATACTCAAAATCTGAATTAGCCTCGACTATGCCTGAAAGCGGCGGCTCATATGTCTACTTAGAGAGAACATTTGGACCGATATTAGGAACAATTAGCGGCCTAGGATTATGGGCGTCTTTCTTGTTAAAGTCTGCATTTGCACTGATTGGTTTTTCGGCTTACATGTATACGGTTACCACTTATTTTGATGTCACGGTAAATGCACTCACAGTGACAATGTCAGCCTTGGTACTCATTACAATCCTCAACATCTTCGGAATTAAAAAGGTCAAATCTTTTCAAACCCCAATTCTAGCATTTACAACAATATTACTCGTCATAATTTGCATATTCCAGTTGTTTGATGGAAACACTGACTTTTCTCGGCCTATAGATGGTGCTTTGGATATCTCAAAGAATGATCCAATGCTCCTTGCTGAGGCAGCAGCTTTGGTTTTTGTTGCGTATGCTGGAATCATTAAGGTCGGTGCAATCGGGGGAGAAGTAAAGAATCCTCAGAAGAATCTGCCTCATGGGATTTTACTTTCTCTCTTACTGGTGACCATATTGTATTGTGCCGTTACTTTCGTCATGATGGCATCTGTCGATGGAACGTGGTGGCTGACTGAAGGCGGAGAAGTAAGAGAAGACCCCGTGTTTGCTTTCGTCGATGCCGTTGCTTCCACAAAAGTAGGTCTTGCTATGGCGACTTTAGCAGTTCTTACGATGATATCAGGTGCACTTTCTGGAGTATTAGCAGCCTCACGATTTTTATTCGCAATTGCTCGAGATAATTTGCTTCCACAACCATTGGAAGACATCAACATAAAGTTTGAAACACCGCACTGGGCGATTATAATCACGAGCGTTGCTATGGCAATTTGTATCCTCACATTACCCGTAAAGGATGTTGCAAAACTCGCATCAGGGTTCCAAATTATGGTACTTATTGCTCTGAACTTCAGTGTGATAATTTTACGCAATGCTAATTTTGAGCATGATTGGTATCATCCTAAATTCAAATCACCTCTGTATCCATGGATGCAAATATTTGGAATCATATCAGGTGGAATTTTGGTATTTGTCATGGGCGAGAAAGCGATTTTAGGGGGATTAGCAGCAGTGGTTATCGGTGTTGCAACATACTACATTTATGGTAAGAAGCACTACAAAATGTCGACAACGCCGTTCCAGACATTCCGTCAAATGTTCTCTAATTCATCGCCATCAGAATCGAAATTACGTCATGCGGCATTCCATGCTGCTGATTTAGGGGGCAGTAATCATTTAACTTTGAAAGAATTCATCTCTGCCCTTAAAGCATTAGAATTTGAATTTACCAATGATGAATATCGAGACATATTCCACAAAGCAGATACCGATGCGAATGGCTATATCGATATTGATGAATTTTTAGATATGCTCGAAAATGATATCCTTGAAGAAGATTGATTACAACAAATAGGAAAACAGCGGAGATACCAGTTCCTTCTTGAGCAAAGAAAGCACTGCTCTGCCTTTCCAACAAACGATGGCAGATATCAGCCATAAGAATTGCAGCATATCCTCAGTATCTTTGGATGAGTTCGAGTGAGGCAAATTTACTCGCCTCGTGTCCACGAACCATCAGCACCGACGTTCCAATATTGAACTTCACTGCTGACATCTACATACCAGCCACTTGAGCCTTGTTCGGTTCCTGGTGCCGCTTGCATTACCCCTACATCGGCAGCTTGTAAAGCCAAAGAAGCACGTAACTCATCGGTCAAGATTCCATCGGCAGTAGCATCTACAGAAGAACTGCTTTCTTCAGACGAGGATTCCACTGTGGCCTCATCTTCATCTTCATATTCATTCTCGTATTCATCCTCATACTCATCATCTTCAAATGCATCATCGACCCATTCTTCTTGTTGCTGATTAGCACGACGAACTAAAACGACTAATGTAACAAGAATGAGTGTTAACAAAAAGATACCTAAGCCCATTGCAGTATTAGTTGAACCGACAGCCCCCCCAAGAAGAACTGCTTCGACGTCAAAATAATTTTGTGAGATAAGTCCATTCCAAAGAACATTGCATGAACGATCGTTTCCAGCTGCTGATACATCTAATTCCCATGTATCCGAAGTGACGTGTTCGGTAGAACCTGAGGTACAACTGACGGTGGTATTCTTAGCATCGACAGCAACAATATTATCGAACATATCAATGCCTTGAACCCTTAACAAGACGGTGTCGCCTTGTGCGATACTTTGGTCTTCAATCGAAGAGATGAGACGCACAGCCTCTCCCGGTTCTACTGTGAGAGGTATACTGTGAGTTGCATTATCTTGTATCAGTTCCAGGGTGTACACTCCTGCCGTTTGACCAATAAAATCCCAATATCCATTACCGGATGAAGAGGCTTGTAAGGTTCCAAATTGACTCTCCAAGGTCGAAGCGACTTCAGTTGATGGAGCGAGATTTCCATGTGTATCAATTGTTTGAATAAACAATTCACTTGCAACACCGGCTTGCACGACTAAACCATCTTCGGCATTGGTGACAAGATTACGGGCATCGCCTGTAACGACTGTTAATCGAATGGTGGCAAAAACACCATCAGCATTTGCCCGTATCTCATGGCCACCAACATTGGTAGGATTCCATTGCAGGTCTGAAAGAAGAATGTCCACCGTTGCATCCATACCATCAACAGTCCAATTCAAACCAATTTCTTCAAGAGGATTCGAATAAGCATCAAAAAACAGTGGGTCAAGGAACAAAGCCGTATCCGAAGGTAAAACAGCGCCTTCGCCGTTCAATTGAATGAAGGCCAAACGACCTGGAGAAGATTGCATTTGGAACACAGGCTCAAAACGAGTATCGGTCGTAAAATCAAACCAAGAACCTTCAATTCTCCACGTCAAGATTTGTTGAGGAGTGATGGTTGCGTATCCGTTGTAAGCAATAAATTGAGAGTCGTTCCCATTCACCATAGATACTGAACCATTCACCATCCATTCATTGCCAATGACATCGATTGCAGTGAAAAGAACAGTACTTTGTTCACCGGCAACTAAAATCGGCGATGAAAGTTGTAAGAAGGTGTCAATGGCATTACCATGGACCACTTCAACCATCAAAGTGGAAACTACACCGTCATCGACCACACGAAGTTCATGCATACCCATCGCACCCGGCGTCCAATAGACTGCATCGTTCATCGATGCTAATCCTCCACTGGTCACAGAGAAGTTTTCAAGAGGTGGAGTGATGGTTCCAGTATAACCTTGTGAATCCGTTCGCATTGCTGCGATTTCATAGGATGTTCCAGCCGTGAACGCTTGATCATCTGACAAAACTACAACTTGGGAAAGTGCTGCATCGGCCGGAACAACTCGAATTTTTCCAGCACCGGTAACGTTTCCAGCTGAAACGCTGATATTCCAATATCCTGGATGTGATGCTGTAAACCAACCTGAAGGGATGATGCTACCGTTTTCAACTGTCCAAATTCTATTTCCTGCTTCTGTAATGTTCATCTCAAAACCGTTGATGTCCAAAAGATGAGGCGAGATGAATATTGAATGCCCACTTCGAACCTGTAACCCTTCATCAAAGGTGAATTCGTATGGAGTTCCTGCCGACACATGGAGAATCGTAACATGCTCCATTTGATGAAGACGTGCTCGAACAGTGTAATTTCCAACATCTTGAGGCGTCCACGAAGGACTTCCTGTGCCAACATACACACCATCTACAGTCCATGCTGCATTTTGAGACAATTGCGCATTGCCTCGTGCATCGAGGAGATTAGCAGTAAGAAACACAGGAACCAACGCATGGGCATTCACACTTGTAATCTCGAGTGATTGGCCAACTCCAGCAGTAACCGTGATGTTAAAGGAACCAACCAAGCCATTGTGGGTTGCTTCAATGGTGATAAGTCCCGAACTCCAAGGGTAAAATATTCCATCAGAGGAAATCGAACCATTGGAACAGCTCCAAACAACCTCTCCAGTTGCAAGGTTATTGACAGAATCATACAATTCCGCAGTAAACATGACGACTTCATCAGCAGAAAGGGTAGCAGCATCTGCAATCACTTCAACGCGAACTGGTGTTCCGGCTCGAGCAAGTATCTCGCTGTCCTCAAGCGAAGAAGGGGTTACTGCTGGATGAATGCCGTGAATCGTAAACAAGACGATACACAGCATGCAGAGCATGTTTCTCCGGAAATCACTCAAGGTTCGCATGATTACACCTTTGTCATCAACATCTATCAAAGATATGGAGGATTAATCCGTCCATTCGCCCCATTCACTGTCGCCTTCTTGTCGATACCACCATGTGCCATTTTCATCTTCAGCCCATTCGGTTCCATCATCGTCAACACGATGTTCAACTTGCCACGATGTATCCTCACTCTTTGTATCGATTTCCGGCACTGGCTTTGCTTCAGGAGCAGGGCCACTCGGACCTGGTGCTGGACCTGAAGGTTCATCTTCATCATCGTCATATGAATAATCATCATCATCATCATAATCTGTATCTCCTCCACGGAGAGTTGACACAAGTAGACCAAGAATAACAAGACTCACAATTGCAATAAGAACTGCACCGACATAGTAAAGTGGACCTCCTGCTTTGAAGAATCCACCTACGTTTCCTTCAACTTGAACGGTTCGTTCCTCAGAAACTGTTCCAGCGGTTATAGTGATTGTTTGTGGGCCATCGTCGAGGGTGACAATCTTCCATACTCCTTGTCCTTGGTTCAATACTTCTGCACGACCTGTGGCGTCCACATCTGCGCTGGAAGGAATTGGTATAGGGTTCAGGTATTTGTCGAAGGCATTGACGGTCACGGTGAAACTGGCCAATTGGTCAATCGATTCGGACGAGAGATTAATCGAAAGTGAATCGACAATATACAATGGATCAACAGAAATATTTGCCCAACTATCGACACTTCCGGTTGAGTAAACGAGGGTGTGGGCTCCAGCAATCGTTGCGGTATAGGTGTACGAACCTTCATCATCACCTGCTGTGATATTTTCAACACGCACCCCATCTTCGTACCATTCTACAAGTTGTGGGAATGTGTTTCCATCAGAATCTTGACCCGTAACAGCTATTGAAATTTGACCACCAGCGGTTTGTTCAGTGGTGTCAAGTATTGCAGAGAGGACAACTGCTTCACCATGATGAACCATCATGGTAACTTGGTCGTTGACATTGAAACCGGCATCGTTGATTGCAGATGCCGATATACTCCAATTGCCAACGCTAGAGGCACTCCATCGCATGTTGTCATTTAACAGAGAATCTGTAATGAGTTCTACTTCACCGGTATCAAGATTGGTCAGATACCATGCCAAAATGCTTGAATCAATTTGGTTGAGGTCCAAATCAGATAGTTCTGAAGAGAAGTCGATGTATTCATCCGCTGTAAGGTCAAACGCTGTGTTTGGAACTCCATCTGAGCCAGCGGCAGTTATGATTACAGAGTTCAAATCACCATGTGCTACAGTTACATTGATGGACACTTCATGTTGAAGGAAACCATCATTGTAGCGTGCAGTAATCGTGTAAGGAGTCGCTGAAGCGTAGTATGGGACGAATGTTGTTTCATCACCAAACAATTGTTCGAGAGATGATTGTGATGACCATTCAAGATGGTCTATCGACCAATTTGCAGAAATAATCCAACGGTTATCTTTCTGGTCATATGCCTTTACTTTTACATCAAGGATATCATCCGTAGTAATATCAAATGAGTCCCAAGTTGACACGTTGTTGTCGACAATCAAGAGCAATGAAACGATTGCTCCGGCTTCAACTGTAATGGTTATTTGAGTCGAGATTGTCTCAAATGTTGCTTCTATAATCTTAGCACCTCGAGAAGTTGGGGTCCATATGGCTGGTGCGCCAACCATCAATTGACTGTCTTGTGGAGTCGTCCATTGGTCGATATCAAGTAATACAGGCAAACGGTTTCCTCGAATATCAATGCGAGTTGTATTGATCCAAACCTGCTCATCAGCAGTAATTGATGTCGATGAAGCATCGAGTTCTAAACTCGCCATTTGACCGTGGCCAACTGTAAGCATCAAAGAACCTTCAGCACCTGATGTTGATGTGAGATTCAAATGCCAGACACCAATATGGTCTGGGAAGTATTCATTTGAAACTTCACTATAATTTCCATTTGTTGTTGTCCAAGTAAGGTCGCCTGCTTCACTGACATCAGTGATTTCATTACCAAATTGGTCATACAAGGTATGAGACACTGCACACCAAATTCCAGCAGGAACTGTACCTTGACATCCCTCGACTACAAAGTAAGAAGGAAGACCTGTTTCGACAGTAATGGAAACCGTTGTTGTTTGGGTTGTACCAGTAAGGTCCACCCAAGAAACTTGCACCGTTTGAGCACCGCTTGCATAAGCGATAAACAGTCCTTCAGTATTCAAATCCATGCTACCATTACTTGGCAAATAATTGATGGTTTGTCCTGAAACTGTGTTTCCATGTTGGTCGACCACATATGCTGTAATCTGCAACGAATCGTCCGCAGAAATCGTTGCTGATTCTGGGAGTACAACGAGTTCAACAGGTAGACCAGGTGTAACCGTAACGATTTCGCTGGAGCAAATGATTCCGAAGCATGCTGAAACAGTGTGTTGACCAGATGCATATGGAGTGAAGACTCCTGCTTGAGAGATGCTTCCATTGGTAGCACTCCAAAGAACTGGTGCATTGATGGCCATCGTCAAATGGTCGAAGGCAGCATAAGAAAACGTAACAGAAGTATCGGCATCAGTCGTCGGAGCTGTCGGCGTCAAATCGATTGAAGTTACATTGGTGTGATTCAACAATATTTGTGGTCGATTGTCCTCTAAGCCATTTTCACTTGATACGAAGTTAGCAAGTAATGTTCCACGATTCGGAGTAGCAATAATAATCCATGCATTATCGTTGTCGATTAACATTCCATTGACGCCAATATCGAACCAAATCCAACGCTTTTCGGTCATATCGGATTCTACGAAAGTAGAGATTGGTGTAGCATCATAATCGATGCCCGCTTGCATCCCTGGTGTCCCCCAAGCGCCAGAAGAGGCAGTTGAGGAAGCATTCCATGTCGAGGATGATTGAGCCCATTGAGTGTTGATAATTCGATGAACACTGAAGGTCATTTCATTCGCTCCACCCGTGGAAACCCAAGAATCAAGATAGAGTCCAATACTTGCCGAATGAATATTTGCAAAGGCAGGGAGTGGAACTTGGTTATTGTCCAATGCAAAGGTGAATCTGGCTTCCATACCTGAATTCGCACCGAAGTAGGTACCTAATTCAGCAAGTGCAGCATCGCCATAGTTCGTCGTAGGGTTCGCTTCACTGAGGTGTGTTTCTCGAATATTGGTGTGTCCAAATTGCATCACTTCGTTTCCGGTTTGGAAGGTATAGGTATAGGTCAAGTCGCTGTTATCGGTATGGTGTGGGTCTCCGATGGCAAAACTCCAGCGCGAGGACGAAGGACCAGGAATCGATTGATTGACACCTTGTACCCACCAAGTAAACACTTCACCTGTTGTGAGTGAGTCGGTAAATCTGAATGAAGTGCCGATAATTTCACTCGCTTCCCAAGAATTGAATTTGTAGACGCCTGTTTCATTTGCAATCGTTACGACGTATCCAGTCGCCCCACTGACTGCAGACCATGTGAGAATTGGTTTGTCATCAGGCTGCAAAGTTGGAGCAGTTATATTGTAGAGCACTTGGCCGTCTTGAGGAGAGGTCAAAACAGGTTGAGCCGGAGGTTGAATGCCATTGACGTTATCGACATACTGAACAACTAACCGAGGCCTGTACGTTTCATTGATGCCTTCTGATGAATAGAAGGCATGATTGGTAGAAGGAGTACCTACTGACTTCAAGAGAATTGTCATCGTTAAATTACCGTTTGCTACATTACTTTGAGCAAGACTGGTGAGGTCCCATTCGACCCAACCAGAGGCTGGGGTGAGTGTAAGTGTTGAACGAGTGATTTCACTTGACATGCAAGGAACATTGGTATTCCAAGTCACTGAAGATTCGGTAAAAGATGAACACGCATGTGCAGAAATTGTCGTAGATGTTGTACCGGTTACACCAGTTCGATACATTCCAAGAAGCATAGCAGTTGGAGTCATGGCTGTAGGCCAAGGCATTGAACTCAAATCAAATTCAAGATAAATCTGACTTTCACCCGTACCCGATGCAGAAGTTCCGAGATTGAGTTGAGTAGATGAACCTAGATTGCCTGTGGCAGAAGATGATATCTCGGCATCTGGCACATCTGGGAGAAGTCCTGTTTGCGAGAATATGGAACCACGACTCACTTGAACAGTGTAGTTTCCTAACCCATCTGTGAAACCTTGGTCATCAGGGACGCGGAATTTCTGAACATTCGACCAGTGTCCAATACGGCCATCTTGGTCTCCACGAACACGCCAGTATTTCCAGTCGTCGCCCTTGTCGATATCCGAAACGGATAAGGTCAGGTTTTGTGCATCCCATGTCGCATTTGTAACGTTTCCATCAGCAACTGAATTCGAATCGATACATTCCAGGTCTTGAGTCATTCGGTCGTTTGAGGAACCGCACAAGACCCATTGGGTATGGTTGCTATCACTGGATGACCAATTCGCATCTACAAATTCAGCACCACTTGGAGTCGATGCTGAAAGATTCCAAAGCGTGGAACCATCCACTGGACCCATATTCGTAGGATGAGAAGGGGACCAAGGCGATGTTAATTCATAATTCATGGTGAGTTTCGGTCGGTCAGAGATACTTGAGTATTCACTGCTGGCGATGTAATATGTGCCATCAACTGTGCCATCTATTTCTTCTGGTTGAATCAGAATATTAAGGCTCTCTTGACCCCGTTCAATCGCATGTTGAAGCATCGCAGTGACGTTGATTTCAAAGGTACTGCTGCCGTTAATCCAGAATCCATTTGTTTCAGGTATGTCGCTGTCAACAGAATGGTATGCGCCTGAACCCATCCATGAGGTCGTGTTGTTTCCTGGATGAGCCCAACTTGAACTTTCATCCCACCCGGTAATCATTTCAGAAACAGTAACGAATATTTCATCAGAACCGGCAACAACACTGATTTCTAAAGTTGCATTATTGATTTCATACGATGTTGGGAATGGGAGTGTTGAAAAATCGATTTCCATCAAAGTTGTCGAATGCAGTATGCTGTTTGTAGGACTTTGGCCAACAGAGAGATATGAAGACCCACCGTTATTTCCAAGTGAATTACCTTCATCCAATGTTGTGTCTTGGGTGATTCTTGGGTATGATTCAGATTCAACCATTGCACCTTCTTGGAGGGAAATCCACGCATGCGTGGAATCGATTTCACCAGCATCCGTATCAGGAATGTGGAATATGGTAGAGTTACTTTGTGGACCAATCATTCCAGATTGAATCGGTTGAACAGTCCAACGAACCGTTTGTGAATAATCGATTGGCGAAGTAGGCTGGAATGTTTGATTTGTTAGATCAAACATGCTCGAATCAACTCGTGAATCGAAGGTGTATCGGCCCGCCATGTCATCTGTGGAATCAGCAAAAATGTGAATTCGCCATGCATCAGCGGTTAACGTAGAGGGAGAATTCCATGAGAAGAGGGGCATCTCGTCGGCAAGAAGTGCGTGTGAGGTTGTATCCCATGAGAGGGAATCATTTGCCGGCCCACTGTTGACTCCCGTCGAAGTTGGAACTGGACTTGTACCGTTCGACCAGGTCAAATTGAGCCATGGGTGTTGACTGGAAAGGCCTTCAGTAGAAGTAAAGGTCACGACGTTCGGTCCGTTCGAATAAGCAGTGATATCATTGGATGCATACAGAGCCAATGAAAGGGTCGAAGAACCGGAATCCAAAGCAGCCTGTACTGCTTCACTCACATCCCAAGTCATCCAACCAGCACTGACTGAATCTTGCAAATCAACATATGGTCCAAGGTCAACGCCAAGGTCCCGTCCACCAAGTTGCGACCAATTATTTGTTCCATCATAGGTTGTATCGTTCGCACTTGTTGTCCAATTTTGATACACTGGACGAACAGCAATTGGTTCACCTGCAGATGATGAAAATTCAGAATAGAGGTTCATTTGAGCAGAGGTGACGCGTGCATTTGTTGGCTGTGGAATCGAATTTAGTGGTATTCTAATAAGCGAAATGGCTTGTCGGTCATACGCAACTGCACCGACTTTCATTTGCGATGAAGAATTGTATGTATTCGATGAACCACTTCCAGATTCAATCACATACGTATCCAAGAAGTTCGGGAGATTTAAACTCGGCATTGCCTCTCTATGATGCAATTCAACCGAAGCACACGAACCATCTGGACATGTTTGCCATGTGGTCAAATCAGGGATAGAGAAGGAAAAGGAATTCGACCAATTACCGATTTGGTTGGTCGAAGATATCGCTCGAACTCTCCAATACCATGTTGCACCATCATCCAAATCTGCAACTGGGTCGTATGACAAGTTCGTGGCATCAAATCCAGCATCGTTCCATGAAGTCTTAGTCAGAAGAGAAGTGGAATCGAATGTTGGCGATGTATCCATTTGAACTGCCCAACCACCAACTGCTAAATTTCCACCAAATGACCATGTAAGCGTTGGTCGCTTATTTGGAGTGAGGTCAACACCGCCCCCCATAGACCAGGTGCCGTTCAACGGAGTGAGGGGTACAGGGTTATTTGGAACTGCATTGGAACCTGGAACATAAACAAAAGACAATTCAGGCCTTTGAGCATCTGCTGCTATACCTGGATACAATTGAACTTCACGGCTTTGACCTGTTCCAGTGCCGAGAATTCCAATCAAGAAATCAACACTACGGTTCTCACGCATTGCGTTTTGAACCCCTAAGGTGACATTCCATTCGATACTATCGCCTGTAACATAGGATGTGTCAAGTTGAACTGAGTCAAGTAATGAGGACCGTTCCCAGCCCTTTGCACCAGCCATGCCCCAGTTATTTGTTCCATCGTAGCTTGACCAAGTCGCGCCATCATCGGTCCAATTGTGTTGGCGGCTTTCCCATACTGCAACTTTCGGTGAATTTGATGGAGAACTTGCAATCATCATCGAAAGGTGAGCGGATTCAACAGCGTATCCAGCAGGGAGAAGATTTGAGCGCAGGTTGCAATTCAAGAGACCAAGTGCTTCGATTGGATAGGTGTTGTATGAGATGAGAAGTGTCGATTCATCGTTATAATTTTGCGAGGGTGTACCACTGTCGACATAGGTGTCAAGACATTCAGGATACAAACCATCAGTTGTCCCATTACCATGCTTCATTCGGAACTCATATCGGTCTCCGCCAAGCCAAGTACTTTCGAGTGAACTCACAAGGAAATTCGATGTGGACCACTCTCCAAAGCGCCCATCTGAATCTTGATAGGCCATTCTCCAAAAGTACATGTTTCCAGCAGTCAAGGCAAGGTTTCCAGTCATGTTGAGTATACCATCCGATGGTGTGAAATCAGTATCCACAGCAGTGTTGGAAACCCAAACTCGGTTTCTAAATTGTTCATCGGTTGCCAGTTGGAGAATCATGTCATGGTTTACAGAAGAAGGAGTCCACGTTACAGATGGTGTCAAATTTGCAGTGAAGTTGTGTCCAGATTGATTCCAAACAGCTTCACCACCGATTGGTCCAGTCAAACTCACAGATGCCATAGGAGTTGTTGGACCCCATGTATAGGTAATCGAAACTGCAGGCTTCTTCGCATCATCCAGAGCGTCAGAAGAATAAAACACGGTGCTCTTGGTCCCTGTTGATGAATACGCTTCGTTTTGGCCTCGTGCAGTAATCATGAAATCAGCACTGTCGGTTGAACCACTGTTCAACCAAGACTGCAAGACATCGGTGAATTCAAAGCCGAATTTAGAACTGGTTTGAGAACCGTTGATTCCGGTGTCAGAAGCGGTTGATGAATAGGTACGTCCACCGTCTGCCCAACTGTTCGAGTTGGAACCACGGTTCCAAGTGACTTCACTTTCAATCCATTGGTTTGGAACCATTTCATGCATCGAGAGAAGAGCGTTGTTGGATGCTGTATCCCGGGTAAGGTTGAGATGTGCATCGACAATTGTCGCATTCGATGGAAGACCGAGTAACCCCAAGTGGAAACGGACATGGATAAGTGATTCTTTGTTCGAGGTAACACTGGTTTCCAAGAGGTCGGTCGAGCCATATTTGGAATTCTTACTCAACTGATTTGAATACGAGTCTTCAATGAAATTACCAACTGCACCAAGGTCGTTAATATCAACTTCGATACTTGCTGTACCATCACCATTATCTGTGACAGAATGGGCAGGTAGAAGGAAATTTTTGGTTGCCGACCAGTCGCTTAAAGTATCCGTTGAATCAATGCTTCGCACACGATAATACACTTGTGTTCCGTTCGAAAATTGCTCGCTGAGAGGGACTGAGAACATGCCACTGGTTGCTGTCGTTGTGAACGTGTCCCATAATGTTGAATAATGCCATTCGAGGTCGTTTGCAACCTTGAATTGATTATCGAGAGAGAGTTGGTATTCGACATGACTCCCAACCAACGAGTTGTAGGAAAGGGTAGGGGTTGTGTCCGCAGTCAAGATCAAGTCTCCGGTCATTAATGGCGTATCATCAACAGCGAAATCCGAAGCTACAGAGCCGCCATTACCTGCTGCTGAAGTCGATGTCACCAGAATAAGTTCTGGACGGTCTAACAGATTGGTTGTGTCGGAAAGGAAGCATTCATATTGTGAACTAAGTGCAGAAAGCAGAAGACTTACTGAGGATTCATTTGACAAAGCAGCTTCTTGTGCAATTCCCGTGACATTGAGTGAAAAAGTACCGTTGGTCGAGGCGCGGAACGGTGGCTCCCACGCACCACGGTCACTCATGCCATCTGCGCCAAAAGTATTCCATGGAGTACCGATATCTGCTTGAGCCCATGTTGCTGTAGATGAATTCCAAGGCGAAAGAGACGCTGGATAGATGATGATATCAGATGATGAAAGTGAGTTTTCATCGCACACAATGTTCAACGTTGCAGAATGTACAGTGCTGGACGAAGTGAAATTCATTGGGAATTCAAACAAAAGTCGACTTTCAAATCCAGCATCAGAAACACCGAGATATCCTGTTCCACTTTGATTGTAATTAGTGGTAGGATTGAATTCATCGATATACGTGTCAGCGGAAGCAGAGTGCATTGAAGTGACAAGAGAAACGCTGTGCTGCTCTGCGAGTTCCACCTCATAGTCAATTGCCTGAGGCAACAGTAAATCTGCAAATAAAAACATCAAAACGAGGAAGATGGTCAAAGTGGTCCGACGGGGGGCTGTCTCGCGTGGCATGGGGCTCAATGCGTTCAAGCCCTGCGCCATATACTGTCTTTTCCCCTCTACGCCCACGAAAGCGAGAGTGAGAATATGAAAAATACACGATAGAGAGACTCTCTCGACTTGGAATTTCTTCGATTGAAAAGGGAATGTTCAAGGAGGCTCGGCAATGACATCTGCGTATGAGCGAACTTTGGGTTGAAAGACACCGCCCCCAGTCCGTCAATCAAATCCGTGGGCAAGCAGCAGTTGTTCAGCGTTTGATAATCTATTCAGAAAAGAAAGAATTCCCCCATTTGTTGTTTGCTGGCCCTCCAGGGACGGGGAAAACAACTGCTGCAATGGCTTTGACAAAGGATGTATTTGGAGAAGAATACCGCCGGAATCTACTCGAAATGAACGCATCCGATGAGCGGAAACTCGAAAGTATTCGCACCAAAGTCAAGCAATTTGCACGAACTGCCCCCTATGGCGGTGCTTCCTTCAAAATTATTTTCTTGGACGAAGCGGATGCTTTGACCAATGATGCACAAGGTGCTCTTCGACGAATTATGGAACAGTATGCAGAAACATGCAGATTCATTTTGTCATGTAATTATTCTTCCAAAATCATTGAACCGATTCAATCACGATGTGCAGTGTTCCGATTCCGGCCCTTGGCCGACGCTGATGTCAATGCACAAATTCACTATGTTGCAAAAGAGGAAAGCGTGAAATTGGACGATGATGCTGGGGAGGCTTTGACTCGCATCTCACAGGGCGACTTACGTAAAGCACTCACTGGCCTCCAAGTCGCCGCAGCTCTGGATATGAAAGTTACACGAGAATTGATCTATGAGACCTCGGCAACTGCTCCACCCGAAGCACTCCATCAATTCCTCATGGCATGTCGAGATGATGGGTTCCATGCTGCACGACGTCGATTGCGTGAATTACTGGATAAATATGGACTTGCAGGAACTGATTTTGTGAACCAATTACACCGAGAACTCTACACCGCTGATTTCCTCACTGAAGACGCCAAGTTGGACATGACTGAATGGATGGCTGAAGTCGATTATCGCTTGGTCGAGGGCGGTGGTGAACAAATTCAATTGGATGCACTTACTGCACGACTTGTCACTCATTTACGTGCATAATTTCACTTTCACTTTTCGCTAAGGGCGTTAGAAAACAACTCCTTACCTATCTCCTCGGCTGAGATATGACGACTCTTGTCAACCGTTGCTTAGACCTCATGTGTTGGACTGCCGCTGCACCATTGGTTCGCGCATTACGAAAAAGACAATTGCAGAAGCAAACTCAAGAACAGCGTGATGTTCACAGAATCAGCCGATTGCTCAACAGTATTCTGTTAGCACACAGCGATTTACTTTCATGAGTCAGGCGTTTCTGGAAGCAGTTCAACGACTCTGAGTTTCCATTCGTATACGCGAGAATTCTCCCAAGGGTCTCCTTGTTCTGAAATCGTCACGATGATATTATGCTCTCCAATCGAGAGGTCTGAGCCAAGAAGGATTGCAAAGGCTTGGTCTAAATCACCATGCGGCATAAGTTTTGAACTGCGTTCAGTATTCGAAATATTCCCGGTGTTTTCAGCGATAACTTCCGAATTATTCACCCAGAAATCATCATCACTTTCAAGTTCTACATCGCCCGCATTATTGGAAAGCGTAACCGAAATACTTGCTCCTTCAACATTGACGTTATCTGCTAATCCAAAGAGAAGCCAAATATCTCCAGTTAATTTTGCGCCTTGCTCGACTTCCCATGTGAGAGCCCCTGTGTCACCGATGCCCTTCGAAAAATTAAATTCATCTCCCTCGTTTTGAACCAAAACCCACTTGTCCGCTAATTGCGGCGCCACAATGTCGCCCAAAGGAGGGTTCACAAGAAGAAAGGCCATGGCTAAGAACGTGAATGTGTGGAGGAAACCTGCTTTGAACCAAGTTCCTTTCGTATACAATTCATTGAAAGATGAAGGTAAAACCATTCGGTGAACCTGCGGAATGAGGAAAATTGCAGCCAATGGGGCCAAGTAAAGGATATCGGATTTTTCAACAGTGGTCCTTGGCATCAAAACATAGCGCATCAGTAAAGAAATAACTACGGAGAAAGTAATAACTAGCCACATCGATGCAGTTTCTGCTTTTTCTTTAGCAACGTGTTTGACAGGGTCGAACGCCTCGATTCCAAGGTCGCGTCCACTGCGACGCTTCATACGCTCTTTACCTTCATCAGCCGCCCGTTTTTGACGGTCCACAGAGGCAGCCGCCATCGCGGTATTGAGGTCAACCATGCTAACTCGTAAGGAGTAGAGTGCATGAAGGCTACGGTGAAATTACATCACTTTCCATCCGTATGGTTGAAATGGGGAACGCGACAGGCGAGAGATAAGCCGGGGTGGCGTAGTTGGTGGCGCGTCGGACTCATAGGGCAGCCTACAAGGCAATCGTATGACGTGCAAACCCCTTGCGGTGTCTGAGACATCCGAAGGTCGCGGGTTCAAGCCCCGCTCCCGGCACCATTCC
>MDSW01032009.1_pt1 | contig 18021 bp, 15 predicted proteins | sample 811171 | NCBI WGS metagenome assembly MDSW01 (sample SAMN05326641, study PRJNA326480) | marine metagenome | isolation source: seawater | place: Atlantic Ocean: North West | collected 2012
ATGCCAAGACGCCAGCTGCCAGATAGTAGATCAGATATCGAGCGTGACCCATGTCATCTTCGACATTATCACCAAAGATAAAAAGAAACCACATATTACCGAGGAGGTGCATCCATCCGCCGTGCAGAAAAATACCTGTCAGTAATGTGAGGTAAACAGGAATCGGTGTGGGACGAAGACCGGGCACAGACACTTGATATTGCTGCCCTTCATATTCAACCTCCCGTATGGTTGGTTCGGTAACGATATCTTGGCCAGTCACAATTTCGGCTGGCACCTGACAGAAGGCCAACGTGACATCGTCGTTTTTGCCGCCCTGTTGAAACAGCACAAAGACAACCACGTTTGCTGCGATGAGCGACCATGTCACCCATGGAACTCTTTGCCGATCAGAATTGTCATCACTCAGTGGGAAAACCATAGTCGTACGATAGAAGGGAAACCAACGATACTGTTGTCACTCTGACAACTTATCAGTCTCTTAATGTACGCACTGCAATTGAAAAAGGGGACTCTTCTACGCAGCTTTCGAGCGTTGCGACCCCTTTGTCTTCTGAGTCGGTGCAATTTCAGATTCTTCCAGCTTCTGTTCAATCCAGCCATCGACACTCCAAGGACCACCTCCGGCATAAATTAATGCAAGGAGTCCACCGCCAATTGCCATATTTTTCATGAATTGAATTATTTGTAATTGCCTCTGTGCTGGATCAGCGATCATCCAAAAATCATGGAAATAAAATGTTGCTGCCGCGAGAAAGACGAAGAGGAAAGCAGCTCCTATCCGTGTCCATGCACCTGCCAAAAGCGAGAGACCGCCGATAAGAATAAGACCAATTGCGCCAAACAACGCTAACCGAGGATTCGGAATTCCCTCGCTAGCCATATATTCAGCCGTCTGTGAAAAGTGACGAATCTTGCTGTCAAAAGCGCTGAATAAAAAAATCGCTACGAGCATAAAGCGAGCCATTAGAGACACGCATCCCTGAACAAAATTGGCAACCTGTTCCATGATGTAACCGTTTCTGCCTTTATCTCGCAGTCCATATCCCAAACCAGAGAACTTCTAGAAGATACTCGCGTTCGCTTCTATCCACCGCAAGACCGGATAGCCCGTTAAGATTGGCAATCTTGAGAAACAAGGTAGCTGAATGACCTTCTTCACCATTCAGCCCAACAATCAGTCGTTAGTCAGTCCAACGCCGGTTGCTGACACGTCACGCAGTGAACTGCTCCCCGCCCACGAATTAATTCGAGGGCTGAAAATGGAACTACTTCTCGATCTGGAAAGAAGCGTTGAATTGTCACTATCGCGACTGCATCCAGATCGTGACCAAAGGTTGGAACAATGACACCACCATTCACAATGAAAAAATTGAGATAGCTGGCCGGAAGCTGCACATCATCAAAAAAAACACGTGGTGGCAAATCGATGGGTACAACGTCGAGCAATCGTCCACTCGCATCCCTAAGACTTTTCAATAATGCAAAATTTGCCTCGAGTGATTCATGATTGAGATCACTCCTATCAGGTTGGCGAGCCGCAACAACACACCCCGGTGCAACAAAACGAGCCAATTGATCAATATGACCATCCGTATCATCACCAACGAGATCGCCATTTACCCAAAGAACCGTATCGACACCTAAGGAAGAACGAAGGACTGCGGTTAGATCCTCTCGACTATACCCTAGATTTCTTTGTGGATCATCGATGCAACGATGATTTACCAAGAGTGTTCCTTCGCCATCTGTTTCAATCGCACCACCCTCAAGAACTATCTCAGCCTCTTCGACTTGAAGACCAAGATAATTTGCGATTTTTCCGGCGACAGCAGCATCAGCATCCCAAGAAGGATATTTCCCACCCCAGGCGTTGAATCCAAAGTTCACGATCCCAAGTTCCGCGTGAACACTCTTCGACTTCAGAAAAACTGGTCCCGTATCTCGTAGCCATGAGTCATCCGTTGGAATTTCAATGAGAGCGACTTGGTCAACACCCTCCAGCAATGATGAGGCGTGACGAAGCACATCCTCACTGCCAATGACACGCACCGGTTCATAACAAGCAAGAAGCCTGACAAGCTTGGCAAAAGCCAGTGGCACTTCGTCGAAATCACCAAGAAAAGTGTCTCGTCGATGAGGCCAGGCAAGCCAGGTTGCAGCATGTGGCTCCCATTCGGCAGGAAACCGAAAGCCGTTTGTTGGTGAAGATAATCCTTCAACCTTCATTCCATCGAAACTCCGTCATCAATCTGCCAAAATTTGAACAGCCAAGAGATTTTTTTGGGCTCCAATCAAACCATCCCAACATGTGATTAGAACACAAGCCAAACATCGCGATTCAAAACACAGAAACACATTGAAGCAGTTCTGAATTCATTTTCACGCTACGTAGGTAACATCTTGGGATTTCATCCAGGGACAACCTGGCTCAGCTTGGCCGCTGGGACTGGGTACTGTTCTGCTAGCTCGGCCACTTCTCGGCGAGTTGTCTCGATCACCTGTGAGTCTTCCGGTGATTTGAGGACTTGAAGAATCCAAGCAGCCACCTGCTCCATCTCGTCAGCCCCCATTCCTCGTGTTGTAAGGGCGGGCGTGCCTAATCGAATTCCTGATGGATCAACAGGCTTCCGCTCATCGTATGGAATCATATTTTTATTGCAGGTGATCCCACAGCAATCCAATGCCTCTTCAGCTAATTTCCCACCAAGACCGAGCGGCGTGACATCAACCAGCATGAGATGGTTATCGGTACCTCCGCTCACCAGTTTCACACCACCGGCCGCAAGCGACTGAGCAAGCGCCTGAGCATTCGCAATAACCTGTTCCGCATATTCTTTGAAGTCTGGTTTAAGCGCCTCTGCAAAGGCAATTGCTTTTCCTGCAACAACATGCATCAATGGCCCGCCTTGAGTTCCTGGGAACACAGCCCGGTCGAGATCTTTTGCATGTTCTGCTCGGCACATGGCAATTCCGCCACGTGGCCCTCTCAAAGTCTTGTGTGTTGTGCTTGTCACAAAGTCTGCATGAGGCACCGGACTGTTGTGAACACCGGCAGCAACAAGGCCTGCATAGTGTGCCATATCGACCAATAATTTTGCTCCAACTTCATTGGCTATCTCCGCAAAACGTTCGTGTGGGATTTCCCTCGGATATGCGCTTGCTCCAGCAACTATCAACTTTGGCTTATGTTCGCGGGCAAGTCGAACGATCTGATCAAAATCAAGAAGATGGTCATCCTGCCGAACGCCGTAGTGAACAAAACGATACAAGATGCCTGAGCTATTCAGTCGCATTCCATGAGTGAGGTGACCACCATGCGCCAAGTCGAACGCGAGCACTGTATCGCCTGGCTTGATAGCTGCGAGGTAGACCGCTGAGTTTGCTTGGCTTCCAGAGTGTGGCTGCACATTTACGTGCTCAGCGCCGAAAAGCTGCTTGGCCCTGTTGCGCGCGAGGTCTTCGACCGTGTCAACAAATTCACAACCGCCATAATATCTTTTGCCGGGATACCCTTCGGCATACTTATTGGTCAAGACGCTCCCGACTGCCTGCATAACTGCTGGGCTGGTAAAGTTTTCACTTGCAATCATTTCGAGGCCTTCTGCTTGCCGAGTTTGCTCCGCAGCGATTGATGACCAAATTGCCGGGTCTTCTAATTCAACAAAGTTCACAGATCACCTCTCGGTTATGTAGCAGCTTTAGAAACAGTGCGTCAGACTCCATTTAGAACAATCTTAGACTATTGTGTGAGCGAAATGGCAGGTCGTCAACGAATGAAAATGAATCCGGGTAGCAGAAGCGGCTCTGGCATGAATGTAATCACCGGAATGACAAATGAGCCGAGGCCGAGAATTGTTCTCGCAGTGCCCAATGGCTTCGGCTCATTTCGAATAGGCGGATGATCGACACCCATAAACGTGATTAAAACAACCATCAAAACCCAATGGTCTGCTCCAGTAATAATAATAGCGGTTATGGCTCCGAGGAGGACACTTCGGGCCACCCAGCACGAACGCCTTCCGAAAAGAGCATGGCAAATGTGCCCACCATCGAGTTGGCTGAGGGGAATCATGTTCAGTCCAGTTACCAGAAAACCTACCCATCCAGCCATTAAGAATGCATTCGGGGTAAGCACCTGGCCGATCGGTAAATCTGGTCGAACAAGTTGCAAAAGCCATGTTGCAAGTAACGGCATCGAAAAGAGGCTGGTATCTGCCGGTTGGGCAAGCACGAGCCCCACTGCAAAAAGAGGAACCGCAACAAAAAAACCAGCGAACGGTCCAGCTAAGGCGATATCAAACAATTGTCGTCTGTCTGCCCGAGATCCTTCCATGCCGATTACGGCACCGAGTGTCCCAGTCAGCATCACCGGTAAAGGTAAAAAAAATGGAAGTGTTGCGGGAATTCGATGGCGCCACGCTGCAACAAAGTGACCTGCTTCATGTGCCGTCAAAATTGCCATGACTGAAACCATATAAGTCAGGCCTCGGAACCAATGCACTGTCAGATCATTCGTAAAGCCACCATAAAGACCAAGAACCACTGGTCGCCAACCGACTGTCCCAGCTGCAAACGTTGTGAGGCAGGTTCCCAGAAAGAGGTACATCTGTAATCGAATGCGTGCCGATTGTGGCTGAGCACGATTGAGCCCCCCCGCCTGGTGATTCTCGTTTGTTGACAAAACCACCGGCAACCGGGAAGTCTCAGGCGAAGTGGAAAAATCAAGTGTTTTGACAGGGTCTTCTCTCATGGCACACACAGAATAGCCCTTGAGAAAGAAATTTGACTGCTACACTTTTATTTCTCTGAAAAACTGGGTGCATAGTTTTACCTACAATAGAGCGTGAGCCATCTTCTCGGAAAGCAAAAACCATCTGTGCCATGAGTGATATAGCCCCCAATACAATAGAATCTACTGGTATTCGACGACAATTTGCCGGCATCGACCTTCAGGAGTTGGCAAAAAGACACGGAACCCCGCTCTACGCGTACGATGCGTCTGTAATCCAGCAGCGATGTGCTGACCTGAGTGATTGGGACACAGTTCGCTTTGCACAAAAAGCGTGTTCAAACCTTGCAATCCTTGACCTTGTGCGGCGCGAAGGTGTGCTTGTGGATGCTGTAAGCCATGGTGAAATCGCAAGGGCCATCGCTGCGGGCTATCCAACAAAAAGCTCATCAGAAGACCAAGACGATCTACCCGCAGCAGATCCAATTGTTTACACGGCAGACATTTTTGATCATGAAAGTCTCGACGCCGTCGTTCAACATGGCATTCATGTCAATTGCGGTTCCGCGGACATGCTTGAACAATTGGCACAACGCGTGCCAGGTGCAAACGTAACACTTCGAGTGAATCCAGGATTTGGACACGGTCATAGCCAGAAGACCAATACTGGAGGAGAAGGCTCCAAGCATGGCATCTGGCATGAAGCGATCCCAGATGTTCTTCAACGCGCGGAGTGGGCAGGACTCGCCGTAACTGGCCTTCATATGCATATTGGCAGCGGTGCCGATTTGAACCATCTCGCTACGGTTGCAGACTCTCTTGAGAAGACAGCACGCGATATTGGCCGTTCCCTTACGATGATTAGTGCAGGTGGAGGACTTCCGGTTCCTTATCAGGAAGGTGAACACCGAGCTGACCTGTCGGAATACTTCAAGCTGTGGGATACCACCAGAAAGCGTCTCGAGGATTCTTTTGGTCATCGAATTCGACTGGAAATTGAGCCCGGTCGGTACCTGACTGCTGAGGCCGGCATTCTGGTCACCGAAGTAAGAGCGATGAAGCGACAAGGTTCAAAAAAGTATCTCTTGGTTGACGCAGGCTTCCATACTCTTGCCCGACCAGTATTGTATGGCTCGTATCACCCGATGAGCCTCTGCCCAACATCGACGACACCTCCGCACGAGATCGAAGCCGTCGCAATCGGTGGACCACTTTGTGAATCTGGCGACATCTTCACTCAGGAAGAGGGTGGTTTCGTATCGACTCGTGACCTCCCCCCTGCCCGTGTTGGTGACCTTCTTGTTATTGAAGTTGCTGGTGCCTATGGATTCGTCATGGCCAGCAATTACAACTCAAAACCTTTTCCTGCCGAAGTCCTCATCGACGGCGGCACATCGCGGCTTGTTCGGGCACGGCAGACTGCTGAAGAGCTCTTCGCTGGTGAGTCGGTTCCTCATCAGTAAAGCCAAATTCGACAAAGATGACGACTGATTCTCACTCGCTGCCATTTTTTCAGGCTGAAAGTGAACACATGTGGAAACCTGATCTCTCTCAAACACCACACTCACAGTGAAATCAGACAAAAAACAGTATTTTTCACGTTTCAGACGGGATGGATCTGGTACCCGAGTAATTTGATTTGGTCGGAGGAATTCTCACCGCTACAATAAAGTCGTTCAGAATTCCCATTCCAAACTCCGATAGCAATTCATATGGCAAAGCAGGGACCAAGAAAAAAACTTCCGAAGGAACTGGCAGTAATCAATGCTGATAACTGTACTGGCTGCGAGAGTTGTCTCGAAGTCTGTCCAGTTGACTGCATTTTCAAAGTGCAGCAGTACGATCAATTTCATAATCTTCAAAGTTGGTGTGAAATTGACATCGAACGTTGTGTTGGCTGTGAAGTTTGCGTCCATATTCCCGGGAAAAAGACGAACCCTTATGACTTGAAGGTCTGCCCATGGGATGCGATTGAAATGATTGCGACCGAAGAGGTGGCTGTTGCCGTTTCACAGATGGGCGGTCCACCGGAATATGTTGAGGAGAATTGGGACCGCCTCGTTGACACCGCGCAACATTTGGCTGAACTGAAAGCCGCGAAATAGGCGGGCGCAAAGGGTGCCTAAGATTTTGTCTGATTCAAGCTTTGCGTCTGCTCGAAAAAACTGTATGGTGTACATATATACACGTTTCAGTCGCTGAGTTGCACCATGCCGCATTCCCAACTGCAGGAAAGTTCGCCGCTTATTCGGCACGAACATGTGTTCGATCGACTCAGGCTCGCTGCGATACCTGGGCTCGGCCCAATCCTCCGGCGGCGTCTAATCCGTCAATTTGGCTCGGCATCCAGTGTTTTACAAAAAAGTGCGGCATCACTTGAAAGCATTCATGGCATTGGACACCGCCTTGCATCTGCAATTTCAATGAGCCGTACTCACGACAAAGCATCTCGTATTCTTGAAGACTGTCAGCAGCATGGTATCGATATTATCTTGGATACAGACCCGGTATTTCCTGACCTTCTTTCTCAGATTCCGGATCCACCTGACATGCTTTTTGTTCGTGGGACGATCGATCCCTGCGATAGTCTTGCAATCGCAGTTGTTGGTGCTCGCCACGCCACCAAAGCCGGTCAGCGAATTGCACACGCTTTTGCAGAGGGCCTTGCTCGCGCCGGCTTGACGATCGTTAGTGGCTTGGCCCGCGGTATCGATGCCGCTGCACATCGTGGTGCGATCAATGCGGGTGGAAGAACTATTGCGGTACTAGGGAGCGGCTTACGCAATATCTATCCACGGGAACATCATCAATTAGTTGAAGATGTCATTCATCATGGAGCTGCAGTCAGCGAACTTCCTCCCTCAACGCCACCACACGCAGCGGCTTTTCCACGACGGAACAGGATCGTATCAGGTCTTTCCCTCGGTACCATTGTAATCCAAGCCTCTCAACGTTCGGGTGCACTCATAACGGCACGACTAGCAGGGGAACAGGGACGTGATGTCTTTGCCCTTCCTGGACCCATCGAGTGCAGAGTGTCAGCAGGGTGTCATGGCCTTATTCGTGACGGCGTCACACTTGTGACATGTATTGATGAAATTCTTGATGAGCTGGGACCATTCCATAAAAAGGTCCGAACTTCAGACGGGCGTGATATTCACAAACCAGCAGAGCTACAACTTGATGAATTTGAACAGAATGTACTAGCTGCGATTGATGCCACTTCTGATCAGACTGAAAAAACCACCATCGACGCGGTTGTTGAATACATGAACATTGAACCTTCTCGTGTACTTGCAGCGTGTGCCGCCCTCGAAATTCGCAGGATAGCTATCCGTTCACCGGGAAACATTATCGAGCGTCTTTAGCCCCGCGAAAGAAAAAGAACGTGTGCGGTGCTCGCAAAATAAGCGGGCTCTTTCTCTCCGGTCATGGCTGACTCTACAATCAGCGGCATGGATACATCACTCTTTCATCGTGTAGAAGAAGTCTGCGGCCGCCTCCTTCAGCTACGAGACTCTCTTTGACTACGCTGGTCGAACTGAATCAGCAGTCAAACTTGAGGCTCAGATGTCTCAGGCTGATTTTTGGAATGACAGTGAAACTGCACAGGCAACTGTCGCTAAACTGAAACAATTGAATTCCATTCTGAAGCCGCTCGATGAATCAATCTCTGCCTCCAATGACCTCGAAGCACTCGTAGAGTTGGTCAAGGAGGACGATTCTTTAGAAAGTGAACTCTCGACTGAAGTTACTCGAGTCGAAGGCCTTGTTGATCAACTGGAATTAACTTCTCTGCTAAGTGGCCCACATGATTCTTGTGACGCACTTGTATCAATACATGCTCGAGATGGCGGCACGGATGCAAACGACTGGGCCGAGATGATGCTGCGCATGTATTCGGCATGGGCTAACAAGAGAGAACTGAGCATAGAACTGCTCGACAGGCAAGACGATGACGTCGCTGGTATTCAGAATGCCACCATTGCAATACGAGGACCATGGGCATATGGATACCTTCGCGGTGAAATGGGCATTCACCGACTAGTGCGGATTAGCCCATTTAATGCAGAAGGGAAACGGCAGACCAGTTTTGCAGCCGTTGATGTGTCGCCCGAAATAAGTGATGACGATACTGATATAGAGATAAAAGATGAAGATATTCGAGAGGACGTTTTTCGAGCGAGTGGCGCCGGGGGACAGCACGTCAATAAAACCTCAAGCGCTATCCGCTTGACCCACTTTCCGACTGGGATTGTGGTTCAATGCCAAAGTGAACGTAGTCAACATAAAAATAGAGCTACAGCCATTAAAATGCTGCGTTCCCGACTTGCACGACTTGAAGAAGAAAAACGTGAAGCTGAGCAACTCGCTAAATACAAACTTCAGCCAAAGACTGGTTTTGGTTCTCAAATTCGAAATTACTTCCTTCACCCAGATCAACGAGTGAAGGATCAGCGAACAGGCCATTATGTAGGAAATTTCCAGAGCGTGCTGGATGGCAATTTAGACGGCTTTCTCGATGCCTACCTGCGATGGAAAGCGTCTGATGCGGCTCCAGTCGCCGTTGACGACTGAGACTGCAACCTGACTGGACGTTTTCCTTCGGGCAGGATAAAGTCGTTCAAACCATTACTCATTTTCCATAGGATTCCCATGGCGGAAAAAGAACAAGCACTTGAAGTTGAAGGCGTTGTGACACAAGCACTGGCAAACACCCGATTTCGGGTGCAGATCGAAGGTGGGCACATCGTCAATGCCCATGTAGCCGGAAAAATGCGAAAGAATTTTATTCGGATCGTCCCTGGAGATAAAGTCAAAGTTGAACTTTCTCCCTACGACCTGACCAAAGGCCGAATAACGTTTCGTGAAAGATAGGTGTGCAGTTATTGCTGCGACGTGTCTTTTGAAGAATCCGTACCCGGCTGTTCCTCAAGCGTTGGTGCTGTTGCATCAGGGAGTTGAGGGGAAGGGGTTTCCTCGGATACATTCTTCTTCGAATTCTGTAATGAACTCGGCTTTGCTGTAGATTCTGCACCTGCGGAAGCACCCTCATTATCTTTCGGCGCAGAGCGATCCGCGCGCTGCTCATCCACCGAATCTTGTCCTGCGGATTTTTTTGTGGGTTCTGCCGAATCTGCTTTGTGCACTTCCTGCTTTGGCTTCTTCTTTTTTAAATCCTTTTTGCCTGCTGAATCATCAGTCCCGGCTTGAATATCAAAAAACTGTTTCAGATCTCCAAATGTTCGTAATGGTGCCTGCCCAGCCTTCATTTCATCAGTCAATGGTTTTTTCGTTTTCCGATCCGGGCGGGAAGTGTAGGTGCGTGGACCACGATCTTGTTTCTTACTCTTTCTTGGACCACTCCCTGATTTTCGATGACCACGACCACTTGGTGGCCCCTTTCTCTCTGCAGACTTCTTTTGATCACTATTCTTTAGAAATTTCTTTTTCGGATTCTGTGAGCGTCCTCTGTTTGCCCCATGCACGGGTTTTGCGCCAGGCCGAATCATTGTCAAAGCGACACGACGGCGGTTCTTGTCGAGTTCAAGAACCCAGACCTTAACAGCCTGTCCAACAACAACAGCTGCATATGGATCACGTATAAACCCACTCGAAAGCTGGCTTACATGCACGAGTCCACTGTCGTGCAAGCCGATATCAACGAAAGCCCCAAAATCAACAACATTGAGTACCGATCCTCGCAGTTCCATCCCGACTTCGAGATCTTCAAACTTGAGTACACCCTGTTTGAACAACGGCTCAGGCAAATCTTCGCGAGGGTCTCGACCGGGCCGCAAAAACTGTTCAACGATATCTGCGAGTAAGAGCCGGCCAACACCTAATTCATCAGCCATAGATGCCAGGTCTGTTTCACCAACTGCATCTGATATCTTCGGATGTTTCTCACGATCAACGAGTTCGGCTGAAGTTGCATCAATTTTTTTCAGCACTTTCTCGGCGACCTCATAGCTCTCTGGATGGATTCGGGTCGCATCAAGTGGATTTGTACCTTCAGATATCTTCAAGAACCCAACTGCTTGAACATAAGCCGCGTCACCAAAACCCGGCACCTCACGGAACTGCTCTCGTGAAGTAAACGGGCCCTTTGCGGATCGCCAATCAATAATTCCTTTTGCAACAGCCTGATTCAAGCCGGCAACATAACGCAAAAGTGCTGGACTCGCCGTATTGACATCGACTCCAACATAATTAACACACCCTTCAACAACAGCATCGAGTGATGCATGAAGATGGCGAGCTTTGACGTCATGCTGATAGAGGCCAACACCAATATTAGCGGGCTCAATTTTCACAAGCTCCGAAAGCGGATCGAGCAACCGACGGCCAATTGATACTGCACCACGATAAGCTGCTTCAAAATCGGGTAACTCTTCACGCGCATACTGGCTTGTCGAATAGACACTCGCTCCTGCCTCATTGACAACCACATAGGCGACATTGTGCTCTTGCAAATCACCGACGATGAGCTCTGAGAGTAAAGATTCTACTTCTCGCCCTGCCGTCCCATTCCCAACGGCAATTACATTACAGTTATGCTCACGAACAAGCTCAACTATTCGAACTCCTGCTGCCGTTTTCTGTTCAGCTTTACCCACTATATGCAGGATGTCACGAGCTAAAGGATTCCCGCAGGAATCCAGCACGACTGCTTTGCAACCACTTTTAAATCCAGGGTCAATCGCAAGAACGACTCGGCCAGCTACCGGAGGCTGCAATAGAAGATTTCTTAAATTTCGAGCAAAAACTGCAATCGCATGCTCTTCAGAGGCATCCGTCATCTCGCGACGCACTTCACGTTCGAGACTAGGCAAAATCAGTCGTGATAGTGCATCGCGGCAACAGCCTTTCAGAAATTCTACATGCGGGTGATCCGTCGGAACAACAAGTTCTTCTGCTATCGTTTGAATTTCTTCGGTCGGCCCTTCGACACGGACTCGAAGAATTTTTGCTCTTTCACCCCTATTCATTGCCAAGACACGGTGAGGTGGCACTTTCTGTAGGTGTTCATCAAAATCGAAATAATCTCTAAAATGCTTTGCTGTTTTTGTCAGGGCCTTACCCGGAGTTTCGATTCGTAGACTACGAAGCCGACCCTTTTGAAACAGAAGTTTGCGTAAGCGTTGGCGGACGTCAGCTCGTGAGCTAAAAAGATCAGCAATAATGTGACCCACGCCAAGGAGCGCGTCAGCTGCAGAGGCAACACCCGAATCATCATCGACAAAATCTGCTGCTCGCTTCTCTAGATCTGCTGCCTGAGAATCTGCCGTGATTATTTCCTGAGCAAGCGGCTCTAATCTTTTTTGTATCGCTTGCTCTGCCAGTGAAAGTCGTTTTGGTTTAAAAGGGAGATAGAGATCTTCAAGGACTTTGGTGTTCTCAGCTGCATCGATCTCCTCACGCAACTCAGGTGTTAATTTCCCCTGCCCTTCAATAGTTCGAAGGATGGTCTGCTTTCGGTCAGCCAGTTGCCTCGCTTTACCAACCGCATTGGTGATACTTCGCAGCTGCAGTTCATCGAGACCGTTCGTCTGATCCCGGCGATATCGCGTAATAAAGGGAACAGTATTCCCTTCATCAATCAATTGCACCGCTGCAAGAACACCCTCCTCGGGCAATCCAAGCTGCTTCGCGATTTGTCTTAAGTCAATGACGGTCGTGGAACCCATCCGCTCCGCCGGTTTTCATACAGTGAAGGAAATGGAGACCTACAGCAAATTGTGATTTGATGTTGCTTCGCAAAGTATTTGCTGCAACCTGAATAACAATCAACAAGGACTCACTTTCTCGCTCTTTTAGAATAGGACGCCACTCAGTTGAGGACGACTCCACCCGCAAAGAAACAAGGCTTTGGTGCGGAACAACCCACACATCTATGACGGTGAATGTAGAGTGCAATGGGTACCGTTGTCAAACCGCCGAGTCCTCCCAAGCCTCCCTTTCTGACTCTGACCAAGCTTGATCTTGACACTCAGCCCACTTGCAAAATATTCACCACCTCAAATACCCGCCGGTACACCCGGGCCCTGTGGGACAAAAAATAAAATTTCGAAGTGGCGAGCCCGGATCAAACATGACGATTTATATAGGTAAGACACATATCTTTTGCCAAAACGAGCCCTCCTGCCCAGCGGAGACAACGAAGCGATGACACCCGGTCCTAGTTCAGATTCGATCGACAAATTATCCGACTCTACTGACTTTCTTCCAAAAGTCCCCCTCCTCGCCATTGACCGACAGAATGGTCCACTTCGTGAGCAATTCCGGCAGGTCATGGACGACGTCTGTGATTCCGGTCGTTTTGTCCTGGGGCCTGATGTGACGGCGTTAGAAAACGAATTATCAACTATTCTTAATGTACCTCATGTGATTGGCTGTGCCTCTGGAAGCGATTCTCTTCTCCTCGCATTGATGGCCCTTCACATTGAGCCGGGTGATGAGGTGATCCTGCCTAGCTACACTTTTTTTGCAACAGCGAGTGCCGTCACGCGACTAGGTGGCACGCCCATATTTGCCGATATCGACCCGAGCACATTTCTCATTGATTCTGATGACGTTGCTCGCCGAATCACTTCTCGAACACGTGCCATTATCCCGGTTCATCTCTTCGGGCAAACGGTTGACATGGATGCACTCCTACCGATTGCAAACGGAGCCGGCATTCCAATTATTGAAGACGCCGCTCAGTCAATACTATCTACGTGGCATGGACGATGCAGTGGTGGACTTGGTGACATGGGTTGCTTCAGTTTTTATCCCACAAAAAACCTTGGTGGATTTGGTGATGGAGGTTTTCTCACGACGACACGTGATGACCTAGCAGATGCACTTCGAAAACTTCGCGTCCATGGCATGGAGCCTCGCTACTACCATGATGTTGTTGGAATCAATAGTCGGCTGGATTCGCTCCAGGCTGCTGTCCTCCGCATCAAACTCCCACACCTTGATCAATGGACAACAAAGCGAGCACACAATGCCATTCGATATACAGAAATGGTGAACCACTGTGAATTAGAAGATGTCATTACGACACCTAGAATTGACACCCGTGGAAGACATGTATGGAATCAATATGTCATTCGCGTAGCAGATGGAAAGCGAGATGCCCTGCGGGAGCATTTGATGGCAACTGGCGTCGGAACAGAAATTTATTATCCAGTTCCTCTTCATTTACAGAAATGTTTCGCTAACTTTGGCTGGAAATTGAATGATCTTCCTGTCACCGAACAGGCTGCAAAAGAAACACTCGCTCTTCCAATTTTTGCCGAACTTGAACCAGCTGAACAGGCGACCGTTGTTGGGCGAATAGCAGAATTTTTTGGCAGGCCACCAGTCCCAAAACAAATTGCAGGCATGGAAAAAGGCTCTGACGCAGTGAGCCAACCACGGCAGGTTCGTCGGACTGGGCTCATTGGTCGTGCTGACGACGTACGATGCTAGGAAAAGACCGGCGAACAGAGGCATTGCTGTCAGGTCAGAAGCTGACGATTAGTCTAACCAGTCCCGATCAGCAAGTCTTTCTGGTGTATAAACCTCAGTCACGTAGCTGATGTCTTTTGAAATTAAAGACTCCACCTCCAGCTTGAAGCCGTTTGAAAGCATCTTGTGAATTTCTTTCTGCCATGCCTTCTTGGCAGCAAACCAAGGATATGCGGCGATCTGCTTCGCTCTTTTTACGTCTGAGTCACTCAGTGCTATTTGAACACTCGGGGCGAGCTTGCATTTTTCGTAATCGATCGACCGCAAACCAAGAAATCTAGCTGACGGAATAGCCATTCGCTTTGATTCGTACGCAAGATTAATAGAACCCTGTTTCAGCACGGAGTAGATGTAATAGCCCCAAGGGTCATTATCGAGCAAACAGTAGACTGGAAGCTTTAGCTCATGATGGAGGCGATAGAGCATTCGACGCACACCACGTGGTGGCTGACCACCACCATGCGTCAGTAGACAATTGTGTTTTCTCCAAAACTTATCTTCATTGAACCTCCGCCACACGGTATCTTTCTCGACATGAAGAATGAATTTGGCAGTACATTTCTTGAAGCGAATCACCTCTTCCTCAACAATTGAGGGGATGCTGTATCCACCCGATCCCATACGAGAACAATCAATCTCATCTCCGGAATCAATTAATGTAATAGGGCCGACCATACCACCACGATTACTTGCATACACATGGAGCTGCTCTCGAAGGCTCTCCAGTGTCACTTCGAGATCTTCGATGATGGGATCGCATTCATCCTGTGTGCCAAAGGTTTCTTCACGCGTCCCTTCGATAGTGTGCTTAAGCAGGTAATACAGCCCTCGAATACTCGTTGTCTTCTGCTGGTCGATAAGTGACTTACAACCTGTAGCTACAAGAAGCGTTTGCATGTAGCTCTTCGCTTGGCTGAGATTAAAAAGGTGGCGCCTATTCTTCTGGCCACCCATCTCAATTATTTTCCGTGACTTATTAAATCGAACGTTTGAAAGACTCCGGGTTGGGATATCCAGATGTGGATCACGGCGTCTTTCCGCAGCCTTCTCGACTTCATTTGCCAAGCCAACAATCAGCTTACGTGTTTTCCGATCAACAGGAGGCAGAGTGGGAGTTGCACCAGCACTACGTGAACTACTGCGTTTTATTACTTTCTTTGCCATGGTGACTACTCAGCGAATTGCCTTGAGGGAAAAACGGTGGACAGATTACACTAACACGAACTTCTTATCGACACCTACTAGCAATTGGCAGACTACCCTGCCAACGAATGATAATCAAAGCTAGAAACACTGCTGATCAACTCTCAGTTTTTGAGCTGAGAGTACGTCCAGCACGAGCTTTTGAAGCAAGGTGAAAAGCCGACATCATGTCATACGAAGTAATCTCACAGAGTAATTCTGTAACCTTTTCGTAAACGTCTGGTTCAAGCAGAGGCTCCACTTCTTTCATTAAATCCACGACTCTCTTCTCCTGATCCTCGAGTTCGGCTAGTTCAACCTTTCGATCAGCGAGCACCCCGTTAAACGAATCCAGTTTACGAGCATATTCAGTCAATAAAGGAGAATCAGTCGCCGCATCGAACCACGGCCGGTAGATAGGCTTCGCCATTGGTAACCCCATTACAAGGAAAAGGGTGGATGACGGGATTCGAACCCGCGACCTTCGGTACCACAAACCGACGCTCTAACCAACTGAGCTACAACCACCATGTCTCCACAAATCCTACCAAACTTTTCGATGAAAACAGCGGGCTATAAAACACTTTTCTAGCGGGTAAAATTCTGGCATTCCCCTGGAAGCACCGAATCGTTTCAATGAGCCCTATAAAATACTTCTTGACGCTCTTTCTTGCCCCCTCAGCCCGAGCTACCTTCATAACATGCAACACTCTTCCGTTTCTACAGTCCGCTGTGATGGACACCGTGGCTGTGTTGCAGATATCGCAATGCTGGCAAAAGACATACCATTGTTCCCGGTTGATCGATGGTGCAATCTTACCGACCTCAGAGAAGCAAGGGCAGCCTGCCGCCATCGAATAGGCTGGGCAGCAATTTTCCTGAAGGCCTACGGCAAAGTCGTCCAAAAAACACCCGAACTGAGAAGTTGGTTTCTGCCATGGCTCTGGCCTCGTATTGCAACAACCAATCAGATCGTGGCGACCTTGGCAATTAACCGAATAGAAAATAATACTGAGCAACTTTGTTGGGCTCGTCTCCATCAACCAGAAACACTGCCACTTGTTGAGATACAACACTTCATTGATGAGTGTTGCAGCAAGCCAAGCCAAGAACTTTTTAAGCGCCAACGTGAACTCGAAATGCTTCCAGGATTTCTCCGGAGAGCGGTACTTCGCTGGAATCTTCGATCAGCGTCTTGTAAACGATCCTCACGCATTGGTACCTTTAGTCTTTCAACGCTTGCAGGCTTTGGCGCCAGCAATCACTTTCACCCTACACTCTGCACAACAAGTATTTCGTACCGCCCAATCGAGGCTGATGGCAGGTGCCTTGTAACACTGATTGCTGACCATCGTGTTATCGATGGTGCCGTGGTCGCAAGAAGCTTAGCTACCCTTGAGAAGTTCCTCACGCAGGATCTTGTCCACGAACTTCGCTCGCAGAGGGATTCGCAGGCACCGGATGCGACTCCTTCAAACGCCGCCTGATTTCAGCCAACCTTTCACCAAGGTCTCGTTCCAAACCTCGACTGGTTGGCTGATAGTAGTGTCGCTCCACTCCAAGATAATCCTGTTTTGCAATCGCATCAGGAGCATCGTGGGCATAGGCATACCCTTCACCGTGCCCGAGTCTTTTTGCTCCCGCATAGTGCTTGTCCTGCAAAAACCTCGGGACAGGTAAAATGGATTTTTCACAAACATCATGACGAGCATCTGCAATAGCTCGTGTGCATGCGTTACTTTTCGGCGCGAGTGAAAGATACGAAACAGCTTGAGCCAGCGCAAGCTGGCATTCAGGCAAACCTACAAACTCAGTCGCCTGCATAGCGGCTACTGCAATAAGAAGTGAACGAGGGTCAGCATTCCCAATATCTTCGCTAGCCAAAATAACCAGCCTTCGGGCCAAAAAACGCACATCTTCGCCACCTTCAAGCATGCGGGCAAGCCAGTACATTCCGGCATCTACATCGCTGCCACGTATGCTCTTAATAAGTGCACTTGCACAGTCGTAATGAGTGTCTCCCGAGTCGTATACAACGGCTTTTCGCTGCACACTCTCACGGGCCAGTTCTTCCGTAAAGACCAATGGGCGATCGGTTGATGAAAGTACTCCTACCTCAAGCCCACCAAGGGCTCGACGGGCATCACCATCAGCGGTTTCTACAAGAAAATCGAGTGCCTTGGGATTGAGATTAATTTCCTGTAATCCAAACCCATGTTCTTTATCAGCAAGTGCATGTTGAATAATTCTTTTTATGTCTTCTGCCTGAAGTGCTTGAAGTTCAAAAATACGACTTCGACTTACCAAAGCAGGAGTCAACGCAAAAAAGGGGTTTTGTGTTGTCGCTCCAATCAACGCTATGACGCCATTTTCAACATCGGGTAGCAGAACATCTTGCTGTGATTTATTGAAACGATGGATCTCATCGATAAACAAGCAGGTTCGGCAGGCATCGTCCTCTAATCGACGCCGTGCACTCTCAATGACATCACGAAGATCTTTCACTCCTGAAGCGGTTGCAGAAAGCTCTACAAATCGACGCTTTGTCTCGGTGGCAATAATCTCACCAAGGGTTGTTTTGCCGACTCCGGGCGGGCCGTAAAGAA
>MDSW01093850.1_pt1 | contig 18020 bp, 15 predicted proteins | sample 811171 | NCBI WGS metagenome assembly MDSW01 (sample SAMN05326641, study PRJNA326480) | marine metagenome | isolation source: seawater | place: Atlantic Ocean: North West | collected 2012
ATTAAGAAAAAGGAAGAAAGAATTGTCTAAAGAATTTTTGAAATACACAATAATTTCATCGGTTGCTGAAATAGAACTTTTTCGGCCCAAACAATATAATTCGTTTAATCAGGTGTTGCGCAAAGAGCTTGTTGACACTCTCAAAGAGCTAGAAAAAATGGATGGAATTAGGGTGGTTATCCTTCGTGGGTCGGGGCCTGGCTTTACTGCTGGTGCCGATTTAAACGAACCTTTTCCGCCTCCAATTTCTCAACATTTAGAGGACGAATACAAACCTATTTTTGAGGCTATAGCCAATAGCAGACTATTAATCATTGCTGCAGTGCATGGTTCTGCTGCTGGTATAGGCGCAGCTTTAGCAATGGTGTGTGATTTTTTGATCATGGCGGAGTCATCGCGAATTTCTATAATTTTTAGCAATATTGGTTTGGTGCCAGACGGTGGTGCAACTTGGTTTTTATACCAAGCACTAGGTTATAAGAAGGCTCTACAACTTATAGTAGAAGGGGGTTATTTGTCAGCTAATGATTGCAAAAAATACGGTATTGCAAACAAAGTTGTGAAGGACGATCGGCTCGCATCAGATGCAAGAAAATGGGCTAATGCTCTGTCCGAGCGAGCGCCGCTGGCTAACGACGCGGCCAAAAGGTTGTTACGTAGAGTGTCTGAAAAAACTTATGAGGAGGCATTTATTTCCGAAGCACTGGAGCAAGATAAAATGTCCATCTCTGAGGATTTTCACAATGCTCGGATAGCCTTCCTTAAGAAGTCAAAGCCTAAATTTTCAGGAAAGTAAACTGCATAATCGCGTAAACGGGTTCATTTTTATTTTATATATTTTTGTAGCTAATAAAATCTAGAAAGAAAAATCAATTGCCTTCGGATAGTTCACCTAAAGAAATCGTATTCGGCATGATTTGGATGGTTTTATCAGGTATATGCTTTGTGGCTGTGATAGGCTTAGTACGGTATTTAGGTGACACATTGCCGCCAGCGGAATCGGCATTTATAAGATACGCGGTCAGTCTGATCTTTTTTGTGCCATATTTTATGAGAATGCCAAAAAATACTTTGAGAAAGAGTAATATTTGGAAATACGCAATCCGGGGCGTTGTCCATTCTTTGGCGATAGTTTGTTGGTTTTTTGCTATGACGAGACTAGTCGTTGCAGAAGTAACGGCTATAGGCTACATGACGCCAGTTTTTGTAACCATAGGGGCAGTATTTTTTTTTAAAGAGACAATTTCTTACTGGAGAGCTTTAGCAATCTTTGTAGCTTTTCTTGGCGTAATAATAATCCTTCGGCCAGGCTTGCAGGAGTTTAGTCTGGGACGAGGTTCTCAGTTGCTAGCAACTCTTTTTTTTGCTGGGTCTTATCTCTTGGCAAAAAACCTTACCCTAACTGAACAATCGACCACTATAGTCGCTATGATGACTTTTTTTGTGACTTTGTTTTTGGCTCCCGCTGCTTTCGCTGTTTGGGTGCATCCGCCACTATACTCGGTAATCACTCTATCTGTAGTCGCTTTGTTCGCGACGGCGGCCCATTTTGCAATGACTAAGTCCTTAGCCTTGGCGCCCCTTGTACTTGTACAACCGATAACTTTCTTGCAGTTAATTTGGTCGGTTTTACTTGGATTCTTCCTTTTCGGTGAAAAAGTAGACTCATTGGTAATATTCGGAGCAATGCTAATAATCACCTCAATAACTATTATTTCTTACAAAGATGGCAAAAGGAAGTCTCAAAACGGCAACTAAGTGGTTTGGCACGCCGTGCAAAAAAAATCTAAGGATTACTCGTTAAAAAAAATCAAGTATAGCTTTTGATATTTGCTCAGGGCATTCCTCATGCATCAAGTGGCCAAGTTCTCCCAAAAACTTGATTTTGGAGTTTTGAATTTGATTCTGATATTTTTTTGCAGTTATAGGGTTAACCATTTTATCGTTTTCTCCAATCAGAAAAAGTACATCGTTCTTTATTTGTGACAGGTCTTTTTCTAAGCGCTCTAATCTCCATTGAGACATCATAGAGATTGTACCATTTAAATGCTCGGCATCAGAAAATAATTTTCTGTAGAGTGCCATGCCCTCTGCATCGATTTTACTTCCTGTAAAGTCTAAAATTGTGCTGGTTTGACCAACGTTTTTATTTAATTTTGCTATCACTGAAGTTGCGAATGGGCTGATGGTCAAAAATTTTGCTAGCAAAGGGTAAAAGTATCCGCTTAAACCTTGAAAGTAATTGTCTAGAACACCGTTTATAGATATTATTTTAACTCTCAGGTCGAGCGATTCGAGCGCAAGCCGCATAGCTAGCGCAGCACCTGCAGAATGGCCGATGACCAAATTTGGTTCTATGTTTAGGTTCCTTAAAAAAGCTGTAACGTCCTCCGCCATATTATCTATAGTGCAGCGGTTAGTGTGAAAAAAATGGGTAAACCCATGACCTGGAAGGTCAATCGCGATAACTCTAAATTGTTCACTTAAATATGGGACTAGAAGTCTCCAGCTGTGGGTAGAAGCACCTGTACCATGTAAGAGCACGGCCACAGGCTTGTCATTTCCGCCAATATCTTGATAGTGCCAATTATATGGTCTGACTTTTATAAACTGACTAAACTCTCTGTAGGGCCAATTCTTGGAGTCGACTGCCCAGTCCATAACCTATTCCATCGCTTCTGTAACAGCTGAGGACAAACTTTTAGAATCAGCTTTAGGAAGCGCTATGTATTTCGAACTAAGTACATTTGCTAATTCTAGTGCTTCTCTTTGTGGTCGCCTGGAAATATCTATTACGATACAAGGTATTTTCGAAGCACGTATTACTTTAGATAAGTTATCTACGTCGCGCTTTGCATTATCTCGACCTGGCGAGCCGTCCCGAGCAATATTTCCTTTTCCATCTGTAAGTATAGCCAAGGTTGGAGTTAAACCCCGACCTCTAGCATTTATTGCCAATTTATAAGCTTCTTCTAGTCCTGATGCTAAAGGAGTCCCGCCTCCACCAGGCAAAGCTGCAAGTCTTTTTTTTGTTTGCACCAAAGACCGTGTTGGAGGGAGCTCAATTTTCGCCGAGCTGCCTCTAAAGGAAATTAAGGCTACCTGATCCCGCCTTGCGTAAGCTTCTGAAAGCAATATTTCAATGGCGCCCTTTGTTTCTCCGAGTCGGCCAAAAGCCGATGTTCCTGACGCATCAACAGTGAATATCACTAATCTATCTGAACGCTCTTGATTTTTTTTTATTCGAATATCCGAACTTCTAATTTTGATATTTGTCTTTGAAAAATCTAAACTTTTACTTCTTATTTTTTGCCAGGGTGCGGCTGTTCTTAGTGTCTCGACGATATCTAGTCGATTAGAGCTGTCCAGGCGCCCTGGTCGAGAGGGTAGTGGCCTTCCTCTTCGGTTGCTAACCTTTTTCTGGCCACTGCCTGAATTTGATATGTTCTGATTGCTTGATTTTCTATTTTCTAAGAGATTTTTAAGAACATCGTTTGGCAGTGCAGACAAAATAGCATCAAGAAGGATCTCTTTTGGGGTTGTGCCGTCAGCCTCTCCCGACATATCTTCGCTTTCCTTGCGATCGTTGGGAAACTCAGGCTCTTTCTCCTGAACTGCCGGTTCTTGCATAGTTGGAAGCATCATAGAGCGATGGGCAAGAACGAGTTTAGCACCATTCACAATATCAGATTTATCAATTGTGTCGCGACCTCCAAAGGCTGCTGCTGCTCGCGCGGCGTAACCTGCCATTAAGGGAGCTCTCATACTATTTATGCCTAACTCTAAAGCCAACGTCACGTAAGTGTGAATTATATCTTTGGTAATCGTTATTTTTTTTAATCTGTTTTTTGCAGATTCAATTTTTCGTATGTTGAAGTGGATTTTTCCCCAATCGTGGAATCTTATACCATCTAAGGCTAGACTAAAAGCCAAACGCTCGCTCAGTGCATCTGCGAGAGATTCGTCGTCTATGCCTTCATTGGAAGCGAGAAAGCAGTTGGTATTATCATTGTCCATTGAATCGGTTAGCTTTGCCACTAGTGTAGGATCGAACCGTTCAGCCATGGTAAGTAAAAAGAGCTGATTTGTTTTTTTCAAATGACCTTCTAAATAAATGGGTTTTCCACTTGCTATTGTTCTAGAAAAATCGAGACCGCCAAACAGTTGGGTGTCTGTAACTGAGGGAAGAATTTTTTGCAATTTCATTTCTACAAACACGCTTGCAATTTCATTAAAAATCTTTTCACGAAACGAGCAGGCACGACCTATCAAATTTATGCCCCTAAGATTCTCATAATCTGTTGCTAAAAGGTTGATAGCTAATATGATTGTTGAAATTTGCTCCTGAGTATTGGCAGGAATACTTGCTTCAGAAACCGTTTCTTCAGGCATTATGAAAACACTTCGTTAATTATTCTGGTAACTCTAACACTAGAACCTGCTTCGTCTAATGGGTCACGTCGCAATCTATGCCTCAAGGCACTGGGTGCAACAATCTTAAGATGGTCTCGTTCCACCAATGTTTTGCCTTGAAACGCTGTTAGAGCGCGTGTCGCTCGCAGCAGTGTAAGCTCTCCACGCAAGCCGTCAGCACCTAGCGCCAGGCATAATTTTGCGCAATCCTCAAGAATTGAGTCTGGCATTTTAACTTTTTCAATACAGGTTTTTGCCGCGACGATAGCTCTCTGCAATTTTTTATCATGTCTGCGCCATTTGCGTAAAAAACTCTCCGGATTAGTTTCAAACGCGTCTCGACGTTTGATTACTTCAACGCGCTCATCGATATCTTTTGGTGAAGAAACTTCTATCGAGAGTCCAAACCGATCTAGGAGCTGTGGTCTAAGCTCACCTTCCTCGGGATTGCCGGACCCCACTAAAACAAATTTGGCCTCATGCCTAATGGATAAACCTTCTCGCTCAACGAGATTCTCCCCGGATGCTGCTACGTCTAGTAATAGATCCACAATATGATCTTCTAACAAATTGACCTCATCAATATAAAGATATCCTTTATTTGCTTTTGCTAGCAGACCTGGCTCAAACGTTTTTCGACCATCTACAAGGGCTGCCTCTAGGTCTAATGCGCCAACCACACGGTCTTCTGTTGCACCCAAAGGTAGATCAATCACTGGAATTGGAACAGAAACTAAGCGCTTTTTGGAAATTTGCGAACAGTTGGAACATGCGTCGCTCAAATTTGCACAATTGTAAGGACAGCCCTTAACGACTTTTATTAATGGTAGTAACGAGGCCAGGGCTCGCACGGCCGTTGATTTGCCTGTTCCTCTATCCCCAAAAACTAAAATACCGCCGATTGTAGGATCAATAGCTGTTAAAATTATTCCTCTCTTCATCTCTTCTTGACCAACAATGGCAGAAAAAGGAAACATATTTTTCATGGGGCCTCCAATTCACTATATTTTTTTTTGGAACTCTTTTTGTGACTCCATTTTCCATCTTCCCCACAAATTTTAAAGCGAGCGTAAAGTTCCTCGGAAAACCAGTTTCCTTTTCTTACTGCTTTAATTGCCTCTGCATGAGGACCATTTTTTCTAGCAAAGGAGTCCATAGCCTCGGCATTAGGCCATATTGAAAAAGTTACTTGGTTAAACAAAGGCACTTCCCCTAACCCTATCTTAAAAAGTACATTTTTGTCGGAAGCAATCATCTTTTGTACATTTGGGACTTTCTTCCAAAAACTTAACATTGTGCTTATTTTTATGGTCGCTCTAGTTAATGCCACTATCTGTCCGTCAATTTTACTTCCGTTTGGTGCAAAAGGTTGTTTTCCGTTCCAAACACCTTTAACGGATATCGGCTGTAGAAAAATAGTCCAATTTTGCGTCGAATAATCTCTATACTGATGAAATAGGCTATCGGTGCTAATAGTTTTTTCCGCTGTATTCTTGTTTGGCCAAACTGCTAAAATCGCGTAAACTCCTGTATTAGTGAGTGGGTTAACTTTAAATGTAAAACCGTCGTCTGAACCAGTTCCAAACAATTTGAAGAAACTAATTTGCGGGACTCGAGATAAATGAAGCCGGGCGAGCCCCATTTGTAAAAAGGCCCAGGCTCGTTTTTTTTTCGAATCAAATTCGAAGAAACTTATAGTGACAACGTTAATGATTATTCCCTTTGCAATTTCTTATGTCAAACAAACTAGACACACTGTTTTTCTTAAAAAACAAATTTTAAAGATTGTCAAAAAAAATCCATATGTTACCGTAGTAATATGTTAGTTAAAGTTGACAGTGGAAATGAGAATAGCAAAGAAAATGTTGCTAAGCAACGCGCAATAGTAATTGGTGCGGGGTTCGGTGGTCTTGCAACTGCTATGCGATTAGGAACAAAAGGCTATGAAGTGACAGTTTTTGATCGTTTAGATGTAGTCGGAGGCCGAGGTTCTTGCATTTATAAAAATGGGCATCGTTTTGACTTAGGACCTACAATTGTAACCATGCCTCAATTACTTGAGGAGCTATGGACTTTTTGTAACAAAGATTTCTCTGACTATGTTGATCTTAGAGCTAAAACGCCATTTTACACAATTGTATTCAGTGATGGTACCAGATTTAAAGCGCAGAGGGATGAGAATGCCATGCGTGAGGAAGTAAAGCAGCTTTCACCGACTGATTTGGAAGGTTATGACAGGTTCATGCTTGACTCAAAGGAGCGTTACGACTTCGCTTTTTCTTCGAAAAAAAAGATAGGTCGCCGTCCTATGCAGAGATTGTGGGACACGATAAAAGTAATACCCAAGTTTGTGTCACTTAGGGCTGACAGATCGGTTTATCGCAATGCCTCAAAGTATGTGAAAGATGAGCGTCTGCGAATGGCTTTGAGTTTTCATCCATTATTTGTTGGGGGTAACCCATTTAAAGTAACTTCAATGTGGGGTCTGGTCTGCCATCTGGAGAAAACCTTTGGAGTGCATTATGCAATTGGTGGCGCGGTTTCAATCGCAAAGGCGATGGAAACAGTGATAAGTGAACAGGGAAACAGAGTTATTTTGAACTCTGAGGTCAAAGAAATTTTAACTGATCAAAATAGAGTGAAGGGGGTCCAGCTCATGGATGGGCAGGTTGTGCCCGCAGACCTTGTAGTTTCTAACGCTGACTGTGGTTATACTTATAATGAAATGCTTCATAAGCATGCAAAGAGGCGATGGACCCCAAAAAAGCTGAATCGTCAAAAATGGTCTATGGGGCTATTCGTCTGGTATTTTGGGACCAAGGGCACAAGAAACCTTTGGAGAGATGTTGATTTTCACACTGTGTTAAATGGTCCAAGATATCGTGGACTGGTTAATGACATTTTTATGAACGGTAAACTGTCAGATGATATGAGTCTTTACATACATCGGCCAAGTGTAGATGACCCGACAGCTGCACCAAATGGTGACGATACGTTTTACGCTTTGTCCCCAGTGCCCAATTTAGGCTTCGAAGACGCAATAGATTGGAATAAAGAAGCTGAAAAATACCGTAAAAAAATGCAAGATTTCTTGGAGAAAGCGTTGTTACCAGGACTAAGCAAGTACATCAGTGCTAGCCATGTATTAACACCTTTTGATTTTAGAGATCGTTATTTAAGCTCTAAGGGCAGTGGATTCTCGCTTGAGCCTCTTATGTTCCAAAGTGCTTGGTTTCGCCCGCATAACGTGTCCGAGGAATTTACTGGATTATACCTTGCTGGTGCGGGCACTCATCCAGGCCCAGGGGTGCCTGGTGTTCTTGCTTCTGCGGAAATTGTGAGTGACTTAATCCCAGATGCCAAGCCATCGAATATGCTCTTTGATCCAAAGAGAGACGTAAACACCCAACAGACGCAGGTAAGTCAGTATACGGAGAAAGTATCATGATAGACTCAGATATAACAAAATGCCATCAGACAATAAAAAAAGGATCTCAATCGTTTTACGCGGCTTCAAAGCTCTTACCTAAACACGTACGAGACCCCGCAGTTGTTCTTTATGCCTTTTGTAGATTTGCGGATGACGAAGTTGATGAGGGAGATGGGGGGTTGGGTGCGGTTGATAATTTACAGAATAGGCTCAATTTGGTTTATTCGGGGACACCACGCAATGAGCCAGTTGACCGTGCTTTTGCATCTTTGGTTAAAGTTACTAAGATGCCCAGGGCACTACCGGAAGCTCTTTTGGAAGGATTAGAATGGGATTCTTTGGGGTTACGTTTTCAAACTCTTTCTGATTTAAACGCATATTCTGCGCGTGTCGCCTCTGCGGTTGGAGTCATGATGTGTGTTCTTATGGGTGTGCGAGACAAAGATGTTTTAGCTAGAGCATGTGACCTCGGGGCAGCGATGCAATTGACAAATATTGTTCGTGATATTGGAGAAGATGCAAGGAACGGTCGACTTTATATACCGTTAGATTGGATGGCGGAAGAAGGGTTAAATCCGTCATCTTTCTTGAGAAACCCGAAGCCAAGTCAAAAAGTTGCAAACCTAGCACAACGGCTTTTAATAGAGGCAGAAAGGCTGTATAATAGGGCTGAAGCAGGTTTGTCAGGGTTACCTCTTTCTTGCAGGCCTGGAATTTTCGCTGCCCGACATATATATAGTCAAATAGGAAAACATATTGCTTCAGCTGGATATGACTCTATTACGAAGCGGGCGTTTACTAGTAGACTTGAAAAAATAGGATTTTTATTGTTATCAATTGGAAACACAGCAACGGTTTCACTAATGCCGAGATCGGCTGTTGTCCACGCCGCTCCGCTAGATGAGATGAAATTTTTAATCGACGCGACGGCTACTAATGTTCCCAAAAAGACTTTTCTAGAAAGAAAGGCTGGCGCAGTTTTGCATATCCTGGAGCAAATGGAAAGGCGCGATAGAAGTTTTCAGAATTATGTAAAATGACAGATTTATGGACTGGTTGCTCTTAACAATTTTCTTTGGCGTATGTGTGGTCGCCGCGTCCACGGGAAGTCTGTTCCCCACTGGAAGTTGGTACAGGGAATTGGATAAACCTAAATGGACTCCGCCAGATTGGATATTTCCAGTTGCATGGACATTTTTTTATGCTTCCCTAGCAATCTCTGCGACTAGAGTGGCCTTAAAAGATGAAAACCATTATGCTATCGCGCTGTGGGCCCTTCATATTGCATTAAATACTCTTTGGACACCTGTCGTGTTTGGTGCTCACAAATTGTTAGCTGGCATGGTGATAATGCTTCTCCTGTGGTCCTCGACTCTTGGGGTGATAATAACTTTTTATTTTCTAGACTCTTTTTCTGGTTTGCTATTATCACCTTATCTAGTCTGGGTATCCTTTGCGGCGCTTCTCAATTATGCTTTGCTCATTCGAAACCCGTCCGGAGAAGAAAGTTAATGTTAGCCCCATCTGCTGCGTCGTGGAACACGCAAGGCTAACATAGGTTTAAGAAGTGGGTTAGAGAACCTATCAAGGTCTAATGCTTCGTGGACGCCCACGGACTCCTCGCCTTTGACCGAGGTTTTTATGGCGGATCTGGTGTAGAATGGTGTATCTAACATATGTTTAACCTGATAGGGTTTGTAGCCGCTGTCAGCCCTAGTTTCCCGTCGAACTGCCCAAAGAGAGCGAGATAGGCGCGTCATTGGTGGGGGATCGAGATGCTCAACCACTCCATTTTTCATAAACTTAAGGGATACACTCAATTCCGAGTTGTCTCTTAATTTAGCATCATAAAAGGCAGCTGATCCATCGTTAAGAGGCAGTCGTGCCCATGTCCAATATGAGAAATCTTGTTCGAGAGCTCGCGTCCCAAAATTCGCATCAAAGTACCCACTTCCCTTCCAGTTCCAGCCCGGTTTGTCAATGTCTACTTCAATAGAAGCGTTGGGAGCAAATGGTCTCCAGATATGTGCACCGTCACGTGTTAAAGCCACTTCAATATTCGAAAGATTTGAAGGAATTATATTTATAGATCCCTTTACTTTGTCGCAATGAGGGTTAGACACTTCATCTAAATTTATCGTAAGACGATCTGACTGCCACACGAATTCACTCGGGCCGACCCTTAATTGATCGGTTGATCTTTTAAGAGCATCTGAACCTCTTTCCGTCATTGCCCAACGCCATCCCTTGCCATAAAGTGCAGCATTTATACAGCAATGATTGGCAGGATTCTTCCTACCAGCCCACGAATACCACGGAGAAAACACTGAGCCAATAAATCCAATTATTGAAATAGCTTTCGATTTGTCGTGAGATAGACCGTCAACGTACCACCAGGCGTACCCATTTGATGGTACGTCTATGTTAAAGTTTGGTCTTCGATCATCATGTCTGCCGCGTGCTTTCCTGACAGCATTGCCATAGGTACTCCTGGACCGGGGTGTACTCCCCCTCCCGCCAGGTAAAGTCCTTTCACTTTTGTCCGAGGAGAGGGTCGTCTGAAGGTTGCCATTAGACTTGATGGGCTCAGCCCGTATAGTGACCCTTGACTGTCTGGAAACATCTCTTGAAATTTTTTTGGAGTCGTTAAAGTTTTTCTTGCTGGTAGTTCTTTGAAACTTAACCCGCTTCTCGTCAGTGGCTCGAATGTTCTTTCTTGACATAACAAAAACTCCTTTTCACCGTTAAAAAATTCGTTCCTCCCAGAAACATGAGGTGGAGCATTCATAATAATTTCAAAACGCTCTTTAATTTTTTTTACTTTTCCAGTCCCTCGATCTTCTGCGCAAACATAAAGACTGGGGTTTTGTGGCATCCTACCCTTATTGATGTCATCGAACTCGGATCGATATTCATTGTTAAAAAAAATGTTATGATGTGCGATTTCATCATTATCTGTCTCCGCTCCAAAACTCCAAACATACGCAGACAAAGATCGAGGGTTAATGTTATTTTTGGACACTATACTTTTTATTGTTTGGCCCAAAAGTCCGGTATGAATGGCGCGGGGATCGCCATTAAAAAGTATTTGATCAGCAGAAATTATCTCGCCATCTTCTATCAATGCTCCTGTTACGCGACCATTTTTTTTTGTAATTTCTATAACATTTTTATTAAGTGTAAAGGTAACATTTCTTTGTTCACACAAACGTTTCAGGGTTTGGGCCAATTCAGACAGACCGCCCTTTGCTCGCCAGACACCTAATGTTTCTACGTGCCAAATTAACGCCAATATTGCAGGTGAACTAAAGGGAGACCCCCCGACATAAGTTGCATATCTAGAAAATAATTGTTGTAGTCTACGATCTGAGAACTGACTGGAAACCAAATCATACAATGTCTTGCCGGTAGTCAGCAAGCGTAATATTCGTGGGCCGGCTAGTAAACTATTGTAACCAGCTGAAACTAAGGAAGGTTTTGAGCTCTTTAAGATAGGTGCCTCAAAGCATGAAAACAACTTTTTACTGACAATAGAAAAATTTTCGAATTCCAGGGCTGATTTTTTACCAGCGAAGTTTCTTATTTCCACTAGGTTTTTTTCAAGGTTTGAGAAAAGGTCAAGTTTGCTCGAGTCAGGCCAAAAATGTCGAGCTAAGAGTGGTTCTTCTATTAATTCAAGATGGTCGTCTAAATTTTCATCGACTTCATGAAATAACTCGTCAAACAAGTATTTCAAAGTAAAAACTGTTGGCCCGGCGTCGACGGGTCCCGCGGAGCTTGGGATGTTGCGCAATTTGCCACCCACGCTAGCATGTCGTTCTACAATTCTGACATTTTGTCCACCATGCGCAAGTTTCAAGGCAGCCGTTAACCCCGCGATCCCGGAACCAATTACTAAAACATTTTTTTTTCTCATCCTAAAACTCTAAAGTCGAACAAAGCCACTATTGACACATCTATTTTATCTGTCCAATATTATTTACATTCAACTTCAATTATGTAACATAAAGTAAACAAGGTAAATAAGCTCTTTATATGAAACCATCTGAAAGAATAGAAAAAACACTGATTGATGCCTTGCAAAGAGCTAGACTTCAACCAGCTCCGCCAAAATTGGCTGCAGCGTTAAATTATGCAGTTTTTCCTGGTGGAGCGCGAGTGCGACCACAGCTCTCTTTATCTGTATCGGTTGCATGTGGAGACGATAACCCAGGATTGAGCAATGGAGTGGCTGCGGCTATCGAGTTAATTCATTGTGCAAGCCTAATTCATGATGATTTGCCTTGTTTTGATGATGCAGATTTGAGGAGAGGTAAGCCCTCAGTTCACAAAGCTTTCGACGAACCGATAGCCGTATTAGCTGGAGATGCTTTGATCATGATGGCTTTTGAAGTTCTGGGTATTCACTCTGACACAAATTCAGAACGTTTGCCTAAACTGATATCTTTTCTGGGTCGATCTGGAGGCATGCCGTTTGGTATTTGCTCTGGTCAAGGTTGGGAGAGTGAACCTAGTATAAATTTGAGTGCCTACCACCAACTGAAAACTGGGTCACTGTTTGTAGCAGCAACCCAAATGGGAGCAATTGCGGCTGGAGAGGACCCGGAACAGTGGAGTGAATTAGGATCCAGAATTGGGGAGGCCTTTCAGGTTGCGGATGATGTTCGGGATGCAATAGAAAGTTCCAAAGAGCTTGGCAAACCTGTTCAACAGGATAAAGCAAACAATAGACCTAATGCAGTAAATGAGCTCGGTGTTGAGGGTGCGATAGCAAAGCTACAAGACATTCTTAGTGGTGCGATTTCGTCCATTCCCTCGTGTCCTGGAGAGGCAGCCCTTTGTGAAATAGTTCGAAAACAAGCGTCAATTCTTACTCCTATAAATAGAAAACATATGTTTTGAGACCAACTGTAAAGCAACCATTCTGATAAGAATTAATTTCATCGAGACACAATTTTACTAAAACAGCAATTTTATGAAGATCATGTTCAATATTAGGACTCGCCTAATTAATTTTCGGAATTCGTATGTTTCTTCGGAAAATTTTCAGCGATTTGTTGGCCGAACTCCCATTCTTCGTAGATTCGCTCGCCGTGATGGGGAACGAATCTACGATATTGTTGCAGGATTTGTTTACTCCCAAGTTCTTCTTGCACTTATTGAAACAAAATTATTAGAAAAGCTATTAAGTGGTCCAATGAGCAGCTCTAATATAGCTAAATTTTGTAGAATGGATGAGAACAAAACAAAAGTTCTGTGCCAATCTGCATGTGCAATTGGCCTGCTTCAAAGGGTTGGAATCGATAACTTCGCTCTTTCAAGATTAGGTGCAGCCATATTAGGTGTTCCGGGTCTTCAAAAAATGATTGAACACCATCGTTTGTTTTATGAGGACTTAGTCGATCCAGTTAAGTTGTTAAGAGGTGATTCGAATACAAATTTGAGTGAATACTGGCCCTATGTCACTGGTGAGCAGATCAATTTAGATAGAAAAGTTACTGCGCAATATTCAGACTTAATGCGATCGTCACAAAAATTAGTTGCTGAAGAAACACTAGCGCTTGTTCCATTTGCAAAAGTCAAAAAGCTTTTAGATGTAGGTGGTGGAAATGGTGCTTTTATAGAAGAAGTAGCTACTAGTTGGCCTGGAATTCAGTTTCAGCTTTATGATTTGCCTATGGTAATAAGGGGTGCAAGGGAGTTGTGCAAATCGTCAATGACCAAATCTAGAGTTGAGCTTATAAGCGGTTCTTTCTTATCTGATTCTTTGCCTTTGGGAGCTGATGCTGTCAGTCTTGTCAGAGTTTTGTATGATCATGACGATGCAAGCGTTTCATTGCTTTTAAAGAAGGTTTATGACGTTTTGCCAAGTGGAGGCTCGATCATAATTTCAGAGCCAATGTCGGGTGGTTCTAAACCGAGCCGGTCCGGTGACGCATATTTTGGTTTTTATACAATGGCTATGACTTCCGGAAGACCTAGGAGCCCTGACACGCATTGTAGGTTTTTGTCTGAAGCTGGTTTTAAGAAGATAAAAAAGCCTAAAGGAACAAGGCAATTTATCACACGGGTAGTCCTAGCAGAAAAGCCCTAGTAAAAATTTTTTTATTTAGGTGTCTAAATTTATTGACAATATTGTGTGTAAGGATAAAATGACACTTATAAGGTACATGGAAAAAATGATACATATTGTCGCACCCCTGTAAACGAAGGAGAGCAAAAGTAGAGATGAAGACAAGTGCAGTAGTTTTGACAGGGCCAAGAAAACTTTCAGTTGAGTGTCTCGAGATAAAGACTCCTGAGAGTGATGAGGTCGTTATAGATATAAAATATTCCGGTATTTCCTCAGGTACGGAGAAGTTGTTTTGGACCGGACAAATGCCACACTTTCCGGGAATGGGGTATCCGCTTGTACCTGGGTATGAATCTGTTGGGGAAATTGTTCAAGTTTCAAAAGAATCAGATTTAAAGGTTGGAGATTTTGTATTTGCCCCAGGCTCAAACTGCTTTGGTGAGATTAAAGGGTTATTTGGTGGGGCTTCAAAAACTATAGTCACGCGTGCATCGAGAGTCATAAAAATTGATCCTGGGTTCAAGCAGGAGGGAGTGTTGTTTGCTCTGGCGGCTACTGCGCGTCACGCAATAGCCGGTTTTAGAAGCGAACTTCCTGATTTAATCGTTGGCCATGGAGTTCTGGGTCGTTTACTGGCTAGAATGACAATTGCGGCGGGTGGGAAAGCTCCTACGGTTTGGGAAATTGAAAAAGAAAGATTTAGTGGAGCGGATAGTTACGAAGTAATTCGTCCCGAGAACGACAACAGAAAAGACTATGAAAGCGTTTATGACGTCAGTGGAGATCCAAACATCCTCGACAAGCTATTTGGGAGGTTAGCAAAGGGCGGCGAGATTGTTCTCGCTGGATTTTACCCGGAGAATATAAATTTTGCGTTTCCTGCTGCATTCATCAAGGAAGCTAGGTTTAGAGTGTCCGCAGAATTTACGAACGAGGACGTGAGTGTTACCCGAGAGTTGATAGAAGGTGGCCACTTATCACTGTCTGGATTGGTTACGCATCAAAGATCCGCAAAGGATGTTGAGAGCGCATATAATTCCGCATTCGAGGAACCCAAATGTTTAAAAATGATCCTAGATTGGAGGGATGTAGCATGAGCTTAGATGTTCCAAATTTGAAAAGCGAGAGCTTAAATCAGCACCATAACCGTCTTCGCGAAGAGGCGAACGAAGAAATCGACGAGATTCCAGTCCAGGAAGTGAAAAAGAAAACACAAATCATAGCTATTTACGGAAAAGGTGGAATTGGGAAGTCTTTCACTTTGGCAAATCTTAGTTGTATGATGGCAGAGCTTGGCAAAAGAGTACTTTTAATCGGATGTGATCCCAAGTCTGATACAACTTCGTTATTGTTTGGGGGAAAGGCATGTCCAACAATCATAGAGACATCAACAAAAAAGAAATTAGCTGGAGAAGAGGTAAAAATAGGGGATGTTTGCTTCAAAAGAAATGGTGTTTTTGCGATGGAGCTTGGCGGTCCTGAAGTAGGGAGAGGCTGCGGAGGCCGAGGTATTATTCACGGTTTTGAGTTGTTGGAAAAACTTGGGTTTCACGATTGGGATTTTGATTACGTTTTACTTGATTTTTTAGGCGACGTAGTCTGTGGTGGGTTTGGTCTCCCAATCGCAAGAGATATGGCTCAGAAAGTAATTTTGGTTGCGTCAAATGATCTACAGTCTCTTTACGTCGCTAATAACGTTTGCTCGGCAGTTGAGTATTTCAGAAAACTCGGAGGTAATGTTGGGGTAGCAGGCCTTGTAATAAACAAGGATGATGGAACTGGTGAGGCTGCTGCGTTCGCAAAGACAGTGGGCATACCTGTGTTGGCGGCAATACCTCAAGATGAGGACCTCCGTCGTAAGTCCGCAAATTATCAAATCGTTGGCTCTGCCCAGACTCAATGGGGAGAGTTGTTCACTGAGTTATCAGTTAATGTAGCTGATGCTCCACCGGTAAGACCAAGTCCAGTGAATCAGGATGGTTTATTGAATCTATTTGACGGGAGTGAAACGGGGGCTGATTTTGTTCTTGAGCCGGCTACTGATCAAGATATGAGAGGAAAATTTTCTAAACCTAAACCGTCCCTTGAGGTTATTTATGATGATGCAGTGTAAGAACTGGCAATCAATTGGAGAGTAGTAATTTATGAGCACAGAAATAGGTGTTGATGAGAAAGGTCCAACGAAGGTTTTAAACGGAGCACCAAATGAGGGTGACGTTTCAGCTGGGGATTCTGTGCCAACGGACGGAATAAGCTGTCATGGCGGGGCAGAACAAATGAAGGCAGCTGCTAGGGCCTCTGGGAAGTCGGCTATATTAGACCAGTATGCAAAAGATTATCCTCAAGGCCCTCATGATAAACCTCAAAGCATGTGTCCCGCCTTTGGATCACTTCGAGTCGGGCTTCGTATGAGAAGAGTAGCTACTGTACTGTCAGGTTCTGCTTGTTGTGTATATGGTTTGACTTTTGTGTCGCATTTTTATGGTGCCAGGCGGTCTGTTGGATACGTGCCGTTTAATTCTGAATCTCTAGTAACTGGAAAGCTTTACGAGGATATAAGAGATGCGGTTCACAAAATGGCTGATCCAAAAAAATATGACGCTATTGTTATAACAAATTTGTGCGTACCTACTGCCTCTGGGGTTCCACTACGATTATTACCAGATGAAATTGATGGCGTTAGAATCATTGGTATTGATGTTCCGGGTTTTGGTATTCCTACTCACGCTGAAGCGAAAGATGTTCTGGCTGGTGCTATGTTGAATTATGCTAGAAAAGAGATCGAAGCTGGACCGGTTGCTATGCCAGCGGCTGGAAAATCCAATAGACCGTCGGTTGCCTTGCTAGGTGAAATGTTTCCCGCTGATCCTGTAATGATCGCTGCAATGCTTGATCCTCTTGGGCTAGCGATTGGACCTACCGTGCCCTGCCGAGAGTGGCGTGAGCTTTATTCAGCCCTCGATTGTGGAGGAGTGGCGGCAATACATCCATTTTACACTGCAGCAGTCAGAGAATTTGAGGCTGCCGGTCGACCTGTTTTTGGCTCTGGACCAGTTGGTGTGGAGGGTACAAGTTCATGGCTTGAGGATGTGGGAAAGAACTTTTCTATCACCAAAGATAAAGTGGCGATTGCGAAAAACAAATTTCTTCCCGCAATAAAGGGAGCTCTGTCTGCAGCTCCTATCAACGGGACTATTACACTGTCTGGTTATGAAGGGTCCGAGTTGCTCGTAGCCCGGCTACTAATTGAGAGTGGAGCAAATATCCCCTATGTGGGAACTGCCTGTCCCAAAACTCAATGGGCTCGAATTGACCAAGAGTGGCTAGAGTCGCGTGGAACCAAAGTCAAGTTTAGGGCGAGCCTTGAAGATGATTGCGCCGCTATGGAGTCAATAAGACCCGACCTAGCCGTCGGGACAACACCAGTCGTACAAAAAGGCAAAGAATTAGGAATTCCATCGCTTTATTTTACAAATTTAATCTCGGCCAGACCGCTAATGGGGCCTGCAGGTGCAGGGAGTCTCGCTCAGGTGGTCAATTCAGCAATGAGGAATAAGGAACGGATGAATAACATGAAGGGTTTCTTTGAGGGTGTTGGTTACGGAGATACGGCCGGCATTTGGGAAGGAAAGCCGAATATAAACCCAACCTTTCGGGCGCATCAAGAAAAGAAGCTGGAGAAACGTGCGCGTGCAGCAAAAGCGGCGGAGATGATATAATGCTGATTCAAGATCACGATCGAGCGGGCGGATATTGGGGTGCTGTTTACGCGTTTTGTGCTGTTAAAGGTATCCAAGTGGTGATTGATGGTCCCGTTGGTTGTGAAAACTTACCAGTGACTTCTGTATTGCATTATACTGATGGGTTGCCTCCCCATGAGTTGCCGATTGTAGTGACGGGGCTTGGTGAAGAAGAGCTTGGTCGAGAAGGAACTGAAGGTTCCATGAAAAGAGCCTGGAAAACATTGGACCCAGTTCTTCCGGCTGTCGTGGTTACCGGGTCAATATCGGAGATGATAGGAGGCGGAGTCACACCCGAAGGCACCAATATCGAACGTTTCTTACCAAGAACGATAGATGAAGATCAGTGGCAATCAGCTGATCG
>MDSW01137083.1_pt1 | contig 18020 bp, 16 predicted proteins | sample 811171 | NCBI WGS metagenome assembly MDSW01 (sample SAMN05326641, study PRJNA326480) | marine metagenome | isolation source: seawater | place: Atlantic Ocean: North West | collected 2012
ATAACTAATGCGCCAGCTATAACTGGATATCTAAACCTTATAATTAGAGTCATTAGTTTGCGAAATATATTTTCCTTTAAAAACTCAAAGCCCTTATTAATTGTTCGACTTGGGAAGTCATACCATCTCTCTTTGGACGCAGACTTTAACGCGTGCGCCATATGATGAGGTAAGATCAAAAAGCATTCAACAAAAGATACAAGTAAGACTACTACGACCGTATATGGGATGTCAGCAATTAGACTGCCAAACCTACCTCCAATAGCAACTAAACCAAAAAAGGCAATTATTGTGGTTATAGTTGCACAAAAAACTGGTGATGCCATTCTCTTTGCAGCATTTTCTGCAGCAGTAGTTGGATCCTCTCCTAACTTTTTAAATCTAAAGTCTGCATGCTCCCCCACCACGATCGCATCATCAACAACAATGCCTAAAGTAATTATTAATGCAAATAAAGAAATCATGTTAAAAGTTAAGCCAGCAGCATACATCAGTGCTACCGCACCAGCCATCGCCACTGGAACGCCAGCAGCCACCCAAATCGCTGTTCTAGCATTTAGAAACAAAAACAGTAAAAGAACTACTAAACCTAAACCTAAAAGACCGTTTTCTAGCAATATACTAATTCGACCAGTAATCGCTTCAGCTCTTGCTCGAATAAGTTCAATGGACACACGTGCCGGTAGAATACTTTGTAATTCAGCCGCAACATCTTCAACAATTTCCTGAATCTCAATAGCATCGCCCTGAGAAGAACGTTCTATGGTAACAGAAATTGCTGGATCTTTATTGACAAAGTATGCTCTATTCCTGTTCTTTTCACCAACAGAAACTCTAGCGACATCTCCTATTAATAGTTTGGATCCATCTGGATTAGATCTAAGAGCTATACCCCTAATTTGTTCAGCAGTTCGTTTTGCCACTCCAGTTCTAACTCTTGAATTAGATCCAGTAACATCTCCTGCCGGATCAGTTGAAGCTTCGCCCTTAATAGCTTTAGCTATTTCAACCATAGAGAGGTCATTTTTAATCAAATTAATAGACGATATTTCAACTATTGTTTCAGGTGCAGCAAATCCACTAACAGTTGTTTTCGTTACTCCTGCAGCGAATAATCTTACAACCATTTCATCAGCAAATTGGCCTAATTGTTCAAAAGATACAGGTCCACTTATAATCGCATCTGCGACTCTATCCCGCCAACCTCCACGCCTGACACTTGGATCCTCAGCATCTTCTGGTAACTCTGAAACGGAGTCGACAGCTTCTTGTATATCATCAGTAGCTCTAGACATATCCCAACCAGAATCAAATGTTAACTTAATGCTTGTACTTCCTTCTTTAGATTGTGATGAAGTACTATCAACGCCCTCAATAGACATAAGTACCGGCTCTAAAAATTGAACTATTGACCGATCAATATCTTCTGCACCAGCGCCAGGCCATTTTACATTAACGGAGACAGTCTCAAAAACGACATCTGGAAAAAACTGATTTCTCATTTTTGGTGCCGTTATCAAACCGGCAGCTAGTAATACAACCAAAATCAAGTTCGCGAGAGTAGGATGCCGGGTAAAGTAGGAAATAATACCACCAGATATAAATTTTGTTTTACTACGCATGTTTCTCTTCACCAACTCTATTTCTCTAGTCGTTCAATCATATCAGCTCGAACTTTTTTCTTACTAAGCGCAGTCAAAATTTTCTTTTTTACATTTTTTGGAATGTACGCATTAGCCTCTACAGCAGCAATTAAACGAGCTCGTCTTTTATCATCTAATTCTACCATTTCTGGCCCCGAAAATACTTCTTCTCCAGCAACCTTGGCCCTTATTGGTTTTATTTTTATACCTTTACCTAATAGCTGTGAGTATTTTGAAACAACTTCTTTTCCATCTAAATCATCAGATCTGATAACAATATTCTCACCCTGCCGCCTAAGTAACTCAACAGTCCTTTCCTCAAGACGATCTTCAGCATTTACTAACAAGATAGTATCGTTTTGCCCGATTGCTGACGCTGGCATTATAAAAATATTTTTTAAAACAGGCTCTTGAACAGAGACCGAAACAAAGTCTCCTGGCCTTAAACCAACAGGCTCATTGAGTTTAGCAAACAATAAACGTCCTGAAGCGCCTTCAACTACTGACGCACTCTCTCTAGTTAGAGTTCCGGTTACCTTAAGATCAGCGCCCATAGTATCTAATGCCACTTCGACTAAGCTTCCAATCAATAATCCCTTTTCATCTGTCAGATAATTGTATTGTGTGGTGGAAAGCCTGAATGAGACCTCTAAATCATCGGGATCAATTAGCTTGGCCAGCCTTTCATTATTATTGACCAAACCTCCTGAGGTTACATTCACTTCTGCTAATCTACCACCGAACTCCGCATATAGCTCAGTATCTGACAGCAACCTTTCAGCATTAGCTAAGTTTAATTTTCGTCGACTCACTAAATTGCTACTTTGCTCTAACTTGAGCTTAGCTTTTTGAATAGCTTCCCTTCGTGATAACTCTGCATTCGCTAAATTCAGCTTCATACGGTTCACTACATTACCACTTTGCTCTAACTTGAGCTTAGCTTTCTGGATAGCTTCCTTTCGCGATAACCCTGCATCAGCTAAGTTTAACTTCCGCCGGTTTACAACATTACCACTTTGCTCTAGTTTAAGCTTTGCTTTTTGAATAGCTTCCCTGCGAGACAGCTCTGCATCAGAAACATTAAGCTTCTTTCGGTTAACAATATTACCACTTTGCTCTAACTGAATCTCTGCCTTATGGAATGCCTGTTTTCTAGACAGAACCGCCTGCTTTGAGCTCGATACAGAGAGCTCTGCCGCTTCAACAGCAGCATCTGTAACAACTCCCCTTCTCTTTAAGTCCTTTTGTCTAGTAAAAGCTCGCTCTTTCAATTCTAATTGGTTTTCGGCTGCAATTAATTCTTCTTTCGCAAGTTTTACATACCCACTAGAATCCATTAATTGAACTTCAGCTTCCAATAAATCTGCTCTAGAAACATCTACCGATAACTCATCTTTAGCTAACTGCAAAGAACCACTAGCATCCATAAACGAAACTTCTGCCTCAGCTAAATCTGCTCTAGCTACATCTACCGACAACTCATCTTTAGCTAACTGCAAAGAACCACGCGCATCAACTAACTGAACCTCCGCCTCAGCTAAATCCGCTCTAGCGACATCTACCGATGTTTGCGCGTCTGCGGGGTCAATTTTTATTAGTAGCTCTCCCTCACCTACTATCCCGCCCTCTTCGAAAGATTTTGAAAGCATTACAATAGTACCACCAGATGGTGCGCGGAGTTCTAAAGTTCTATTGCTACGTATTTCACCAAAACTGTTGATAACTGGAGAAATATTAGTTTTTTTAACAGTTAGTACATCAGCTGAAAAAACTCTCTCCCTCGCAGGCCGCTTTTTTACTTCTTTACTAAAACGCTCCTCTAAAGCACTATAAAATGTACTCCCTGCAAGGGCTAATAAACCTGCCGTCAAGGCGACCATAAATAAACCAATAAGGCTTCTACCAAAAAACCGCATAAATTCATTAACTCCAATATTTAACTATTTATATTCAATTTAGATCTGGGTATTTTTTGCCTCTATTTTCTTCGCTTGTGCTCGTCCAATCTAGGCAAAATTTCTATAAAATTGCACGGTTTGTGTCTATAATCTAATTGTTTAATCAAGATTTCGTCCCAAGCATCAATACACGCACTCGGTGATCCAGGTAAAGCGAATAAGTAGGTTCCATTTGACACACCCGCGGTCGCTCTTGATTGAATAGCCGATGTACCTATCTTAGCCATAGAGACCGATGTAAAGACTATTGAAAAAGCATCTATTTCTTTTTCGTAAACATCTCTATGGGCCTCAATAGTGACATCTCTTCCAGTTAAACCAGTCCCTCCTGTTGAAATTATAATATCAACATCTGGATCCAATGCCCAGACTCTCAGTTGGTTGGCTATTAGGTCTCTATCATCTTGTATAATTTTTCGATCAGCAAGAGTATGACCAGCTGCCAAAATTCGTTTTTTTAGTAACTCTCCAGACTTATCGTCTTGCAGTGTACGGGTATCTGATAAAGTTAGTATAGCTATCCGACACGAAATAAACTCTCTCTCTGAAACATCCTCCACTACAAATCCTCTCCTAACCTAATTTTTAACATTTTTAGATCCTCCCAAGTTTCTTTTTTTTCTGAAGGGTTACGTAGTAAATAACTAGGGTGAAGCATCGGCAATGTAGGGATTCCAGAGAAAGTATTCCATTTTCCTCGAAGTTTAGTAATCCTATCTTCATTAAGTAAAATTTGACTCGGCGTGTTACCCATAACAATTAGAAATTTTGGCTGAATTAATTCAATATGTCTTACCAAGAAAGGTTTAAGTGTTTCCTGCTCATTAAGTGTGAGAGGTCTATTTTGAGGGGTTCGCCATGGTACTACATTCGTTAGATATATAGAGGCCTTAGAAAGTGATCTTCCATAACCGATAGCATTAAACATCTTATCTAGTAGTACCCCTGCCTCACCTACAAAAGGTTTCCCAACCATGTCTTCTTCGCGATCAGGGATTTCACCTATAATCATTACTTTGGCACTTGGACTCCCATCTGAAAAGACTAGGTTCCGAGCCCCTTTTTTTAAATCACAATAATCAAAAGAAGAAATTGCTTTAGCAAGATCATCCAAAGAGTTCGCGGCATTTGCAATTGAAGATGCCACTAAAGTGGGTTCAACTATAGTCGTTTTTTCCTTAGATGTAATATTAGCCTTTGTTTCGCTTTCACTCTTTGGCTTAACCTCTAAATATCTATTAACCTCTTGATTACCTATTGTTTCAGTTACTCCTAACTCTAACTGCCATTCAAGCAGATCTAGTGCATCAATAAAATTTACTTCTGATTCCATACACCTAAATTATAAGGCAAATTAAACTATAGCAATCATGACTTGTTGAATTTACTAACTCTTTCTATAAGCCTTATGTATAAAGGAGCCTATATGCCGTTTTGTTCGAAACATTTACTTGGTATAGAATATCTTAGTAATTCAGAAATAACATCACTTTTGGATGAGGCTGATCGGTATGTCACTTTAAATCGAAGCTCCGCAAAGCATTCAGAAATATTTGTGGGAATAACTCAAATAAATATGTTCTTTGAAAACTCAACCAGAACTCAAGCATCTTTTGAAATAGCTGGAAAAAGGCTAGGGGCTGATGTTATGAATATGGCTATGCAAGCTTCATCAATAAAAAAAGGTGAAACTTTAATAGATACTGCTTTAACATTGAATGCTATGAACCCAGACCTTCTTGTGGTTCGTCACCCTCATTCTGGAGCCGTAAACCTACTTGCTGAGAAAGTTAACTGTTCTGTTATAAATGCTGGAGATGGAGCTCACGAACATCCAACACAAGCTCTACTAGACGCACTAACTATAAGAAGAGCAAAAGGTAGACTTCATAGACTATCAATTGCAATCTGTGGCGACATAAATCATTCTAGGGTTGCGCGCTCTAATATTCTACTTTTAGGAAAAATGGGAAATCGCATTCGGTTAATTGGTCCGAGCACTTTAATGCCAAAAGGTATCGAAGATTTTGGTGTTGAAGTCTTTGAAAACCCTAAAGAGGGTCTTAAAGATGTAGACGTCGTAATGATGCTACGACTTCAAAAGGAGCGGATGGATGGTGGGTTTATTCCATCAGAGAGAGAGTACTACCATCGCTTTGGACTTGATCATGAAAAACTGTCTTTTGCCAAAAAGGATGCCATCATTATGCATCCGGGCCCTATGAATCGAGGGGTGGAGATTGATGGAACCTTAGCAGATGATATTAACAGAAGTGTCATACAAGAGCAGGTGGAGATGGGTGTTGCTGTAAGGATGGCAATAATCGAGTCTTTAATTAAATCACAAAAAGCCACCGTTAGTAGGGTTTTAAAATGAAAAATAATTTTCTTCTAACAAATGCTATGCTGATCGATCCAAAATTAGAGAGTACATATCTTGGAGCTTTGGAGGTTAAGAATGGCATTATTTTTAAAATTCATAAAACCTGCCCTGATGTAAAAATTAAAACGATCGATTGTGGAGGTAAGTATCTAGGCCCAGGAATTATTGATGTTGGTGTCAAAATCTGTGAGCCTGGTGAGAGGCATAAGGAAAGTTTTAAAAGTGCCGGACAGGCAGCAGCAGCGGGCGGTGTTACAACTATGATCACCCGACCAGACACTTTGCCACCTATTGACAGTCCAGAAATATTATCATTCATGCATCAACGAGGGTCTGATGCATCTTTAGTAAATATCTTTCCAATGGCGACCTTAACAAAAAACCGTGAAGGTCGTGAAATGGTAGAAATGGGGTTTTTATTAGATTCAGGAGCAATAGCCTTTTCCGACGGGGACCTTGTTATCACTGATTTAAAAATACTAACGAGAGCTCTAACTTACGCAAAGTCCTTGGATGCCTTAGTGGTTGGGCATATTCAAGAACCAACCCTGTCACGCGGAGCGACATCTACTTCAGGAAAATTTTCATCTTTAAGGGGTCTACCTTCAGTTTCAGTAATTGCAGAGAAAATTGGGTTAGAACGAGATCTATCAGTTATCGAAATGACTGGCACTAAATATCATATAGACCAGATTTCGTCAAAGGTGTCTCTACCAGCACTCATTCGTGCAAAGAATCTTGGTCTTGATATTACTGCTGGGGTTTCCATTCATCACCTAACATTAAATGAATTAGATATTGGAGATTACAAGACCTTTTTTAAGGTCAAACCACCACTGAGATCTGAACAAGATCGAGTGTCCATGGTCGAGGCAGTTTCAGACGGTATTATCGATATTATTAGTTCAATGCATACACCTCAAGATGAAGAAAGTAAAAGGTTACCGTTCGAAGAAGCCGCATCTGGGGCAGTTGCACTTGAAACTTTACTACCTGCAGCACTTAGACTTTATCATTCAAAATCAATTACAATAAACAAATTATGGGCTGCTCTAACATTGAATCCAGCAAAAAGGTTTAGTTTACCAGGAGGTCGATTAGAAGAAGGTTATCCCGCAGATTTAGTTTTATTCGATCCAGAGCTTCCATTTATACTTGATAGAGAAGCTTTAAAATCAAAATCAAAAAACACTCCATTTGATGGTAGTAGAATGCAAGGGGGGGTATTAAAAACCTTTGTTTCAGGTGAAGAAGTGTACTCTAAATAATGACTTTATTTGATAATATAACCATATTTGTTTTATTAGCTTTAGGTTCCTATTTACTAGGGTCAATAAGCTTTGGGTCAATAATTAGCAAAGCTTTAAATTTAGGGGACTTACGTTCAATTGGCTCAGGGAATACTGGTGCAACAAACGTGCTCCGAACGGGTAATAAAAAAGCTGCCCTCTTCACCCTACTCTTGGATGCTGGAAAAGGTGCTTTAGTTGTATATATAGCTATCTCTTTTTTTGATAGTTTTGCTGTTAACTTTATGGCCCTAGCAGTTTTTTTAGGACATTTATTTCCTGTCTGGCAAAATTTTAAAGGCGGTAAAGGGGTCGCAACTCTTTTTGGTATAGTATTAGTTATTTCATTTTTAGTAGGCTTATTTACTTGCCTTACCTGGCTTTTGGTTGCAGTAATTTCTCGAAAGTCATCACTTTCTGCATTAATCGGGGCTCTTTTAATACCTTTATGGCTCTGGTTCCTTAACAAACCAGACTTTATTATTCTTTTTGTTGTATTAAATGTATTTGTATTTTTAAAACATAAAGAAAATATAAGAAGACTAATTGAAGGGACTGAAACTAATATTAACTTTTTAAAACGAAACTAAATTGTTAAAGTACTAAAGTTACTGATATTAATAGCTAAATTCTTCATACACCTTTTTAATGTCACTTCCCCACGAACCATGAAAATGATCTAATAAATCATCGGCAGGGCTTTTTTCTCTTTCTAAAATATCATGTATAGAATTCAAAAAATGTGTTTCATCTGGAACTAACCCACCTGCTCCAGCGTAAGCTCTTGCCTTCAATCCTTCATGTGAAATTGCTGTTACTTGACGGGCTAGTTCAATCATCTTTACGTTGTTAACAATTGCACTTAATCCGTTCACGGAAGCCGCAACTCGTAAATCTTCATGGAAAGTTACATCCCAATCCTTAACAATGTCCCAAGCAGCATCTAAAGAATTTTGATTGTAACAAATTCCAACCCAAAATGCCGGCAAAGCACAAAGGTTTCTCCAGGGACCACTATCAGCGCCTCTCATCTCTAAAAACTGCTTAATCCGGGCCTCCGGGAAAATAGTAGTCAAATGGTCAGCCCAATCTGATAGTGTGGGAATTTCGCCAGGCAAAACTGGGAGCTTTCCCTTCAAAAAATCTCTAAAAGACAGCCCTAAAGCGTCGATATACTTCCCATCTCTATAAACGAAATACATGGGTACATCTAATGCATATTCTGCCCAAGCCTCAAACCCAAAGCCCTCATCAAACACAAATGGAAGCATACCTGTTCGGTCTTTATCAAGATTACGCCAGATACGAGATCGCCAGCTTTTATGTCCATTTGGCTTGCCTTCAAAAAATGGTGAATTTGCAAAAATTGCTGTCGCAACAGGTTGCAAAGCCAATGCAACTCTAAACTTCTTCACCATATCTTCTTGTGAGCCAAAATCCAGATTAACTTGGACAGTGCAAGTCCTATACATCATTTGTGTTCCATGAGTATCAACACGGCCCATATAATCAGTCATTAACTTATATCGGCCTTTTGGCAAAATTGGCATTTGTTCATGATGCCACTCTGGCGCAGCACCTAAACCAATAAACCCAACATTCAATCGATCTGACACAGCTTTCACTTCAACAAGGTGTTGGTTAACCTCATCACAGGTTTCATGAATTGTTGTTAAAGGAGCACCACTTAACTCTAATTGACCACCAGGTTCTAAAGAAATGTTTGCTCCCAGCTTAGAGAGCCCAATTAAGGCGTCCCCCTCTAATATAGGGTCCCATCCAAAATCATCTCTAAGATCACTTAATATTTTCACAATTGATCTCTCACCATAATATGGGAGCGGCGTGAGTGCGTCAGTCAAAAAACCAAATTTCTCGTGTTCTGTTCCGATTCGCCAAGACTGTTTGTCTTTACACCCAGCTTCAAGATACTCGATCAACTGGTGATAACTTGTAATTGGGCCGCCGCCTGATTGAGGAATAGACATTTCTTTAACTCCAAAAAGAAAGATAACGAATTTATTCGTGATATTAAAAGATGACTAAGTCAATGCACTAAAATGTTATCTTTTCCCAAACCAGAATATTCTCTTCGTTTTGAGAATCTAAAGCGATTTTTATAGCCCTGTAATTTACCTTTGTTAGGAATATAAGGGACTCTATAAATGCATCAACACCTGCAACCGCAACTGGAAACCGTAAATTTTCGCTATTGTCACCTTCGAGGTCCCAAAACCTACTTTTAACAAAGTTATCCTCAGCACTTACTATTAGACTAATACGTTTTAGACCATCTAAAGAAATTTCTCCACCATTTATCGAATGAATATAGATAATCTGTCTTTCTGTCACTTCTAGAAACCCTACATTTTCAAGTATATCACTAGTAATGTATTTTCGAAAAAAGCTAACTAAAAAAGTAGTGCCTAGAAAAAGGAGTAATAAACCAAATAAAATACTGGGCCAATAAATTGAAAGTAAAAACTTTACTCCCAATAGTAAGATTAAAACTCCCACGATTAGGTCTTTATAGCGTTTTATCTGACTCCAAGCTTCAGCTCGTATAAAAGTCACTACCAATCACCTATACTAGATTGCCATAAAGTTAAGGCCGCAACTACCGCCGTATCTGCGCGTAAAATACGAGGCCCAAGACTTACATTTTGAACAAAGTTTTTTGATACAAGCCATTTTCGTTCAAAATCTGTAAACCCCCCCTCTGGACCTATTAAAATTGCCCATGAGTTTTTATTGTTTTTTATGATTTCTGTAGAACCCTTTTTCGTCTCATCACAAAACATAATCATTCTATCTTTTGACCAAAGAGCCAATACATCCGAAAGTTTTTTTAGATCTGTCACTTCTGGCACAAAATTTGTGCCACATTGTTCCGCTGCTTCGATCGCGTGCAATTGCAAACGATCTTTGCTAATTCGGGTTGTATTTGTGTGGTCTGTTAAGATTGGCATTATTTTTGCTACACCCATCTCGGTTGCTTTCTCAACAATGTAATCTGTTCTTGATTTTTTTATAGGTGCAAACAAAAGCCACACATCTGGGGGTTTTTGACTATCAACTATTTTATTTAAACACTCGAGACTTCCAGATGTCTTACTTCTTTCAGTAACTTTTGATAACCATTCGCCATTATGATTGTTAAAAATATGTAAATGATCCCCAACTTTTAACCGCATTACATTAAATAGGTAATTTGCTTCTTTTTTAGAAATAACAAGCGAATTGCCGTTATACAATTCCTGCTCTACAAACAATCTGATTTTATTCTGTACCATAAGGCCAATTATATGTCTAAGGATCGTCAAACACCAGTGGGACTCGTAGCTGACACCGTATCAAATAACTGGGTTAATAAGAAAGCCCCGTCTTGGAGTCAGCCATACTTGAGGTTAAGTAGGGTAGATAGGCCAATAGGTACTTGGCTCTTACTGCTTCCTTGTTGGTGGGGAGCGCTTCTTGCATCCACATCAGATAGCTTGGGTTTTCAACTTTTAGATCTATGGATTGTGATAGGATGTGGAATCGGCGCTATATTGATGCGAGGAGCCGGTTGTACTTGGAATGACATCGTTGATAAAGATATTGATTTTAAGGTCGAAAGAACTCGACATCGCCCTCTTCCAGCCAAACAAATTAATATATCATCAGCCTATATATGGCTATTCATGCAGCTTTTGCTGGCCTTTTTTATATTGATATCATTTAATAAAGTGGCAATTTTAGTTGGCTTATTATCCATAATACCTGTCATTATTTATCCTTTCGCCAAAAGGTTCACTTGGTGGCCACAAATATTTCTAGGAATTGCATTTAATTGGGGGGCATTACTCTCTTGGTCAGCTCATACGGGTTCAATCGATTCCCCAGCTATTTTTCTATACTTGTCTGGTATTTTCTGGACCCTCTTTTACGATACTATTTATGCTCATCAAGACACAGACGACGATGCCTTGATTGGTATTAAATCGACTGCTATCTTTTTTGGAGCTAATTCAATTAAATGGTTGATCACTTTTATAATATTAACAATGTCTTTTTATATAATTGCAGTTTTGGATGCTTTATTTTTCATTAATAATTCAAGTAAGGTAATTATTTGTATCGTTGGTATAATAGGATTTGGCATTCATTTAGTTTGGCAAGTTTCTAAATTAGACATCAGGGATTGGGTGTCGTGTTTGAAAATATTTCGTTCGAACCGAAATGCAGGATTTATTCCTATAATATTTCTGGTAGCGTCGCTTTTTCTATAATATTATCAAATTTCATGTAAATCTAAGAGACAAATCTTGATCAACTCAGTAAATTATAAACATCTTTTATCTTTCCTCATGGCTACATCCGTTCTGTTTGTAATTGCATTGTCTTTATCGTCTTTAATAGAGCAGGCAGTATATAAAAAGATCAATACTGAGATAACTTTAAATAAAATTAAGTGGATAAAATTAAATGTTGATGGTTTAAAAGTTTCTTTAAGCGGGGAGGCACCCTCTAGGTTATCAAAATTAGAAGCTATTAAACTTATACAACCCATGGTCTCTCCCTCTCGACTAATTGACCATACCACAGTTTCTTCATCAGCCGCCCAAGAAGAGCCTAATTTTCGAATAAACCTAACTCGTAATAATACTGAGATTTCGATAACTGGAATTGTTCCAAATAAAAACTATGAAGAAACAATTTTTAAAAAGTTACAAAAATTTCCTAATGTGAAAAAAAACATAAGTATTTTTGAGAGCTTGACGCCGTTAGATATGGATTTGTCAGATAAAAATTTAGACTTTGTGATGTGGTCTCTCTCATTGTTCTCACAAGTATCTATACTAATAAAAGGCGATAATATACAAATTTCAGCTGCAGCACTGAATAGTAGAGATGCTGAGTTATTAACTAAAAAAATACGAGCCAAAGCTCCAAGTAGTTTATCTGTAAAAATAAGTCTTGTATTCCCAAAACCTATAATCTCTCCTTTTACTTTTGAATATATAATCGGAAAAAATTATAGGGTTTTAAAAAGCTGTTCCTCGATAAGCTTAGATAGTCAAAACTTAATCCTCACAGCGATTCAAAGTCTATCATTAAAAAAACCAGCTCTATGCCCAATTGGAATCGGCTCTCCCTCTCCTAATTGGGAAAAAGCTATAATTGCTAGCGTACAAAGCTTACACTCTATTGGACAAGGCTCAGTACAAATTTCTGACTTACAAATCAATTTCTTTACAAAAATAGATAAAGAAAAAACAACAGTAAAAAAGATAATTGAAACCTATAAAAAAATGTTACCTAAGGAGTTTACACTTAATGTAAAATTAAAGGCAGAACCAAAATCTGATGACTCTGTATTAATGAAACACCAAGGACTCCGAATTGAAAAAAGTCCTCTGGGTACTATCGTCATAAAAGGGCAGTTAGCAACCAAACTAGAAGAACAAATAATCTATAAATATGCAAAAGCAGTATTTTCTAACTCTGTAATAAACCTAGATCTAACTCTGAATAAGAAACTCCCAAAAATCTTAACAAAAAATGCAACCGTAGGAATAAATGCATTAAAACATCTACACATGGGTATACTGTTAGTCGATGCTAATAAATTAAAAGTCAGTGGGGTAAGTGATTCAATACTAGGAACTGAGAAAGTTAGAAATTTTTTAGAAAATAATTTAAATAAAGCTATCATTATTGAAACTAACATCTTTTATGACAAATCCCTAAACCCTAAACCTGTTAAAATGACTCCTAAGGAGTGTGTAAATAGTATTAAAGATGTATTAATTAGTGAAAAAATTATTTTTGAACCTGCTTCAGCAGAAATTAAAGGTTCCTCCAGAGTAGCAATAAAAAAAATAGCAGCTATACTAAAAAAGTGTGAAAATATTAAAATAGAAATTGGTGGGCATACCGACAGCCAAGGTAGCGAAGAAATGAACCTCGAACTAAGTCAACTTCGTGCTGAATCAGTCAAAACAGCTCTTTTGACACGACGCACTCTAGTAAGAAATTTAACCTCCAAGGGGTACGGCGAAGCTCACCCAATAGCAGATAATAAAACGGAGCAGGGCCGAGAGATTAACCGAAGAATTGAATTTAACCTTATAGTAAATAATGCCATTTCAATTGGTACTAAAGAAAGTGACACTAAAATTGGACAAGATTAGTTTAACTATTACTATTACTTTTATACTTTTAGCAACCTTCACATCAGGTTACCTAGCATCTTGGCTTCTTAACAAATACCAACTGAAAAGTCTTTTAGGAAAAGAGAAAGTAAGTATTCAAAAACCGAAAACTTCCCAAAAGACCGTGACTAAAACCAAATTAAAGTCGAAGAAAGGTTAAGATTAAAACTATAATGAACTGTTAAGAAGTTTTCCATCTACTTAATGCTTTTTCATCGGCAGCTTTTGAAACTACCCAACTCGCTTTTGCAGAACCTATTTCTTTTTTCCAAAATGGTGCGCGCGACTTTAGGTAGTCCATCAAAAATTCTGCAGCTTCAAAAGCATCAGTACGATGATTTGCCGCTGTCGCAACCATCATAATAAGTTCACCTTTTTTTAAACTACCAAAACGATGGATTACCATTATATCTTCCAATTCCCAGCGTAAACATGCCTCACTACAGATCTTGTTTATAGCCTTTTCCGTCATAATTGGATAATGCTCAATCTCTATTCGAGCCAATCCACCAGGGATATCCCGAACTATACCAGAAAAACTAACAAGTGCTCCTGAGGATTTTAATTGGCCTTTAAAATTATCAAGCTCCTCCCCAGGATCGAAAACCTCTAATTGAACTACTATCTTCATTATTAGCCTCCAGTCATAGGAGGAAAAAAAGCTACTTCCTTAACAGCCTCCATGGAAGAGCTCTGATCTGCCAACTCTTGATCCAAAGCGACCCGAATAACATCCAAATTAGAAAATGCTAACTTATAGCGTTCATCTTTAATACATAACTCCATAATTAAATCTGAAACAGTTTCTGCCTCAGTATCTATTGTTTCTTTTGATAGCCCAACTTTTTCTCTTACCCATGAAAAATACAAAACCTGAACTATCATAAATTATTATCCTTAAGGTAGGGTATTGATTTTCTAAAATAATCTATGCCAGATACAAGAGTTAACAAACTGGCCAACCATAGAAATAATACACCAAGTATCCAAAGGGCATAAGCTTGCCAATATATCCAAGTTGATCCATCTGTTTCAACTGATGCATTTGAAATAGCCAATGTTAACGCATTTTTATTCATACCCCATAATTCGAGCTCTAGGTAATGCTGGAATATACCTTGGGTAAATAGTGTGGCTATCGCAATCATTTGGACCGCTGTCTTCCATTTTGCCAGTTTAGTTACCTGTAAGAGGCTCGCTGAATCTCCTAAAAATTCTCGTAATCCAGATACAAATACCTCTCTAAATAAGATAATTGTCGAAGGTAGTAATATCCATGGATTCATACCTGAGAACCCTGTAATGACCAATAAAGCGATTATCACCATTGCTTTATCTGCTATTGGATCAAGCATTTGGCCAAATTTACTTTCTTGCTTCCATAAGCGAGCCAAATAACCATCAAACCAATCTGAAATTGCTGCTATTAGAAATAAAGCTAGTGCCAACCAATCAGCCATGGGGCGTGAAAAATATAAAAACATCACAACAATACCAGGCGCTGCTACTAATCGCATCACGGTTAATATGTTAGGAAAATTCCAAATCATAAAACTAGTATATCTCCTCATTCACTATCATGGAAGAACTCATATATGCTTTGGGCAAGAAGACTAGAAATTCCATCAACAGCCGCTATATCCATTTGTGTGGATTGGCTAATAGCTTTAACAGACCCAAAACTTTCCAGAAGAGCTTTTTTTCTTTTACCCCCTATGCCAGCTATTTCATCTAACTGGCTTTTAAATTGATTTTTAGACCTCTTGGCGCGATGTGTACCAATTGCAAACCTGTGAGCTTCATCTCTTAAGCGTTGCACATAATATAGTACTGGGTCATTACTTTTTAGAGCAAAGGTTCCACGTTCTAAACTATGAAACTCCTCCTTTCCAGCATTCCTGTCGGGACCCTTTGAAACACCAAGTAAAGGTATATCCTCAAGCTGTAGTTCGCTCATAACTTTTGCCACAACTGATAAATGGCCAACTCCACCGTCTATTATTACTAAATCTGGCCATTTTTTTTCGACCCTATCTTTATCTTCTTTTTTTAACCGCTCGAATCGTCGAGATAACACCTCTCGCATCATCGCAAAATCATCACCTAATTTTATATGTTTGCTCTTAATATTAAATTTTCTATATTCTTTTTTTAAGAAACCTTCCTCTCCCGCTACAATCATACATCCCACGGCAGCATTACCTTGGAAGTGGGAGTTATCATAAACTTCGATTCTATTTGGGTTCGAGCCAAGACTCAAAGTTTTGGTTAATCCAGATATTAATTTCTTTTGTGTTTCTGTATTAGCCAACTTTCTAGCTAAGCTCTCTCGTGCATTTCGCATCGCAGCATTAACAATATCCATTTTTTTTCCACGACGAGGTACTGCTAAATTTACCTTAACACCAGATTTTTTTGATAATACTAGGGAAATAAGATCACGATCTTGTATATCATTACTTAATAAAATAATCGAAGGGGGTGTCTTATTTGAATAGAATTGCCCAAGGAACGTTCTCATTATTTCTTCTGAATCTGCTCCAGCTCCCGTGTCGGGAAAGTAATCTTTATTTCCCCAGTTCTGGAAAGCTCTAATAAAAAATACTTGCACACAAGCACGACCCTTCTCCACATGTAGGGCAATTATATCTGCCTCTTGAAGTCCACCTAAATTAGAAGATTTTTGGGTTTGAACTTCTTTTAAAACTTGTATTCGATCCCTTAACCCTGCCGCTTTCTCAAATTCCATCAAACTCGATGCCATATTCATTTGGTCCACAAGATTCTTTTGCATTTCCTTACTCTTACCTGATAGAAATTGCTCTGCCTTGGAAATTAAATCACCATAGGATTCCTTTGAAATATTACCTACACATGGAGCGCTACAGCGTTTTATCTGGTACATTAAGCATGGCCGTGTCCTTGCTTCAAAAGCAGAGTCTGTGCAATTACGTAATAAAAATGCCTTCTGCAGCTGATTTAATGTCTTGTCTATAGACCCAGCATTTGCGAAAGGACCAAAAAAAGTACCTATACCTTTTTCGGTCCCCCTATGTTTCCTAACTTGAGGGAAACTATGGCTTTTATCTAAATGAATACTGGCAAAACTTTTGTCATCTCGTAACAAAACATTATATTTTGGTTTTAAGTTTTTAATCAAACTCTGCTCAAGTAATAATGCTTCGATCTCTGTCTCAGTTGTCAAAAACAGCATTGATCGCGTTTGTGAAATCATGCGTAAAATACGATCTGAATGCCCTGACGGTCGAGAATAACTTGAAACACGATTCCTAAGGTGTTTTGCTTTTCCTACATATAAAACTTGATCATCTTTATCTAACATCCGGTATACACCAGGACTACTATCTAGAGTCTTGACATAGGCATAAATACACGCATTACCATTTCGAATACTTTGGCTAACGACTTCATTGAGCTTTAATATATTGGTCATAAATTACCTAAGGAACATCAATTTTTTGAGAACAGCCCTAAACTATCTACAATTCAAGAAACTGTCCACTATAGCTGTGGATAAGTTTGGGGATTAATTAAATTCATAGTAAATTTTCCTTTATTTTTTCGTAAGTCATTGAATTTTATTACTTTTTTTAATATCTATTAAGTAATTGATTTTATTACATAAATTTTTGTTTATATTGCAAGTCATTGAAAACATTGTATTTTTTATATGGAAGCTATTGTGAGCGTTAGATTGGTGGACAAGTAATTTAAAATTCTACATCCAATATATCTGATGCCCGCCAATTTAGGTGTTGGCCCCCATCAACACAAAAAATTTGTCCTGTGACAGCTGGAGCATTTATAATATACTCCATTGCCTTAACTATATCTCTGATATTTGAGCCACGCTCTAATATCACCCCACTACGTTGTTTTAAAAAATTCTTCTCAGACTGCTCCGCTGCCTTTAGTGTAGGGCCCGGGCCAATAGCATTAACCCGAACTTTCGGTGCTAACGCTTGTGCGGCTGTCTGAGTGAAAGCCCAAAGACCCATCTTAGAAATAGTATATGTCATAAATTCAGGGTTGAGCTTTTTAACACGTTGATCGATCATATTTATAGCGACTGCATGAGAGATTGGTTCGTTATTCTCATCTAGACTAATATCAGGAACTTGTCGTGAAAATGCCTGTGTTAAAAAAAAGGGGGCTTGAAGGTTTGAACCAATATGCCTTTGCCAGCTTTCTAATGTAGAAGTGTTCAAATTATCATATTCAAATATTGAAGCATTATTGATTAATACATTTAAGTTTCCTCCTATAGCCTTTACAGCATTAGGAATTAACTCCTCTACAACCTTGGGGTTCAAAAGATCTGCCTGTATAGAAACTGCTTTTCGGCCTTTATACTTAATTAATGAAACTACTTCTTCAGCTTCTTTTGAAGATGCCATGTAATGCACTACAACATTATACCCTAAATCTGCGAGGTGTAATGCCATTGCCTTACCTAATCTGTTAGCAGCCCCTGTAACTATGGCATTACCTTTAAACATTTACATCCCCGCACTAACAACAAAACTTAG
>MDSW01019396.1_pt1 | contig 18013 bp, 19 predicted proteins | sample 811171 | NCBI WGS metagenome assembly MDSW01 (sample SAMN05326641, study PRJNA326480) | marine metagenome | isolation source: seawater | place: Atlantic Ocean: North West | collected 2012
CTTTATTTCCCGGCGTCTCTCTCCGCCCACACCTCGCTTTCAATCCCCGCCCTCGGCGCCTTTCAACTTCAACTGACGCCTTTCAACTCCACCCCGACGTCGCTTTGTATGGAATGGCCCTCAGGCCTCCCCGTGCGCGGGCAAAACCTCCTCTTCGGGTACTTCACCGAGGTGCTCGAGGCGGAGGTGAAAGCCGCGAAAGCGGAGGGGAAGTACAGCGAGGGCGTCAGCGATCTGAGCGGCTCGAACATTCGCATCGAGTCCACGCGGACGGTCCTGAAGGACAGCGGCGAGGGAAAAAACGGCGGCTCTTCCGGCGGCGCTTCGGGCGGGAAGCTCTTGGGCGGCGCCGAACTCAAGCGGACGCGCGTGCTCATCGACCGCGGCGTCTCTTTCGACGTCGCGCTCGGAATCCTCGCCGCGAACCGGCGGAACCCGCGCGACGGGTTCTATCGCATGCGACGCGAGATGTTCGGACGCGCGCAGATCGTCCTCGCGCTCGCCAAGGTGGGCGCGAAGAACGTCTTCGGGATTTGGCGGCCCAACACCGGCGCGTCGTTTTTCGAGATGGACGTCGACGACTTGACGCAAAAGTACGTCAAGTACGACGAGCGCGACGAGGCGTCCGCGCGCGCGCCGTGGACGGCGACGTACGAGCTCACGGAGCACAAGTGCATGCACGGCGCGACGTGCGAGAGGGGCGCCGGGTGCACCGCGGGGAGTAGGGCGGTGCGGTGTTGCATCCTCAGCGGCGCCGTCGTGCCCGCCTGGGGCGTCCTCGAACGCGTGTTGGAACGCCACGAGCACCGGTTCAACAAGAGCGATCGCGGGATGCGCGCGGTGAAGGTGGTCGCGGAGGACGGCACGAAAGTCGTCGGGATTCGGTACCCGGAAGATTTGATACCGGAGGTGAAGGAGCGCATCGCGCAGGAGTGGAGTTCGTCGATCGCGATGGCGGCGGCGGCGGCGGCGGCGGCGGGTGGGGGTGGGGGCGGCGGAGGGGGTACGACGGCGAAACGAGAACCGCCGGCCGGGGTCATCTCCATCGACGTCCCGTCGCCGCTGTCGCCGAACGGCGCGCGCGTGCGCGTGGAAGCGCCGACGCCGGTGAGCGCGTCGTGCGCAGCGCGAGCGCGAAGGGCGCCGACGACGATGCATTCGTTTTTTCAAAAACGAGAACGAGACGCGAACGACGGGAGCGACGTCGACGGGAGCGGGCGCGGCGGCGACGGCGGCGACGCGAAGCCCGCCCCCGCCGCGGCGAAGAAGGCGAAGGGCAACGCGCTCGACAACCCTCTCGGGTTCGCGCCCGCCGCTTCCAGCGCGAGCGCGGCGGCAGCGACGAAGCCGAAGCCAAAGCCCGAGGGCGGCTCCTGCGGCGGCGGCGTCGGCTCGAACGTGTGCGAGAACTGTCCCATCTGCGGCTTCACGTTCCCGCGAACGGCGCTGAACACGGACGTGAACGCGCACATGGACGCGTGCATAGCGAACACCGTGCTCTGAGACGACGACGACGACGACGACGACGCGAGGATGCTTTAATGAATTTTTAGCGCCTAAAGTTAAGGTTAGTGCCCGTGTCCGTGCGAGTGCGCCTCCTCCTTCTTCTCGCCGTGACCGTGGCCGTGGCCGTGGTCCTCGTGACACTCCGTCTTTCCGCCATCGTGCGAGTGCCCGTGCCCGTGCGAGTGCGACGCCTCCTCCTTCTTCTCGCCGTGGCCGTGACCGTGGCCGTGACCGTGTCCGTGACCGTGATCCTCGTGGCACTCAGGGTCGTTCCATACGAGCGAACGTCGGGGTGGAGTTGAAAGGCGTCAGAAGCGGAGTTGAAAGGCATCGCGGTCGGGGATTGAAAGCGAGGGATGGGCGGAGAGATGCGCCGGGAAAAGTCCTTAAGGATCGGCGTCCACCTCGCCAATGCGGTCGTATGGGGACCAGTGTGAAGGAGAACGCACCTCAGTCTTCCCGCCGTCGTGCGAGTGCCCGTGATCTTTCGTGCACGTCGTCTTTCCGCCGTCGTGCGAGTGCCCGTGCGCGTCGCCGTCCTTGCTGTGATCCGCCGTGCACGCAACGCCGCCGTGCATGTGCGTGTGCGGCGCCGCGTCGTCCGCGGCGACGGGGGGCTTCTCGTGCAAGATGGTCACCGCGCCGGACGCGTCCCCCGACGCCTTCGCGGTCAAGACGTACGTCGCGAGGACGCCGTCGCCGTCCGCGCCGTCGTGTAGGGTGACGGACACCGCCGCGCCGTCCTTCACGGCGACGACGGCCATGTTGCCCGGGTGACCGTCGATCTTCACGGACGCGCGCGAGAAGGACGTCGCCATGATGTTGAGGTGCGTCGTGCCGATCGGGACGAGGACGTCGTACGCGTTGACGTTGGAGGCGAACGCGGGCGAGAGCGTCGCCTTGGCCTTCTTGAAGCCCTCGGAGGATTTGTTCATGTAGTCGACGTCCGCGCCCTCCGTGAGAGGGAGCTGCGCGTCGACCTGCGGCGATGACGAGGAGGAGGAGGAGGAGGAGGAGGAGGAGGGCGATCGTCAGATCGCCGCGTCGAACGAAGCGCGGAGAAAAAGCTCAGCGCGAACGATTCGATCGGACCGTCGAGCGACGGAGGGACGATCAGATCTGGATCTGGGCGCGACGCGCGCGATCGAGCGCGAGGAAGCGAGAGAGAGAGAGAGAGAGAGAGAGAGAGAGAGAGAGAGAGAGAGAGAGACGCGCGCACGTTGAGGAAGTTTAGTACCGCCGCCATGATGCTCTCACGCGTGTCGTGCGGGAGCGAGTGGCGAAGAGGAGGGAGGGGGGCCGCCGGTTCGAGAAAAAGCGCCTTCATCAGCGAAGGCGTGTGCCAGCTTGCACTGGTGCTTCTGGGTACAAAAAAATCACCGGTCAACTGAAAGGGGATGCGATCAAATGTTGACACCGAAGGGTGGGTGAAAATCGTGTGTTTTGAACCCACATGATTCCGGTTGCCGAGACAGCTCACTCACCTCGATCTTCCGGATATCTGCCGACGGGGCATTGATCATCGCCCGCGCGTCGCCTCACACACGCACCGTTCAACATGCCCCGCGATGTCAAGCCCACGGCGATCGCCGATATCAAGCTCGCGGAGAGCGGCGTCGCCGCGCGCGAGCCGGAGACGATCATGACGGTGCGTCCTCGGCGATCTCGCGGGCGGGATCTCGCGCGCGGAAGGAATTGACCGCCCGCTTCGTCCGCCGGGGGTGACATCATTTCATTCATCGGAATAATGCGATCGTCGATGCCCGCGCCGCGATCTGACGCGTCCCGCTCCCCAACCCCCCGCACTCCCTCCCATCGCCGCGCCTCCAGGTCTTCAAGAAGTGCGCCGATCACAAGCTCGCCAACACGAAGGCGCTCATCGGCTGCGACGGCAAGACGTGGACCTGGAAGCAGTTCTACGACGACACGCGCGCGGCCGCCAAGTCGTTCATCGCCCTCGGCCTCGGCCGCTTCGAGTCCGTCAGCATCCTCGGGTTCAACGCCCCGGAGTGGCACCTCTCGAACATGGCCGCGATCGCCGCGGGCGGGTTCGCCGCGGGGATCTACACCACGAACGAGCCGCCCGCGTGCAAGTACATCGTCGATCACTGCAAGGCGAGGGTCATCGTCGTTGAGGGCCAGAAGCAGCTCGACAAGATCCTCGCGATCCGCGGCTCTCTCCCGAAGCTCGCCGCGATCGTCGTCTACGGCGGCGACTTCGACAAGTCCGCGAACGACGGCGTCGGCGCGGGGCAAGCGAAGGTGTACTCGTGGAACGACTTCATGGCGCTCGGCGCGGGCGTCGCCGAGGCGGATCTCGACGCGCGCGTCGCCGACCAGAAACCCGGGCACTGCTGCACGCTCATCTACACGTCCGGGACCACGGGCAACCCGAAGGCGGTGATGATCTCGCACGACAACGTGACGTTCACGACGCGCGCGAACATCGAGCACCACCCGGACTTTGTCTCCGGCCCGCTCCGCGTCGTGTCGTACCTCCCGCTTTCGCACATCGCCGCGCAGATCGTGGACATTCACTCGCCGATGGCGTACCTCGCCGATCACGGGCTCCCGTCCGAGATTCACTTCGCCGCGCCTGACGCGATGAAGGGGTCGCTGAAGGGGACGCTCATGAAGGCGAAGCCGACGGTGTTCTTCGCCGTGCCGCGCGTGTGGGAGAAGTTCGCGGAGGCGATTCAGGCGAAGGGCCGCGAGATCAAAGGCCTCAAGAAGAAGATCTCCGCGTGGGGCAAAGGAACGCTCGGCAAGGCGCACGCGGCGGCGCAGGTGAACTCCAAGGGCTCCGCGCCGTTCTTCACGTTCCTCGCGCGGAAGCTCGTGTCCGCCAAGGCCAAAGCCGCGATCGGCCTCGAGGAAGCGCGCCTCTGCCTCTCCGGCGCCGCGCCCATCACCAAGGACACGCTCGACTACTTCGGCTCCCTCGGCGTGCACATCATGGAGGTGTACGGCATGTCCGAGAACACCGGCCCGCAGACGTGCGGTCAGGCGCGTTCTATCTCACACTGGTTCCCATACGACCCCGTTCGCGTGGTGAACGCCGATCCTCCATAAGGACTTTTCTCGGCGTTCCTCTCCGCCCATCCCTCGCTGGTTTCAATCCCCGCCCTCGACGCCTTTCAACTCCGCTTCTGACGCCTTTCGACTCCACCCCGACGTTCTTCGCTCGTATGGAACGACCCTCAGAATGCGCACTTCCTCGCGGGCACCTGCGGTCGCATCCTCCCTGGCGTGGAGATCAACATCGAGCACGACCCCAAGCGCGATAAGCCGAACGAAGGCGAGGTGTGCTTCCGCGGCCGGCACGTCATGATGGGCTACATGCACGACGCGGAGAAGACGTCGGGAGCCGTCGACGAGGACGGCTGGCTGCACTCGGGCGACGTCGGGAAAGTAGACCCGGCCACCGGGCTGCTGTCCATCACCGGCCGGATCAAGGAGCTCATCATCACCGCGGGGGGCGAGAACATCGCGCCCGTGCCGATCGAGGACAGGCTCAAGTCGCTTCTTCCGTGCATCAGCAACGTGATGATGGTGGGCGATAAGCGGAAGTACAACACGCTTCTTGTGACGCTTCGACAGAAGCCGGACGACGAGAACGGCTTCGTGGACGAGCTGTTCGGGACGTCGAAGGACGTGAGCAAGGCGTCGACGACGGTGACGGAGGCGAAGAAGGATCCGAAGTGGACGGCGTACATCGAGGGCGGGATCAAGACGTACAACAAGGAGGCTGTCTCGAACGCGCAGAAGATTCAGAAGTTTACGATTTTGGACGTCGACTTCTCCGTCGACGGCGGCGAGCTCACAAGCACGCAGAAACTCAAGAGGAACGTCGTCGTGGAGAAGTACAGCGGCGTCATCGAGAAGATGTACTGAGACTGAGTAATACGGCGGAATGGAAGGCGGCGCGCGACGGACGGCGAGTGCTAACGACGAAGGACGGAAGTAATACGCGCCGAAGGCGGATCCGACGGGTGACCAAGGAAGGAGTAACGCGGAACGACGACGGATCTGACGACGGACGAGCGAGGCTTTGTTTTGTACAGACCACTCTCGAATCGCTCTACAGTATCATATCGTTTTTCTCTCGTTCGTTTCGTCTTCTCTCTCATCTCGCTTCATCACGCTTGGCTCGAGAAGACGCTCTTGTTCACGAGCATCCCCGCCAGCATCGCGACGATCCACGTCGCGATCGCCGCGTTCGGCGTCGCCGCCAGCGCTACGATCGCCGGCCCGGGGCACACGCCCCCGAGCCCCCACCCAGCCCCGAACAGCGCCCCGCCCGTCATCAACTTCGCGTCGATCGTCTTACCGCTCGGCACGTCGAACCCCTCCGCGCACGCCGGCGAATCGCGGAGCTTTCGAACGAGGTAAAACCCCGGGACGCACAGCGCGAGCGCGCCGCACATGACGAGCATCAGCGACGGATCGAACGACGCCGCCGTCGCGGAGAGAAACCCGCTCACCTTGGTCGGTCGCGTCATCCCGCTGACGAGGAGCCCCGCGCCGAAGACGTATCCGACGGCGCCGTCCGCGATGACGCCGATCGTTGTCCCGCCTCCGCGGACTCCGCCTTTCGCTGTCGCCGCCGTCGCGAGCGCGGCGAACGCGGCGACGGCGACGCCGGCGAACGCGATCCAGCCGCGCGCCGCCGCGAAAGCCGGATACGCCGGATTCGCAATCGCGGAGACGTTCGAGACGACGCCCAGCGCCGCGTTCGTGTCGAAGAGCGTCGCGGCGAGGAACCCGGTGAACATGAAGACGCACGTGTTCGCCATGCTTCGCGGGGAGAGGCGCGCGTTGCCGCAGATGCCGTGCCCGGACGTGCAGCCGTTGCCCATGGCGGCGCCGAGGCCGACGAGGAAGCCCGCGGCGGCGGCGCGCGCGATCGGCACCATCGGCTCCGGCGACGGCGCGACGCCGCCCATCAGGCCGAACGCCGCGGCGCACCCCGCGGCGAGGAGGCCGGCGATGAACGCGACGTCGCCGGCGGGCGTCGTCGTCGTCGTCGTCGTCTCCGCGCCGACGCATCCTTCGACCGCGCCGGAGACGCCCAGGACGCGGCCGGTGAGCGTCAGCTTGGCGATCGCGGCGACGCCGAGGATGGCGCCGCCCGCCAGCGCGTCGACGGGGGTGAACTGCAGCGCGGTCATCCCCGCGGCGATCGCGGGGGGCGCGGCGGCGGCGGCGACGACGGCGCGGCGGCGGCGGCGGCGGCGCGCGGGAGGAGGAGCGCGCGGCGCGGAGGATCGGACGCGCGGCGCGTCTGAACCCGAACGTTTCTCGGCGACGACGACGATGGTTCGGGACGCCGCGGACGGGCGGACCCGGATCGACCCGCGCGGCGTCGACGCGCGCGCGACGCCGACGCGCGACGCGTCCGCGGCGGCGCGCGAGCGACGCGCGACGCGAACGAGATGAGAAGACGACGACGCGACGAGCGCGGGCATCTACGACGGCGGCGGCGACGACGCGCGCGACGGACTGTGACACACCTCGTGACGAGTCGTGACAGCACGACATCTTTCCCGCGGCCAAGAAAAGTTCATCGGTCAGTTGAAAGGGGGAGCGATCAAATGTTGAAACTGAGGGATGGGTGAAAAACGTTTGCGTACAAGTGGAGTTGTAACACGCAATTCGGTTTCGTTCGATTTTCGGGGCGCGGGCGACAGCCCGAGATCTGAGGGCGCCACTGCCTCGCGCGCGGTTTAGGGTACGAGCGAGCGGTTCACCAACCACGGTATTTCACCCACCACATCCACATCCACATCCACAGCACTTCGCGCTTCGCGCTTCGCACTACGCCTTGCCCTTCTTGACGTAGCGCGGCGGCAACCCCGGCATCAGCGGCGGCAACACCTCCATGTCGTCGTTCCCGCTCGGCCCCGACGCGTCGCTGCCGTCGCTCACGAGCTCCACCTCCACCTTCCCTTCTCCCGTCTCCGTGATCCCCGCGGTGACGCCGGGGCCGAAGAACGCCTGAATCTTCTCTCTGCGGTCCGTCCACTCGGACAGCTCCATCTTCGGGCAGTCGAACTTTAAGACGAGCGCGTAGCGGTCGACGATGACCATCTCGGCGATGCCCGTCATCTTCGGCGCCTGGTTCTTGCGGAGGCCGCCCGGGCGGTTGTACCTGATATCAGGTCGAGGGGAGAGTAATCCGCGCGTCAGTGTCAGTCAGTCGCGCGGAGGACAGGGTTTAGGAATGAAACGGAATGGAACGGAACGGAATGTTGGAATTCTCTCGCACCGGAAGATGAACCCGAGCGCCTCCTCGAGGTGCTGCTCGTCGCCGTATCGGTACCGCGTGACGTCGTTGCGGACTTGGGTCAGGATGGCCGTGGTCTGCGACTCGCGCAGCGCGAGCGCGTCCTGTGGAGGGCGCAGAAGAGAGAAGGTCAGCGGCCGACGAACGGGACGGGATGGATAAAACGAGGTGATCTGGGAGCGAGCGAACGACGACGACCGTCGCGACGCACCCTGTACGTGACGCACTCGAGCGGGTCCAGCTGCGCGTACTTCAGCGCGAACCCGATGAGGGAGATGATGAACCCGTAGATGAGCAGCAGCGACGACACGCTCCCTCCCGGAAGGAAGTTGAAGAAGGAGAAGAACCCGTACGACAGCAGCGGCAGGCCGACGCTCAGGCCGATGGTCCCGAACGACGTCGTCGCGAGGTTGAACCCGCCGTCGCTATCGACGACGTCGGAGCACGTCGAGCGCGGGAGCGCGGGGACGACGTCGGACGCGACCGGCCCTTTCGGACCCGTGTTAGGGCCCTTCGTCGCGATCTCCACGGCGTCGTCGATGGCGTCCGCGCGGACCTGGAGGCTCCCGCGTCGGACGGACGACGACGACGACGACGACGACGGACCGCGAACGAAGCGGCATCTCGCGCGGAGCGGCGCGGACGCGGAGGACGCGGAGGACGAGAGCGACGACGCGGTCGCGGCGCGCGCGGCGCGCGTCCGCGGCGCCGCGGCGGACGCGACCGGGACGCGGACGGCGGCGGCGGAGGACGAGGCGAGCGCGAACATCGTCGTCGTTCGCGGTGCGTGCGTGGAGTGCGCGCGGCGGCGAGCGACGGTCCGATGGGGCTCTACGTGGCCGGTCGGGGCGCCAGTTGGCACGCGTGTGGCGAATCGTTCAGATAAGGCGACGTCTCTGAAACATTGCTCATACGAAAAATACCGTACTGTACTCGGCCGCGAACCGCGGACGCCTTTTTGTGGATCGAGCGTCGTTCCGCGATGCGCGATCCGGCCGCCTCTCGTCGTCGCGCGCCCGCCGCACGCTTCGCTCCCCCCCTTCCCCACGCACGCCGCGATGTCCGCCATCGCCTCCGCGTTCAAGACCATGGCGATCGTGCGCGCGGCCGCGCCGAAGCCCGCCGCCGCGCGCCAGTTCGCGCGCGCGCCGTCCGCGCTCGTCGCGATAGCGCCGAACCGCCATCGCGCGTTCCGCGCCTCCGTCGCCGCGAAGGCGGCGTACGGCAAGGACGAGAAGGGCGACTACCCGAGCCTCGACTACAGGATCTTCTTCAAAGACGGCGAGAAGGCCATCTCGCCGTGGCACGACGTCCCGCTCTACAACGCGGACGGGACGTGCAACTTCATCTGCGAGATCCCCAAGGAGACCAAGGCGAAGATGGAGGTCGCGACGGACGAGCCGCTGACGCCGATCAAGCAAGACACGAAGAAGGGCAAGCTTCGCGACTACCCGTACAACATCAACTGGAACTACGGCATGCTCCCGCGGACGTGGGAGGACCCCGGGCACGAGCACCCGGAGATGAAGGTCATGGGCGACAACGACCCGGTGGACGTCGTCGAGATCGGCTCGGGTGCGTTCTATTTTCACACCGACCGGTCCCCGTACGACCGCGTCGGCGCGGTGAACGCCGTTCCTTAAGGACTTTGCCCGGCGTGTCTCTCCGCCCACCCCTCACTTTTAATCCCCGACCGCGACGCCTTTCAACTCCACCTGACGCCTTTCAACTCCACCCTCAGCTCAACGCGAGATGGGTTCGGTCGTCCCGGTGAAGCCGGTCGGCGTCTACGCGATGATCGACGACGGCGAGCTCGACTGGAAGGTCATCGCGATCGCGGCGGACGACCCGAAGGCGAAGGACGTGAACGACGTCGCGGACGTGGAGAAGCACTTCCCCGGGGAGCTCGAGAAGATTCGCGTGTGGTTCCGCGATTACAAAACCCCGGACGGAAAGCCGCAAAACGCGTTCGGCTTGGACGACGAGTGCATGGACAAAGCGTACACGATGGCCGTCATCGAGGAGACGTCGGGGTTCTACGATAAGCTCAAGTCCGGCGCGCGCGAGAACGACAAGGGGCTCTCGCTCGAGTAATTAATCATACCGTACGTCCGAGCCGCCGCGTTCGTTCTCGTGAACACGAGTATTCTTATAATAAGCTACGAGTACAGTGAAAGAAGTCGCGCTCGCGTCGTCGTCAGTACTTGGCCTTCTTCCTCGGCCGCGAGAACATCCCGCCGTCGCCGCCGCCCTTGCCGTTCCCCCAGTTACCGGTCGCCGCCTCACCGCTCTTGTCGTTCGTGAACTCCGCGTATCGCTTCTTGTCCTTCGCCGGCATGTTCTGCCCGCAGTTGCCGCCGCTGAGGGTCGTTCCATACAAAGCGATGTCGGGGTGGAGTTCATAGGCGTCAGGTGGAGTTGAAAGGCGCCGAGGGCGGGCGTTGAAAGCGAGGGGTGGGCGTAGAGATGCGCCGGGCAAAGTCCTTAAGGAACGGCGTTCACCACGCGAACGCCGTCGTATGGGGACCAGTGTATAGAACGCACCTGAATCCGGCGAAGCGTCTCAACTTTTTGATCTTCCCCCCTCTTTTCCCGCGGTCGTCCCCGCGGGCCCCGTCGTCCCCGTGATCCCCGTCGTCCCCGTCCCTCCTCCGCGCCCCCCGCGCTCTCTCTCGCTCCACCGCGGCCAACCTCCGCGGATCCCACTCGTCGAGGACGTGCGCGGGGAGGTCGTTCGGGTGCGTCGACACGGTGTACCCGTCGACAAACGCGCGAGGGAGTTTCCGATGCCGTCGCAACGCGTCCGTCTGAAACTCCCCGAGGCAGCAGCACCAGATCGACGGGAACGGCGACGTGCGCTCGCCCAGTCGCCCGACGTGTTTCTTCTTTCTGCGCGCGGACGCGCTCTCGCCGTCGTCGCGCGCGGACGCGGCGCGGCGCGCGGCGAGAAGCGCTTTCGGAGTCCAGTAGTAGTACCGCTTCGCGGGGGCGACGTAGAAGGGCAACGTCTGCCGACGCGACGACGACGACGACGACGACGCGTTCGACTTCTTCTTCGCGAGGGGGATCCGCTCGCCGGTCGCGTCGGAAGCGCGCTTGAACACCATCTGGTCGTCGTCGTCGTCGTCGTCGTCGTCGTCGTCGTCCGCCTTTTCTTCTTCGTCCTCCTCCTCCTCCTCCTCCTCCTCCTCCTCGACGTCTTCTTCTTTTTCTTCTGCCCTCCCTCGTTCTCTCTTCTCTCTCGCCTCCTTCGCCCGCCTCCCCGCGGCGCCGCCGGTCAACAGCGCGTCGACATAGTACGGCTTGTGAATCACGTACGACGGCAACAGCAGGAAGTACGGCCGTCCGTGCTCCGCGAGGTTCGCCGCCGCGAAGGTGAGGCATTTTTCCACGTGATCGGCGCTGTACGGCGGGTTGGTCACGAGGACGTCTGCGAGGGGTCGGTCGGTCGGTGGGGTCGACGCGTCGGTCGGCGGCGCGTCGTGCCGATGAAACAGCCGCTGCGACGTCGTGAGGGAAGCGCGGGCGGGCGGGCGAAGAGCGAACGCGAGAGGGAAAGGTAATAGACAATAGTGTGGTCGGTCGCACCGTGTTCGGGCACTTCATTCCTTTTCGCGACGGCGTAAAAGTCTTCGTTCCGGTTGATGACGTTTCGAAACCCCAGCGCGTTGAACGACCGCTCCGTGCCGCCGGCGCAGTAGTACGGGTCGTAGATGATCAGCTCGCTCGGCTTCTTCCCCAGCCGCGACGCGACGTCGTTCAGAAAGTTTACCACGTTCGCGTGCGCCTCCGGGGACGTCTCGCAGTGGTCGTCCCCGTCCGCGTCGAAGGCGTGCGTCACCGACGTCGGCGGTCTCTCCATCCTGCCCTCGACGACGTTCTCTTCTTCTTCTTCTTCTTCTTCTTCTTTTTCGTCGTCGTCGTCGTCCGCCGGCTTGGGTGCGTGATGCGCCGCGATTTCCTTCTTGCTCCATCGAATCACCGCTCCCGTCGCGGGATCGAACGTCCCGACGCGCAGGTGCGACCCGTCCTTAGGATCGTTCCATACGAGCGAACGTCGGGGTGGAGTTCAAAGACGTCAGAAGCGGAGATGAAAGGCGTCGCGGTCGGGGATTGAAAGCGAGGGGTGGGCGGAGAGACACGCCGGGCAAAGTCCTTAAGGATCGGCGTTCACCACGCCGACGCGGCCGTATGGGGACCAGTCTATAGAACGCACCTTCGCGCGCCTCGTGGACGAGTACACCGCGCGCGTTCTCCCGTCCACGAGGACGAGCTTGTTGTCGACGACGACGCCCTCCACGCGCAGCGTGCCGTGGTGAACCTTCTTATCCGGGACCGGCGGGATCTCCGCGGACGACGAGCGCGGCCGCCGTCGCGACGCGTCCTCCTCCTCCTCCTCCTCCTCCTCTTCCCCGGACGACGACGCGTCGCCGCCGCCGTCGCCGCCGCCGCCGTCGTCTCCGTCCGCCGCGGCGGGAAATCGCGTCTTCTCTTCCTCGCGTCGCGCCGTCCTCGCCGCCTTCGCGGCGAGCTTCTTCGCGCGCTTCCGCGCCGCTCTCGACGACGGGCGATCGCGCGCGTTCGGTCTCGGATTCGACGACGCGACGGCGGCGGAGACGCGCGCGGACGTCGACGCGCCGCCGCCCTTCGGCGCGGCGTCGTCCGCGTCGGCGTCCACGAATCTCTCGGAGTCCGAGTCGTCGAACCGGTCGAGGTCGTCATCCGCGGCCATGACTCGCGACGACGCGCCGGCCGGCGCGGACGAAGAGTGATGAGCGGGCGCCGACATCTGCGACGGCTTCCCTCGACGAAAGCGAAACTTGCTTCAGGGATGTAGGGTTCGTTCGCCCTGCGACCGCCCGAGCGCGTCCCCTCCACACGACGACGCGCGCATCGCGACATCGATCATGATGTCGACGTCGAGCACGATATCGACGCGCGCGGTCGCGTCGCGCGCGGTCCGCGGACGCGCGCGCGCGACGACGGCGGCGCGCGCGACGGCGACGTCGCGGGCGACGAGATCGTCGACGACGACGAGCACGACGACGACGCGCGCCGAGGCGCGCGAACGCCGCGCGGCCGCGGCGACGGCGACGGTCGCGGCGGCGGCGACCGCGCCACCGGCCGCGCCCGCGTTCGCGCACGCGGCGAACGAGCTCGCGCAGGCGCGCGTCCCGCCGCGCCGTCTATCTCCTCCTCGTCGCGCGGCGTCGCCGACCCGACTCGACGCATCGTCATCATCGTTCGTTCGCTCGCTCTCTTATCCGTCGCTCCCCTTCCCCCTCCCGTCCTCGACCCGCCCGCGCGACCGACCGCAGACCGCCGCGAACGGCCCGCTCGAGTCCGCGCGCCTGTTGGTCGCGATCGCGTCCATCGCGCTCATCCTCTTCCAGGGGCCCAAGGGCGACGGCGTCGTGAACTCGCTCAACGAGAACAGGGTGTTCGGAAGCGCGTCCGAGGCGAAGAGCGCGGTGGATTACGTCACCGCCGGGTTGATAGGGAGCTTCATCGTGTTGTCCGCGATCTTAGCCGCGAACCAGTGATGATATCGAACGATCGAAAGGAGTGGTAGGGAAAGGAAGAAGGCGAGGCGATGGCGAGGGGTGCCCGGTGTCGCGCGTACGGTATCCTTAGAGCGCGTCGCGGAAACTTTTCTATTCCTGCTTGCAGTGTCGTCGAGAAGTACAGTATTCTCCCATCCGCGCGTTCGCTCGTTCGTTCGTTCGTTCGTTCGTTCGTGCTCTCGCACGACGCTTCCACGTCGGGCGCTCGCGTCACTCTTCCGGGTACTCGCAACCCTCGTGCGTCACGGGCTCCAACGCGCTCAGGTCGAACCCTTTCTCGGACGCGACGGCGCGCATCTCTTCGAGCGTCGCCTCGGACGCGATTTTCTCTCGCGTGAACAACCAAAAGCCGCTGTCGTTCTGGCCGCTCCCGGTGCGGCACTTCCCGTCGTCTCCCGTCGGGATCGTCGGTTGACCGCCGCTGACGATCGCCCAGTCATACCCAGGGCCGACGGGGTCGCTCTCGTCGCGAGGCTCGCTGCGAGTGAAACGGACGAGCGAGGCGAGTGAGTCTGTCGTCCGTCGCGCCGAGCGCCAAAGAGCAAAAAAAAAAGAAACCAAAAGACCTTCCGCAGCCGCGCGCACCTCGGAGACACCGCGACGACCCAGTACGGCCCGTACAGAAACCTCGGAAGAAACCTCGGCCCGACGCGGAGCTTGCTCGGCGCGTCATCGTCCGCGTCGGGATCGATCACCGCGCGCAGCCGAAAGCCGTCGGAGTTCTGCGGCGGCCCGTCGACGCCGCCGACGTTGGCCGTGTTGTACACGTCCTATTGGTCGAGGGAAGCCACGTGTCAGTCGCGCGGGCGTGCGATTGGTGGATGGCATTCCCGCGCGTCGAGACGCGCGCGCGAAAGAAGTCCTCGAGGATCGACGATCTACGCGCGAGGGAGAACGTGTTCGTAGCGCGCGCGCGGAAAGAAAGCGGACTCGTCTCGTCTCGTCGCACCACGGCGTCGTCGTCGTTCACGCGGTAGGACGCGCGCACGCAGTAGAGCGACTCCCTTGGTTGATATCGCACCACCTGCTGCTGTTGGACGTACCACGCGTGCGCGGCGTACGCGTCGAGGTCGAAGGGCGACGCCGTGCTCACCGGCGCGCACGGCTCGGCGGCGGCGCCGCGGCGCCCGCCCGCCTGGGCGTTCGACGGCGGGTTGAGGAGGACGAGCGCGAGCGACGCGGCGAGCGCGCGCGCGAGCGTCGACGGCGGCGGCGGCGGCGGCATCGGAGGAGGGGGGGGGGGCGAGGGAAGAGGGCGCGTCGCGACGGCGAGGGCGTGTCGGAGTGCGAGGAGGAGTGCCGCCGGCGGCGGCTGCGGCGTCGCGTCGTCGCCTCGGGTTTCTCGCGAGGTCCGAGGAGGTCCGAGGTACTGCGTCGGGTACTGTAGGGTTACTTCTCTTTCGTTCAAAACTCAGCTCCCGTCCCCGTCTCCGCCTCCGCCGCGCTCACGGGGGCTCACTCGCCCTGGTACTTCCCGTCGCTCCCCTTGGCCTTGATGTCCTTGGCGACGCCGCCGACGCCGGCGACGTGGCCCGTCTTCGTGGACGCCTTCAGGAACGACCGGAACAGCGTGCTGTTCGTGTCATAAATCATCTTCGCGTCCTCTCCGCTCTGCGAACTACGACGCGACGGGGGGCGGGGCGGAGGTGGACGGGCGGAAGGGCGCGGGCGTCAGGACGCGCGCGTCGAGGGCGGGGCGACGACGCGGCGACGCGGCGCGCGAGCGCGATCGAGGGGGGAGGGGGAGGGTCCGCGAGAGGGGAGACGGGCGCACCTCCGTGCCCGGCGGCGCGTGAAGTGAGTGATCGACGACGCCGCGTTACGCGTCGAAAACGCGACTCGCGCCGAGGCGAGGCGAGCGCGTTCACGAACGTTTTTCACGCGTCCCTCGGTTTCAACGTTTGATCGATTTCCCTTTCAGCTGACCGATGAACTTGTTTTGTTTGGATTGGCGGTCAGCTCTCTGCGACGAGCGTATCTTTTGCGGATAATAAACGCTCGCCACACCCCGTCGCGCGCGTCGCTCCGCTCGTCGACGTTTCCTCTCTCTCGCGCGCGCGGGATCACCCACGATGGCGACGACCGCGCTCCTCGCCCCGACGCGCCTCGCGTCTCCCGCGGGAGACGCGACGACGCGCGTCCGCCGCGCGCGGACCGCGACGATCGCTCGCGCTCGTCGTGATAATCTCCGAAAGGCACCGATCGCGGCCGCGGCGGCGTCGTCGACGACGACGACGGAGCTTCCCCCTCCCGCGCTCGCGAACCCGGACGCGTGCACGCGCGCGAGCGACTACACCTCGCGCCGAGGCGCGGTGCCGTACAAGGACGCGGCGGTCGACGTGGACATCATGGTGAACGACGGCGCGAGAGCCGCCATCGCGGCCGCGGGCGCGGAGCGATTCGTGTCTCTCATCGATCCGTCCAACCCGAAGCTCCTGAGGTTGCTGCGCGTCATGGAGGACGGCTGGGACGCGATCGGCGTGCGGAACAAGAACGCGGGGCACCATTCGCTGTGGCCGGAGGCGTTCGAGGCTGGGCGGGCGCTCCTCGAGGAGGCGTTCCCGGAGGAGTGCGACCCGAAGTTCGGCGGGGAGGGTCTCTCCGGCGTCGCGTTCGTCGGTGCGTTCGTTCGTCGACCGACCGATCCAATCCGCGCGCGACACGTCATCGAAAAACCTCCACGTCATCACTTACTGACCAGTCCGATCGCGCTCCTCCGTCCACGTCACCACTTTTCTACGCGTCCGCAGGCGACGACATGAAGGACCGCGCCATCGATTTCATGCAACGCCGGCCGAAGACGGACTTCACGATGTCCAAGTACAACCCGCTGGGTCGCCTGCACCGAGACCCGGACGCGATCGACTACAAGCAGCCCGGGTGGATGGAGACCGCGATGCCGGGAAGTGCGCCGTTTGGCGCGGAGGAGGAGGAGGACGGCGCGTACTCGTACAGGTACTACAACGTCTGGCTCGCGAGGACGCCGCTCGACGCGTCGGGGCAGGTGTACGAAAACCCGCTGTGTCTGCTCCTCCCCAGAGACGAGGGCGCGAAGGAGTGGGACTACGAGATACGCAAACCGGAGGACAACGTGGGCGCGAAGGAGGAGACGATCGGGGAGATGATGGGCCGCGCGGCGAAGAACCCGCTCTCCGCCGCGCCGATCGTGATGTCGATGTTTTCGACGAGACGGGGACAGAAGAAGGAGGACCAGTTCGAGGTGCGTTCTATACACTGGTCCCCATACGACCCCGTTCGCGTGGTGAACGCCGTTCCTTAAGGACTTTTTCCGGCGCATCTCTCCGCCCACCCCTCGGTTTCAATCTCCGCCCTCGACGCCTTTCAACTCCATCTGACGCCTATGAACTCCACCCCGACATCGCTTTGTATGGAACGACCCTGAGTTCACCGACCCGAACTACATGTCGCGCGGCTCGCCGGAGCTCACGCCGGACGACGCGCACACGTGGATAACACACCCGTTCGTGGCGTTCGACTCGTTCGACATGTGGCACGGCGCCGCGAAGTGGGACGGCGACGAGAAGAAGGCGGTGATCGATTCGGCGGCGGACTTGATGCGCGCGAGGCAAGACGCGAGCAAAGGCCGCGTGAGCATGGAGCTTCGATTCCGCGCGCGGTGTAAGCCCGGCGGGCGCGAGGGCGTGCCGTTTTCGCCGCTGTCGAGCGCGTACCGGGGGGGCGTGTTCACCCCGGACACGGTGCGACCGAGCGGGGGGGAGTACGACCTGGAGAAGGGCACGACGCGATAGAGGATCGAGCTCGCGCGAACGCACGGACCCTTCCTTCATCGGACTCCGACGACGGGGAGGGCGTCGGGCGTAATAACGAATAGCCATCTCATAATAGCCCTACGACGACGTTCCGTTCCGTTTCGTTCGTCGCGCGATGCTTAATACGCTAACCGACGCGGCGCGCGCGTCGGAACAAACTTCAGAGGCACGCTCGGCGGCTCCGGCGTGCGTCGCGCCCGCGGCGGCGGCGCTACCTCCTCCTCCTCCTCCGCCCCCCTCGCCGCCGCAGCCGCCGCCTCCTCCTCCCCCCTCGCGAGCCGCCTCGCGGCGACGACGGACGCGATGAACCTCAGCGCCTCGGCCTCGCCGCCTCTGCCGCCGCCGCACAACGCGGGGAGCCTGCGCGCGAGGTCTTCCACCATCGGTCTCGACAGCCCGGGGCGGCGGTCGCGATCGTCCTCCGTCGTCGTCGTCGCGGCGCCGCCCGCGCCTCCCCCGAGCCCGCGCCGCCGCGGGGTCCACGCCGCCGCCGCGGCCGGGTCCGCCCACGCCGCCGCGCCTCGGAGAGGTCGATCGGAGGGACTCATCCGCGCTATCCGCGCGGCCTGCGCCGCGCGGTCGTCGGGGCCGACCTGGTAGGTCTTGTACGGCGAGTGCGCTCTGCGCCACGATTCGTTCAGCTTCGGCTTCGGCTTCGATCTGGCGCGCGCGAACGCGGCGGCTTCCAACGCGTCCGCGAGCTTGGGGTTCCTCTGGAAGAGCGCGTCCGCGGCAGCCTGTGCGCGAGCGAGCGCGGATCGCGGCGACGGCGGCGTCTTCGGCCGCGGCGGCGGCGGCGGCGGCGGCGGCGGCGGCGGCGGCGGCGGCGGAGGCTCGGGTTCGTCCGATTCCGATTCCGATTCCGA
>MDSW01071516.1_pt1 | contig 18012 bp, 11 predicted proteins | sample 811171 | NCBI WGS metagenome assembly MDSW01 (sample SAMN05326641, study PRJNA326480) | marine metagenome | isolation source: seawater | place: Atlantic Ocean: North West | collected 2012
AATCGATTCCTTAATTGAATTTACGACAAAAATGAAAGCAAAGTCGACAAAATCAAGAGAAAGGAAATTCTTTAAAGAACAATTTAATGAAGCCAAACAACAAAACACTAGTAAAAAGAAGCGATATACAGTTCTCAGACGACTTGGTACCTCGCCAGGCCCGGATCAGGGTCAGGTGACAAGAACTGATTTACCGTTGCAGTCAAGTGGGGATGAAAGTAGTATATTGTCCCCCACTTCACCTATCGGAGCCGGAACCGGGTTTCAAAGTGAAGATGAAGATAAAGATGAAGATGAAGATATGGAAGGAGGGTCGAGAGCCGAACGAGAAGCCGAGAGGGCAAAAGCCAGGGCCAAACGAGAAGCCGAGAGGGCCGAACGAGAAGCCGAGAGGGCAAAAGCCAGGGCCAAACGAGAAGCCGACCGTGTCAGGCAACAAGAGGAGAGAGAAGCCCGCCGCCTGGCACGGGAGGATGCTCAACAAGTCAAAAAGCAGCAAGAGGTCACAAAACTCATGAAAGATCTTCCAGAAACCGTGAATTGGCCCCTACTTCCTGAATGGGAAGAAATCACTCTGGAAAATAAGTTAAAAATCCTGCTCAGTAAAAATCAGATTAAAAGATACGAAGAACGTTTAAAAAAAAACCCAAACACCCCGTATTGGCAAGAACAGTTGAAAAATGAGCGAACGAATTATCTAGCATATCTATCTGAAAATAATTTTAATCCATCTGATACAGAAGTCGTCACCGGGGAAGATGTAATGAATGATCCAGAACTACTTGAGGATTTTGAAAGAATTAAAAAAGGAGAAGCATCCAGCAGCCAGGAAGATGACCCATCACCACCACTATCACCAGGAGTGCCTAATGTGCCACGCGACTATCGCAAAGATTTGACGGATTTCCTCAGAGAACACGCGAAGCATAAACTGTCCAAAGTTGATGAAATCCTCAAGTACTATAGTGGTAGGGAAGATGAAATGATGAATGATGTGCGTCAAAAGTACCTCTATTCGACGGAAAAAAAGAAAAAGAAAAAGAAAAAGGAAACACCAAAACAAAGCAAAAAACAGAAAGCCGCTCAGAAAAACCCCAACAAATCGACTCCGCCCATAACCATATCCGAAAAAAATTTGGCAAGAATATGGTTATGGAGCACTGGATACAGTGAAGCGTTGAGTATTGTGAAAGGGGGAGATATAGATCCAATTCAATATCTGAATTATATAGATGAAATTTTACAGGGTAAGATGGATGTTTTCGAGTCGTCCGAACTAAAAAATCTAGAAGTGAAGGGGTGGGTATCCAAATCAACCCAAAGCGCCTTGGTTGCTGCCTCCAAACCCTCGGGGTGGTGGGGTAAAATCAATGAAACGATTCAGATACCTGAGAACTTAGATAATGATGAACAAATCACTGGATTTATAACGAAACTACGTGAAAGATTGATAAATTCTATGGAGTCTCAAGACCAGTCGTCACCCAGCCTTATACGTGCCATCAGCGAGTTCTATCTGCCCGCTACAAAATCAGAAGGGGTGCCGGGAACAAAGGAATTCATGAAGGAGGTGCCGGAACCAAAGGAATCTACACTTGTGGAAATTAAAGAAATGTCCTTTTATGGATTGACTGGGGAAGATGCTATAGCTTTTTACAGGGATTTTGAAAAATTATTGAATGAATCCTATCCCGATAAGCGCGATCGCCTAAGAATGGATCTGCAAACATTTGAACAACTTTTGAAAGGAATGGAACAAGGAGCTAAAACAAAATTAATTGATCTCATTGTAGATGAGAGAAAGAAGGAAGACGATGGTTTTAATGAAGCGGAGCAGCGGCATGATTTGGAGGCAAAAAATATTACCGAACTTAAGGAGGAAATCCAAACAAAAATTTCATTTAAACGTGAAGAATTAGACGCCGAAGAGTGGCCACGAAATTTAAGGGATGTTTTTGTATTTTTATTAGAAGAATCTAAAAAATTATATGAGCAATATTTATCCCAAGATAAAAAGACACAACAACGAAGACCATTTCTTTCGGAAATTTTTAAAGATTTTGATATAAACCATTTAGAATTTAGAAATATTGTTATGTTCTTGGAATTACTAAAAAAATCCCATAGTATTGATAATAAAGTATTAATCGGAAAATTAACAGAAAAAGAGGGATACAAGGAATTGCTTGACTTTGCTAAACAAAATAAATTAACTGTATTCTTATCAAAGAAAGTCAAGCCCGATGAGGATGTGAAGACTACATCTTCATATAAAATATTAAAAGGTATTACAGGGTACCTGGATTTAAATTCTGAAAAGCTGGTTAAATTGAAGAGGGAAGGACAAAACATACAAAAAACATATGAAGAAGCCCTTGAAAAACAAAGGAAAGCTTTACAAGATTATGAAACATACAAAACCGAAAAAAGAAGTAAAATGTTACATGCCGAAACCAGTCTATACGAAGAAACATATGGCGGGGCAGCCACCGATACGGAGGAAGATAAGGGATACATCCCCAAGCATGTAGGGATGTATATGGTCCCTCAAGGATATGAGGGAGCTCAAATGGGCGTGGCGATAAATATTGTGGATTTTACAAGTAGATCTTCACCCGTATTTAAAGTTTTAGAAGCTGCTTCCGAAATCACTTCATACAAACAATCTGAAAGAAAAGCAAGACAACAAGTTTTACAAGGAGATTTCATTATGGTACTGGAAACGTCCAGGCGTCTAATACCTGTTGATGAAAGGAAATGTTTAACCATTCTATTCATGGAGAAACTTATTAAAATGGGATTACCACTATTTTTTATATCTAAAATACTTAATTTAGATATTTTATTCATAGAAAAACTTACTTCAGAAAATATGTATAGATTATTTACCGGTATAGAACTTGCGTTAATGGCCCTACAAGATAAGAGAAAAGAAAGATTTATTGAAAGTGATGTTGAACCTATGATGCGAGAGAATCTAGAAAATAAAGTAGTAATAGAAGTTCAGTTTAATAAAGGTAGACTGAAAGATTGGTTGTTGGGGATGAGTGAAGAAAAGGAAGTATATCTAATGAAAAATGTTGAAGACCCTGTGTTTAGATTTAGGAATCCTTCTCAAATAACGAACTTCGAAGATATTTTATTAAGATTAATAAGAACTTGTATTAAAGGAGAAGACGAATTATCCCTAATTAAATTAATGGATGATCCAGAAAATTTAATTAGTCAATTTAATTTTAGAGATAATGACCTTGAAGGAGGATATTCGGGACACGAAAGTGTTCAAGGTAGTATGTCTTCCTCCGAGTATCAAAGTTCGACAGAAGCCGCAAGCACAACGGAACAAATGATTCTAATTAAATTTAAGGTATTTTATAAAAATTCAATAGATATACAAAGATATTTTGAAAAATTTATGCAAACAGTAGTGGATATTGATAAAATAAAAGAAGAAGCTTATAATGATGATGACTGGATGTCAGCTGATGAAAGCCATACGGAACTTGATGAAGATCTTTCTGCTGTAGAATTCTGTATTAATAAAACACAAAAAGCGCAGGAGGGTACATTCGGAGAACTTATGAAGGGCAAGGAAGAGAAAGCTCACGAAGATATTAAAAAAATGAAACGGGAACAAAAGAAACGGACATACACAAAATTGAAATCAGAGCTCAATTCGCTTAAAAATAAAATCGATGAGGAGGCTGATGGAAATAAAAGATTGTCAAGTAAGAGAAAAAAACTTTATAAGGGAATGGGTTGGGTGTTTATTGAGAGCCAAGAAGATAAGGAAAAAAGGTTGTTGGAGGAGGAGAAGAAGTTCGACAAAGCTGACATGAGCCAACAAGAAGAAATAATACTAACCATGTATGCCAAAATAGCAAAACTGAAAAAATTCCTACAAAAAGAAGTGAAGACAGCCCGCGCTGTGCTGAGGCCGGCCGTGGCGGATCCATCGGCCGGCCTCAGCACAGCGCGGGCCGTGGCGGATCCATCGGCATCCCCATGGTTTCGTGATCTGGAAGTCGAATGGCCTAAATCAAAAGGTAAAGATGTTCTATGGGCACCACTGCCTGTCCACAGAAAAAAATTAAAAGAATATGCACAAGAAGCTACTGAAAAACTTCAACAGAAACTGGTGGAACTGAACAAGGACCAATTGTACATGTTTGCGACTGTTCAGCATGCTGGTCAAACCATTGAAAATAAGAAAAAGGCGCTAGATGCGCTCTGGAATCACGAGGTGATGCGAGATCGGGCGGAGAAACAGGCAGAGGAGGAACTGAAACAGGCTACGGAACATCTCGAGGACGCCAGGACTGAGGCGGAAGCACCGATTGCGGGTGCGGCAGTCCAGGAGGCCCAGAAGCGAGTGGATGAGGCAGTGCAAGCACTTGAAGCAACCGAAAATAATTATCTCTACGATTTGGCTGTAGAAATGGATCTTAAGGAAAAGGCAGAAAAAATTGTTGATGAAGGAGAGGAAGGAGAGGAAGGAGAGGAAGGATGGGAAGAAAAGGCCTTATATGGTCTCATCAGAACTAGTGTTTTGGGGAAAGATGAAGATAGCATTGCTGAACTGAAAAGCGCATGGGTAGACTTGAGGGGAAAGCGGTCTACTGGTGATACAGAAAAAATCGCGAAGGCAGAAGAAGAGTTGATGAAAGTCAAGGAGAAGCAGAAGTTCGCAGATGGTCGGAATATGACTTTAGTCATGGTGGCTGTTGAAAAAGCCGATATGAAAATAAGAAATGAGGGAGAAGATGAAATAAAAGCTCTGAAAAATGTGATCATGAGAGACGCAGAAGAAAGACGCTCTCTACTTGTAAAGGAGTTAACAAAAAAAAATCGGGTTCAGTTATATAAGGAAGCAAAGGAACTTAAACTGGAAGATCAAAAAATTAAGAATGCGATTAATATGGTATGGCAGGACAGTGATCAAAATTCATCCGTGCCAGTGCCAATGGAGGCTCTCATGGAACTGATCATTAAAAATAGGGAAAACGCCCTTATCTATCTAGCTGGATTAAAAGATCAGCTCCCCACGGAGGGAGGAATGAAATTAATAAAGGCTATGAGTGTGCCATCAGTTTTTCGTCTAAAAGACAAACCAAATATTAAAACGAGAAAAAAAAAGAGAAAGCAGGATATTCGGGTGCGGAAGGAGAAGGAAAGGGAAAAACGAGTGCATATCAATGAACTACTGGATGACGGGATACAAAAATATATAGACAGTCAAGTCTCTACCGATACCCAGGAAAAAGCGGAGGGTGAACGGGTATTTAATAGATTCCTCGCGTCCGCTAGGAAACAACTCCGTGAAGGTCTAGATGACGAGGAGATAAAAAAGAAATTTTTAAAAATAATCTCCACCAAATGGTATTCACTCTCTCTATCCTACGATATACCGGAGCTCCTCGGGTTAGGGTTAAGCATAAGTGATCTCCGGGAGCGGGCAAAAGAGGAGGGTATTGATAAGGATAGTATTAAAGAAGCTATGGAAACGGGCAGCCAGTCAGAGCTGAGCCAGTTGATCAAGGAGGATGAGGAGGGGGGGGTAATAGTGACGGAACTCGACGGCCTAAGCGTAAAGGAACTCGAGGGTATGGCAGTGCATAGAAACATTGACCGCGGTAGGATTCAAGAGGCCCTACAGAAGGGCCAGCAGTCAGGGCTGGTGCGGCTGATCGCGGAAAAGAGAGCGGATACCCCCCAGCGCGCAACCATGCAAGTGCTCGCAAGGAATGCGGTCATAAAGGCCAAAAATAAAATAGTGGAAAATTTTCAGGGCGATTTAGTGGTGGAATATGAAGTTTATGATGGATTTCCATTATCACGATTAGAGGAATTAAAATCACATTTAGAAAAACAACAACTTGATTCAGATTATTATTTTATGAAAGGTGGTAAACGCATAGATCATAGAATATTTCAGAAATACGCGGAGAGTGTAGAAGAAGACATTACGGCCCCTACCGAAACCGAAACATTTCATCTCGAAAAATCCAACCAAATCGTAACCACTCCCATCCTCATGTTTTCGGAAAAAAGAAAAATCGAATTATTTAAATGTAGTAGTGATTTGACTGGACGAGTTAAATTTGAGAGTATGCAAGGCGTGGTGAATGAAATTAATGGGTTAAGAGATGTATGTATTACAAAAGATCTACAAAGAGAATTGGAACGAGAAAAAGAAGAAACAAAAAAGTTATCTACTATATTCTACAAATGCCCTGCATTTTTTAGTGGAAACTATACAGGAGACACAGAACTTACATATCAAGCATTAACAAAAGAGTGTTTACAATATGTACAACAGACTAAAGGTGATATTGAAATGAAAGGCGATCACCTTGAAATTCAAGGTGATAATAATTATAAAGTAGCCAGGAATTTTTTTGAAAACCTAACAACAGAAGCTCATCAAGGAGTTAAAGAAGCATACGAACTTTTAAAAAGCCTGGATATCAACAAAAAAGGAGTTCTCAGTTATTCAGGATCATCCACTAAAACAACAGATAATTGGAAATCTACCCTAACAATGGTTATTGGTAAACAAGGTATAAATATATTAGAAGCATATTTATTTAGAGAGTATGATAAGAAAATGTTTGAAGTAATAGACCAATCAACCAATCAACCAAAAAACCACAAAGAACATCGTAAAGATTATGAAAATACTGTAATGAATGCTGTCGTGGATGATTTTAATGATAAAACACAAACTTTAGAAAGGTTATTTACATTTGATCGTAATGGTATGCCAATACCTCAGGAGGATGAGGAGGATGTTCAAGATGCGTCTCATGTTTTACATAAAGCATTTAAAATGATGTCCCATTACACACCACACCAACAAAACAATTTTAACCATAAAATCCATACATTTGGGGGTGAGATTTCGGAATTGACTAACAATTTAGTTAGTGCCAATGAACGTTTAAGTGCGGCCCAGGCGGAAGGGGAAGAATCGTCGGAGGCTGAAGAGGAAGAATCGTCAGAGGCTGTTAGTCTTGAGACGGCTATCGTAGAAAGTTTAGAAAATGCCATTCACGAAGCGGAGGAAGCCATAAAAATACTGCCTCCTGATTTTTGGGGTTTTATAATATCAAAATATGAAATAATTGAAAATATTTTGATATTTGTAGAATTTTTATTTAGACATTTATTCAGTGAGTTCGGGAATTTTATTTTATTAAAAATATATATGGAAATGGTATATAGAGGGCTGGACGAGGGTCGCCAGTTAGAAATTTCAGAAATTCTTGATATATTTAACGAATTATTAAAAAAAACCTGTCCCAGACTTCTACGTAATTTAAATAAACTGGGAATAGGATATATGAATGGAGAATTAATATCTAATTTATTCAAATTTATGAAGTTTAACCTTACGATGGATGCTGATCTACAAGAAGAACAAGCCGCTGGTGAAAATGTATATGTAAAATTTAGAGAAGAATATAAGAAATCGATGAAGGCTGATGTTGATGCCGGCGGCAGGGATGCTAAGGTTGAAGAGCAAAGGGAGAAATTGGGAGAATCGATGGCCGCAAGCGGAAATGACGTGGAGAGAGATCGTTTATTTTTATTATATGGTTTAGAAATAGATGAAGGTATAGAAGTAGAAGAAAAACTTTCAGACTCATTTCCAGTAAGGTTATTTATGATGAAAAACTACGGAATTGGTGATAGGCATGCATATTTTACGGATGATGATAATCGTCTCGATTTATTTAAAAGAGTTTATAATTCTACTAAATTACAAGAACCAGAACAAGAACCACTGACGGCACACACAGAATATGAGAAAGTTAAATGTGTTATATTTCTTCGTGATATTGGAAAATCTGTTGGAAGGGTAATTTCTCCTCCAGATACTACAGAATCTTTGGGTGCGCGCACATCCTCAGGACAAATTATGGCTTCCGTTGAAGATGAGGCCTGATGAATAATATAAATTATTTAACATCAATAATTGTATCAGCTGTATTGGTTTCTTTATTTATTAGTGGTGACCATTTTTGGAATAAAGGGTTGAATTTACATTCAACAAAACATTCATCTTTTGAATCTGTTAATTCTTTTAACCATCTTGAGGTTTCAAGATCACAAATGGACGCATAAGAATGTTTTTGAAAATTAGTTTTTTGTTCATTATAAAGATAAAGTTCATATACATCTGGTTTTACAGTTTTTACAATCTTAAATGAATTATATTTTTTATTTGGATTATTTACTTTTTTATAATCATCATCTTTCATTAAATACAAGATTTTTGAATAACTACATTTTAAAGGAACAAAGTAAAAACCTCTAACACGATACGATAATGAAGGAATAAACTCATAAAGCATGGTTTCTATTTCTTGTAAATCAAAATATTTTTTAATTTGTATAGGGCAGATATTACAGAAAGAATCATCAATATATTTCTCTTCCATGATATCAACACATTTATTAATACGATCATGAATTTGAATATTTTTTAGGGATAATCCATTTTCTGTATAAATATCACCAATTAATAACGACCATTCTTGATTTTTATCTCTGATAAGTTCTGTTTCAAATAATGTCCCTTGAAATAATTCAGGGCTAAAACGATAATGAACAATAAATATTTTAGGATATTCATAACCATCTTTAATTTTTTTATCAATTAAAAAGCAATAATTTGTATCATTTATTTGAGTACAGAAAAGTAGATAGGGTGTCCCTGAACTTTTAATACACATAATATGGGGATTATTAAGATTTTTTTTGAATTGTTCATTATATATTTTTGCATAACGATAATCATATGGTACATTAGTTTTTGTTTTAAGATTATCAAGGATATATTTTTTCATGGGGTTATCTGTAACATTATCAATTTCTTTATCACAAAAACTGGTTTTTGTGATATGTTTAGGATCCATTTTTAATATAATAATTAATATTCCTTTAATATAATTATTATCAAATTTTATTATTGATTAATAATAAAATAATGTCAAAAAAAGAAATATTATGTAATGTTTGTTTTGCTTCTACAATAATTACATCATTACTTTTAATTTATTTATTTTTTAAATTAAATGAAAATAATTATTCATTGGATCCGTATGAGTTGATTAAATTATATGATTTAGATGATGATGATACATTAGCAAGTAATACACAAGTTCGTCAAAGTGATGGTAAGACATGTGGAATAACAAGTATATTTGAAAAAAATATTTTAAAAACAACTGAAAGTGGGGATTGTTTGGGAGAAAAAGAAAGAATAATTGATCTTAATTAAATTATATTTAAAAATTTTTTAATATTAAGATAAATAAATGGAACATCAGAATTGGGAAACATTTATTATTCATTGTAAAGATAATAAAAAAGATAAAAAGAATGAAGGTCCTAAAAAACAATTATCTAAAACACAAAAAATTGAAAATATGGAAAAAGAAGATAATTTAAAACACAAAAAGATAGATAAAGAATTATCTAAAAAAATACAACAAATGAGATTATCAAAGGGTTGGACACAAAAACAATTGGCTCAAAAAATAAATGTAAATCAGAGTGTTATAAATGAAATAGAATCTGGTAAAGCATTATATAATGGTCAACACATTGGAAAGTTAAAGCGTTTATTAAATATAAAAATGGAAAAATTAAATAAATAAATAATATATATATATATATATATATATTATTTAATGTCAGGACCAAAATTTAAATTAAAAGATGTGGATCAGTGGGAAAAAGATTCTATATTAGATGAAGATAAAGATGGAGTATGTTCAAAATCAAACTATAATAAATTATACAAAGGACATGATAGAACATCAAATTATCAATATGATTATGTAATATGTGGTGATGATGGAGAAGATTTTGGTTGTAAAAATATAGAATGGAATGATTGGGATTCTATGTGGGGGAATTGTCGAAGAGCGCAAGGGAGGAAAGCCCGGGGGGAATATGGAAATCAAGATCCTTGTTATAATTCAGCTGAATCGAGTACAGAGGGAGCATATGAATTTGATATTGACGAGGGTGAATATGATCCTATATCGGATACATGTCCCGATAAAAATTATCCCGGGAAAGCGAAAAGTTCTTTTGATGATGATTGTCACCTTGGAGATGTAAAAGCAAATGATATTCCTGGTTCAACAATGAAAATGCGTCCTGCTTTTGTTATAAATACAGATTTCCTTCAAAAAACAGGTATTTTCGATATTGATGATGGGCAATTCGATAGTGTAGTGCAAGAAAGTTCATTAGAAACATGTCCATCTACACACAGAAGGGAATTACATTGTGAATTATCAGGGGATAATGCTGCTGAAACAATGGGATGTGGGAAATATTATGGCCCTGGTAGGGACGAAAATGGATTGGGTAGATTTTGTTCTAGACCAAGAAGTGATTATAATAATATGAATATTGCAGATTGTTGCTTATATGTAAGAAAATCAAAAACAGATAGCTCAAAAAAAAATTGTCCAATGGGTTATTGTTCTGGAGAAATGGATTACAATCCTATAGATAAAGCGGACTCGAGTTGTAAAATCCCAATTAATGGTAAATGTAAACAAATGACAAAAAAATGTAATGACTTTTTTAAAAAAGAATGTTCAAAAGAAGTATTTTTGAATAAACGAGATAAATTATATTCAAAATGTTTAGAATGGGGGTTTATAATGCCTGAATCATTCTCTGAGAAAGCAACTGAAATATGTGACCTTTCATTTATAGATGACGATAAATTCAGTATAGATAATAAAGAACATAAAAAAAAAGTAAAGGAAATATTAAGTATGGGTTTGTGTCGTGAATATATAAAATCGACATTACATGATGGTTCAACAGTACAACGTTTAGATAAAATTTGTGGTGGTGGTCAGAAAAAAATACCAGGAGAAGATAAATGGATTCAAAAATCATCCATTACAAAAGACCCTATTTTAAAAAATATTTGCCCTTGTTATTATAAAAATGAATTTTATGATTGGTATAAAAAAGATAAATTATCATCAACTGAAGGATGTAAGGAAGGTGATAAAAATTGTGTCTCACAAAAGATATCAACTGCTTTAAACAAACATAATGTGAATCCACCTTGTTTTTATCCAGAATGTACGCGTTCACTTTTCTATGATTTAAATAAAGTAAAGGGTGGATGTCCGAGCATTCAATTATGTGTTCAAACATTAAATAATAAGGTTGATGTATCAACTGATGGATCATTTAAAATGCCACCAATAAACACTGGAAAACAAGAATGTAATCTTAAGAGTGTGATGGGTGAATTAACACCTGAAAAGCAAAAAAAAATAAATGATCTTTTAAAAAAAGAGGAAAATGAACTAAAGAAAAGGGGTGGAAAAGGTGGAAAAAGTGGAAAAGGTGGAAAAAGTGGAAAAGGTGAAACAAGTGAGGAAAGTGAAACAAGTGGGGGAAGTATATTAAATGGAAAGAATATAGCTATTGGTAGTATTTTTTTAATTATTATATCTGCGATTATATATGCTATTATTTCGTAATTTAAAATATAATAGATAAAAAAATATATATACAAACAAAATTCAATAAAAATGCTGTGAATGCAACACGATAACTTACACGGTTTATTGTAACGTTTATACTGGATTTTATTTTTGTATTGTTTTTCATCATTAGTTCTGTTGTTGTCTTAATAATATTATTTGATAGAAAATTAACATCTGTTGTTTGTCTAATTGTATTTGCTTCTCCATCTTTATTACAAATACCCCAGTTATCTTTATAATTAATAGATGAACTATTTTGACTAACCATGTTTGATATATTTGTGATTTGATTTTTAATATTCGATAGTAAAAGATTACGATTTTCATTTGAACCAATTATTTCCCCTTCATGGGGTGAATCTTTGTTACCCATTTCCCTTTGTGTCGTAGAGACATTTCCCGCTATTTTATTTATGATTTCATTTTGATCTTTATCTGAGATTGACGTTGAACGATCAATTGTTTGAGTGATTGTTTGATCAATTTTAGGTTGACAAAATAATACATTTGGAAATCCATCTTTATCTGTTCTTCCCCATTGAGGATTATTTTTTACAACTCTTCCAAGCCATTTATAATCTTTTTTTACATTTATATCTGCAACTTGATTTGCGTATTGTTTTGCGATTTCTATATTATGTACATTATTCACACGTTTAGAAATAAGTCTATTTATATCCCTTACTTGATTTTTTGTTAATATTCCTGAACCAAATTCATGGTCAATTTTATCATCACCTGGTTTTAGCTTATTACTTTTTGATTCTGATTCATAACAAAAACCAATACGATTTCCAGATAATGAATTTAAAATACCAACTGGGAAAGAATATGGATAGCAAACCAAATTCCTAAAAAAATCTCTTTTGAAATAAAATAAAGCACCTAATGAAATAATTAATACGATACATATAATTATAAATACCATATTAAATGTCTTACTTTCATTTGAATAAGGTAAATTTGCTATATTTGTAGTATCTTTTAAAGATGAAAGTTTATTTAATATTTTTCCTTTCATAATATATAATATATAATAGTATATTATATAATAAATATATTTTATAATATTAGTCCATAAATAAATTTGCAATTGGGATACATTTCATATCCAATCCATTTTTATAAGAACATATCGCTGTTTTTAAGAATAATTCAATATTTATAATTAATAATACAAAACCACCTACTATATAAAAATTATTTCCAAATTTTAATTCAGCTGTCTCACAATAAATTGATGGTGTAAAAACAGGAGGAATCCATGGAATTTTACATAGTACTAACTTCAAGAGATAATATGAGATAATATATAATACAATAAATAATGCCACAGTAGCAATTGAAAACACAATTATTTTTTGTTGACTAACTTCTGTCATTTTTGTTTTTGATTTTGTGACTTGTTTTATGTAATTTTTTTGAATATTTTTTGTAATAGTGCTTGTAATATTTTTAGAAACCATATCAACATTGAGAGCCTGTGTAATATTACCGGCTGTAGGTTGTTCATTACATTTATTATGACATAATAGTGGTTGATTCGATTCTATTTTAATTTCTTGTGTTCCAACATAATCTTGTTTTAATTCTTTATTTAATATATTATTTACTTCATTAATGGATAATTGTTTTGTTTCAGCAATACTTTGATCTAAAAATTTACTACAATTACTATGTGGTCCAAGTGTCATATCAACACTTTTTTTAATTGTTTGCGATACTGTATTAACCATATCTTCAGTATGTTTTGTTATATTTTTATTAATGCTTTTAAGATTTATTCTGGAAGATTGTAAAACATCATAACAACATCCAAACATAGGACAACCTGTGCCTTTAATTGGTTTTCCAGAACTATCATATTTAACTTCTTTAAATTGAAGATAAAAAGGATCATCTGATAAAGGGCCACAATCAACAGTAATTTTATTATTAACAAATGATTTCTGATCTACATTTGTCGTGCTTTTATTTATAATTTTAGAGATGGAAGCATTTGATGCTTTTTGAACGGAACTGGAGACAATAAGGCTTTTACATTCACCTTTTGTTGTATTTTTAAATGGATTTAATAAGTCATTTAAAAAGTCGATATATTCATTCATAAGACTCATTATTATACTTATTATAGTAAATATAATTATTTAAAAAATGATTTTATATATTTTTTTCTTCCACCACCACTTCTTCCACCACCACTAAATACGACTGATCTAACTACAAAAAATAATATAATTAATGCTATTATAAAACCTATCCCAAGAGCATATAGACATGTGTTATTTGATGTATCTTTTTTAGATTCCATTTTTGTTTTAAGATCAATATTTGAATTTAGAACTTCATGAGAAATCATTGTAATTATTTCATTTGACATTATTTCTGCTTGAATATTTTGAACAATTTTTGGATTTTCTGATTTACAATTTTTTAATTCACATTTTATAGGGGCATTATATTCAATAATAATATTTTTATCAAAATCTTGTGTTTGCTTCGCTTTTTTATCTAAATAAGAACTTATTTTATTAAGTGTTACATCTTTTACATCATTAAAAGATTTTTCTATATCATCACTTTTTATTCCAGATAAATCAGAATTATTATTTTTGATAACTTCTTGTTTAACATCATTAAAAATTTCTTGAATATCTGAATTACTAAATTTACTAAATGATGTAAATTTAACATTTGTTATTTGTGATACATCATACATACAACCATATTCTGGAAATTCACCACAGACGGTTGGTTCTTTCCAAAATTCCCAAATTTTTGGGATATAATATAATTTGATTTTATTTTGATAATTCGGATCATCTGATATTTTAATAGCATCTTTAGATGGTTTAATTGATATCTCATTTGAACTTGTTATTTTCTGATTTGTTTTTATTTCATTTCTATTAATTTTTTCAACAACCTTTTGCCTTAGGTTTGAACTTATACCAATACTTTCATATAATGTTTTATTGCCTCTAGCTGGAGAAGAACTACAAATCCCCATATATATAATTAATATATATATATATATATTTTTTTTGTTATAATATTATATAAATATGAGTTTTGATTTTAAAAAAAATGACAATAAAAAAAAAGAAACGTTTATCCCTTGGACAAGAGAACAAGAAGAATTGTTAGCTGAATGGGCCGAAAAAGGTTCATGTTATAGATGGTTACATGGCAGATCAGAAAAAAAATATCGTTGTTTAAATTATACGTTTACAATTCCTGTTATTATTTTATCAACTTTAACAGGCACGGCAAATTTTGCGATGGATAGTTTTGTCCCGGAAACACATAAACAGTATGCTTCAGCAGGTGTTGGTTCTGTAAATATATTTGCTGGAATATTATCAACCTTACAAAACTTTTTAAGATATGCTGAATTAATGGAATCACATAGAGCGGCTGGTGTATCGTGGTCTAAGTTAAGTCGCGATATTACTGTTGAATTAGCATTAGATCCTAAAAGGAGGAAACCAGCTGGTGATTTCTTAAAAATATGTCGTGCGGAATATGATCGTTTAATAGAACAATCTCCGATGGTAGATGATTCTATATTAAAACAATTTCATGATAAATTCCATGATACAGATATTAATAAACCAGAGATGTGTAATGGGTTAGATAAATGTGAAATTTATGTTCCACCACCACCAACTAAAGAAGAAAAAGTTTCAAAGATTGTTGCAAATGTAACAGAAAAATTAAATAAAAATCGTTGGAATCATGTTAGAGATGAAGTTCATAATCATCATTTAGTTGACCCTGTAAAATTTAAATCAAATGAAAGTAAAAGTGAATTACATGATTTAGGAAAAATCGGGAGAGTTTCATCAATGAAAAAATCATTGGGTAATGATTCGGCTATAGAAAAAATAAAAGAAACAGTTGAAAAAAAAAAAGAAAATATTAATGTAACTATTAATGATGAAGTTGAATTGGAAAATTATAACAATAATGAAGAAGATAAAAAGTTAGATAAATTACTAGGAGAAGCTAAAGAATTTATAGATGGTATTGATGATAATGATGATATGAATGATGATAATGTTAATGATGATAATGTTAATGATGATAATATTGGTGATATTGAAAATCCATAAATATTCAATAATTAACATTTTTTATTCATTATAAGGAATATAATAACCGATATACCTAGAAGTAATAAGTATTGAATATAATCTGGCTTTTTTACTTTTACTTTTTCTTTTTCTATATCAGAACCACAATCACATGTTTCTTTAACCATTTTATTATATATATTAATATAAAATATTTTCTAAATTTAAGCAATCATTTTTGCTTTAATTGTTAAACATGATTCATATTCTAATATTTTAAAATATTCTTCTTTTATATGATTAATATCATTTAATTCATTACTTATATATAATTTTGGAAATTTTCTAGGTATTCTTATAAATTGTTTTTTAACTGCACTGATATGTTCTTTATAAACATGAGCATCACCTAATATATGTATAAGTTTTCTTGGTTTATATCCAGTTAAATGACCAATAATATATAATAAGAATGAATAAGATGCAATATTAAAGGGGACACCTAAAAACATATCACCTGAACGTTGATAAAGTTGAGCATCTATGAAACCATCATTTATATAAAACTGAACCATTACATGACAAGGTGGTAGAGCCATTTTATCAATATCGGAAGCATTCCAGGAATTTAAAATTAAACGACGACTATGTGGATTTTTTTTAATTTCATCAATAATATATTGTAATTGATCGTTCCCTTTCCCATTATAATCTGTATTTCTTGTAACATATTCAGCACCAAAATGTCTCCATTGAAAACCATAAACAGGACCTAAATCACCTTCTTCATAATTTAATCCTCTAGATTCAAGGAATTCTTTAGAAGCGTTTTGATCCCAAATGTGAACTCCATTATTTTGTAATACTTCATTATTAGTTGATCCGGATATAAACCATAAAAGTTCTCTTAGAATTGTTTTCCATGGCATTTTTTTAGTTGTTAGAAGAGGGAATGAATTGGAAACATCAAATACCATTTTTTCACCAAATGATGAATATACTTCACCATTACGACCATTTACTAAATTATTAGAATTAATGATAGTATTCATTAATTCTAAATACTTTAATTCTTCATGATTAACAATTGTATTTCCATTATCCCGAACATAAATACTTATTATAAAATTAATTAAAACATTCTTATAAGTGTTTGTATTTAAATCCCAAATTAAGCATTCATCAGAAACTCTTTCATGATCATATGAAGTAAATATCTTTTTATGAGTCGAATAATAAGGTAATTTAAAATCATAAACCGATAAATTATCTTTACCTTCCTTAATTAATTTACGATCTATTTCATTTAAAAACCGTGTATGGTAAATTCTATCAATACTATCAAAATAATTATCAAAAACATACTTGTATAATGAAACACCACCGATAATAAATATTTTACCATAATTTGATTGATTTAAAAATGTAAATACATCTTCAAGGGAAGAGAACACAGATACATTAGATATATTTTCAAATTCATCTAAATGATTTTTTGAAACAACAATGTTAATACGATTAACTAATGTTCCTTTTAATGATTTCCAAGTATTATAACCCATAATAACAACATTTTTATAACTATTATATTCATCTGTAGTAATTATTTTAAAATATTGAAGGTCTTTTTTTGATTTAATATATAAATCATTATTAACACCTAAAATATTATTAATATTAGAAGCTGCAATAATATTTAATTTCATTTTTTATAATATAATTAAAAAATCTTTAAACAATATCAAATTTTATTATATATAATTATTATATATAATGAGGAAAAAACCAAATGAAAATTTTTTAGTTATATTATCAATAATATTATCATTTTTTGGAATACTTTATTTATATGAAAAAAATTTCCATACAACTAAAGTAAAAAAAATATATAAAAATCAACCTGTTAAAAAAGAATATATACTTATAAATAATAATATAAAAAGAGTTGAGGATAATCAATATAATGATAACATGGATGGCCCGGGAAGAGATTTTTATTCAAAACGTATAAATATTAGAACACGTGGTCAACCGGATGAATATCAAACAGTTGGTATACTTAAGGAATCAACTTCGGGAGAAGTATTACCACTTATGGGAAGAAGAACTTATCCAGGATCAAATCATTGGAATTATTTTACAATGACTGATTCACATTTAAAGACGGAAATACCTGTTAAAATAAATAATAAAAATTGTACAGATGATATAGGATGTTCAGAAATTCAATCAAAGGAAACAATTTCACTATTTAATAAAAATTATGATGTTGAATTATATCCCTATAATAAACTTAGATATATTCCTTATATCTAAGGATTTTTTTCCTTTTTTCCCCATAACCAATCAGCAATATTCATACCAGATGATTCATAATTTAATGATTGATTATTACTTTC
>MDSW01007806.1_pt1 | contig 18006 bp, 17 predicted proteins | sample 811171 | NCBI WGS metagenome assembly MDSW01 (sample SAMN05326641, study PRJNA326480) | marine metagenome | isolation source: seawater | place: Atlantic Ocean: North West | collected 2012
ATTCATGTAATCCTCGGCAGCAACGAAGACCACACCGTTGAGTTCTGTAGCATCTTGCATGTTTGCAGAAGTGGGTCCGCTCCCAAGCAAGAGCGTTCCGGTTTGAAGCGGAGTTGAACCTGGAGTTAACTCAGCAAACGAACCAAATCCATTTCCAAGCAACAAAGTTTCAACTCCTGGTGCCCGTGCACCTGCAGCGGGCCATACAAAGAGATCTTGTCCATCACCTGATAATCCAAAACTCGAGATTGGTTGAGATGAAGTAAAGACGCCAACACTTGTATCATACTCGTGCAACGTATCTCCGCTTAGAACGAACAAATCAGAACCGGAACGAGCCATACCATTGATGGTGTTGCTGGTGAGCCAATTCCCATCATTCCAAGTTGAGAGCCAAAAACCAGAACTCCAATCATAACGCGCCAATCCATTGTTTGGAGATGCGAGCAGGAGTTGGTTTCCAGACACCATCATCTCAGTAATTTCATCGGAGTGAAGGCTGTTTGCAGTTGACCAGGTTGAGAGTGGACTTCCGGAGTTTATATCCCATCTTACAACCCCTTCATCGTCAAAAGAAATGTAAAGGATATTGTTCACTTCAACCATGTCTAAAGCTGCTCCAAATGTGGTTTTTGTCATAGGGAAGTTCCAACTCAAACCGTCCCATTGCGCAATACCGTTTTCGTTTGCAGCATAGACATTACCGTCGGAAGCAATCATGAATTTATCGAGGGGAGGTTGTGAAGGCGGAGGAGTTGGAAGGGCTGCTTGCTCGCTTGTATCATCAAGAGAAAAAGCTAAGAAAAGGCCGTCAGTGGTGAGGACATGGAGCAGATTATTGGTCGTATCAATCACTAAATCGTGTATGCTACCATTCTCCACTACAAATACATCGATAATAACTGGGTCGTTCGAATAATCTAATGTCATAATGACATCATCTATTGCAAGATACATCCTTCCGTCATCGGGATGAAGAGCATGAGTTACAATGTTGAATTCCAATGGTGCCAATGCTACAACCGGGTCAACAGGTGAAAGAGCCTCGATGACCAAGTCAGTAATTTCAGCATCCGAAGGTAGCGTCCAAGTAGCACCAGAATCGCTGTTTGGACTCAAGCGGCCAGAATATGGATTTGGCCCAGTAAAACTGTCTTGTGAACCAAGCATGCCAAGCCCTCTCCAGTCGAGTAAATTAACGCCAATATCGCTCGCCACGAGCATTGGCTCTTCAATCATCAAACCATCACTTCCATTGACTCGAACTTGGAATGAAATGTTGGACAGGTCAGCACCCGGTGCGAATTCTAAAGTCCACGAAGCACTTGCTTGACCGCCTGTAACTGCATTTGCACCTACAGCATCCAATTGGACCCAACCCGTATCGTTACTCCCCTCTTGAGGCCAAATAGTATCGGCATTGGATTCATGGGCAGAAACACCAGGGATTGTGAGCAATGGTGCTGCCGATGAAAGCAGCATTAACACCACGAGAAGGAGTGCTCTTCGAGCGTCGCGAGGCAGGGCCGCAGTGTCCGCTTTCATGTTCATCAATTGCAATCGGGGTTTTAGGGTATTTGAACGCGCCCCTCTGCCGTGTAATAACATCTCATTAAATCGAGGCCAAAAAACCCCTCCAACTATCAAAACCTGGCTTTTTATTTTCTTGCTATTGAAAAGAATACCAACCTCGACATTCCAGTGCTTGTATGCAGATAGACTCCTAGGCCGATACCTTTCACGCAACACTCAAACCTAAGACCTGCTTCGTGGGGTAAGGTCCAACTATGAATCTCGATAAAAAAGAGCGCTTGCTTCGAAAAGAAGCGCTTGAATACCACGAAGCGAAACCGCGTGGTAAAATCAAGGTTGTACCCACGAAACCCCATTCAACAGCCCATGAACTGAGTCTTGCTTATTCACCGGGGGTTGCTTACCCTTGCTTGGATATTGCAGAACGTCCCGAGGACGCATATCGCTATACTTCGAAAGGAAATTTAGTTGCAGTTATATCTAATGGAACAGCAGTACTTGGGCTTGGTAACATCGGTGCTCTTGCCAGTAAACCGGTGATGGAGGGAAAGGGCCTTTTACTGAAGACATTTGCTGATATCGATGTTTTTGACATTGAAGTCGATACTGAAGACCCCGAGTCTTTCATTGAAACAGTTGTCAATATCTCAAAGACATTCGGAGGGATAAATCTTGAAGATATCAAAGCTCCAGAATGCTTTGAAATCGAACGAAGAATTGCGGAATCAACCGACATACCGGTCATGCATGATGATCAGCATGGCACCGCTATTATTTCGGCAGCGGCTTTACTCAATGCGGTCGAACTCCAAGAAAAAAGCCTTGATACCATCAAGGTTGTCGTTATCGGCGCTGGAGCTAGTGCCATTGCATGCGCCAACCATTATGTCGCAATTGGCGTAACACGCGAAAACATATCTATGGTTGACAGCAAAGGTATTGTCACCAAAGCCCGTCTTGAAGCAGGTGAGTTAAATGAATACAAAGCACCGTTTGCTCATGACAGAGAAGCAGGTGAATTAGCAGATGCATTACAAGATGCAGACGTGATGCTTGGACTTTCAAGAGGCGGCCTTGTCAGCAAAGAGATGGTTGCTTCGATGGCCAAAAAACCGATTATTTTCGCTCTTGCAAACCCAACGCCTGAAATCACACCTGAGGAAATTCTTGAGGTCCGTGATGATGCTATTATTGCCACAGGGCGTTCTGACTATCCAAATCAAGTCAACAATGTTCTCGGTTTCCCTTACATCTTCCGAGGAGCACTTGATGTTCGTGCTCGCGACATTACTCAAGGGATGAAAATGGCCGCCACAGTAGCACTTGCTGAACTTGCAAAAGAACCGGTGCCAGATTATATTTCAGCCGCTTACGATGGAGCGACAATGCAGTATGGTCCCGAATACATCATCCCCAAACCATTCGATCGTCGAGTTTTGATTTGGGAAGCATCTGCTGTTGCTCAAGCCGCAGTCAAAGAAGGTGTTGCTGCAGTCAAACCCGAGGAATTTTCAATAGTCGATTATCGAGAACAATTAGAAGCTCGTCTGGGTCTTTCTTATTCGATTATGAGGCACATTATCAATCAAGTCCGAGGGAAAGGAAAGCGAATTGTATTCCCTGAGGGCGACAATGAGAAAGTTCTACGGGCTGCTGCCCAGTTGGTCGATCAGAAAATTTGCTATCCAATTTTATTGGGTCCAAAAAAGCGAATTGAAAACATGATTGAAGAACTCGGGTTACATTTCGAATACGAGGTTTTCGACCCTCGTAAAGACGAACGGCGGAAAGGAATTTTTGCTGAAAAGTTGATGCAAAAGCGCAGTCGAAAAGGCATGACCTATGCCGATGCGCATCGTTTGCTCAAATCGCGCCCTTATTTTGCCAGTCAAATGGTCGTGAATGGTGATGCAGACGGCTTTGTCGGGGGAGTAAGTCGAAACTATGGCGATGTTTTGCGTCCAACACTCGAACTCATCGGTCCTGATGAAAAATCGCATTGTGTCGTTGGCTGTTACATGATGAACGTCAAAGGCCGAACAATATTCCTCGCAGATGCGACAGTAAATGTCTACCCTGATAGCAGAACTCTTGCTGAAATTGCAGTGCAGACTGCGAAGGTAGCCCGACGTTTCGGTGTTGCTCCCAGAGTAGCGATGTTGTCCTTTTCGAATTTTGGCTCAAGCCGTGCACAACGTTCTGAGCGAATTGAAGACGCAATAGAATTTGCTCGCGAACTTGACCCTTCACTGGTTATCGATGGGCCAATGCAAGCAGACACAGCCCTCAATGGAGACGTACAAACTGAATACCCGTTCATGGATTTCGATGGTCCAGCAAATGTTCTGGTTTTGCCAAACCTTGCTGCGGCTAACATTGCCTACAAATTACTCGAAGAACTTGGCGATGCGGAAATGACGGGTCCAATTTTAGAGGGTATGGACAAACCAGTGCAACTCGTAGCGCGTCAAGACGGTGTTCGCCACATCGTCAATATGGCTGCAATATGTGCCGCTGATGCCATTCGTCAAGATTCATATTGGGAAACTTTAGTCACGCCCGTCATCGATGATTGACTCCGCTATATCATCGTAGAAGATTGTGGGTCGGCGCGGACGCCAAACAGCCCCTGTGACAAAACCAGCACACAATCCGCCAAAGAGTAGGTTTGCCCATCCATTGATTGCATAACTCCCCATTCCTCTGGCGATTGGAATCACAAAGGACGGAATAACTCCAAGTAGAAGTGTCCAAAACATTTCACCGCGTATATTGGCTGCTAAGTCTGCATTGAGAGGAACACAAACGGGTTCACCTACGCGAACAGGTGTTATGACAAGACGGATGACCAGGTCTCTCAACTCTCGGTCCATAGGTGCGCTTGAAAGTGCAGTGACGCCTTCTTGCTTTGGATGGGTTTCAATTGCTGCTCGATGTTCAGCCATTGGACCAATTCCGGTAAAGGAGCGTGGTCGACCATCCATCATAGCACCTCGATAATTATTCGAAACGCCATCCGATAATACTTCGATTTTTCCAGGGTTGAGTTGGAATTGGATGAGTTCGTGTGCATGGCGCCACTCGCCTTCACTTGGGCAACGTATTTCCCATGATTTCTTCGTATCAAGCCCATGTTCTTTCGGTTCAAAACCTTCTGATAAGTGTCGACAAATATGTTCTATACGCTCTCCGCTCAAGAGGATTTTTTCTTCATCAAGCCGAAGCAATTGTTGCAATTGGCTTTGTGATAAAACAGTCTTCATTGCATAAAAGTCAGGACACTGAACTTCATGCCGGGGTCGTTGCCCACCATACATCCATCCGCCCTTTTCAGTGCCGAGAAAAGTACTGCCTGCCTGAATTGGAGTGAATTCAATATCTCTGTATTGAATGGCCAAGTTTCCACCTCATTGTAGGGTCGCTTGCATTCGGTGATACCACGCCATGCCTTTCTCATGGTCTTCAAGTAATGAAAATTGAGGGAAGGGAGAAATTGAACGCATGTATCCGAACACAGAAAAATCTACGAGGTCCGGTCCTTGTCCACCAAAAAACATCTCAGCGCCATGGGCGTCGGTGAATTCAGTCAGTAAATCATGCCAGAGTTGCTTTGGCTTGCGCCCATCCTTTTTGACCCGCTTTCGAGCTATGATGCCCCACATAATCGGGAATCCGGCCCAAGCATACAATCGTTTTGAGAAAAAGCCAAATTTTTCGAGTTTTGAAATTCTTACCGTCGTTTTCAAAGCCGAACCAATGCTTCCATAGAGGATAGGAATCGTTGCTTTTGACATTTTTGTATCGGACCATTCGAGCCATTGTGCTTGACGTTCTGGGTCGCCAACCGCCGCAAATTTACCGCCATTGTAGTTTGCATCTATGTGTTTGAGGAGTGGAGTTGAGTCAACATGGAACTCCCCTTTTTCATCTGTAAAAACCGGTACCTTGCCCCAGTCCCCAGTAAAACTTACTTCCTTCTTAATTTTCATTCCATTGACACCGACGTATTCTACATCAATTCCAAGGTGTTCAATCAATCCACGAACCTTCCAACAAAAAGGACAGGAATAGAGCATGTGGAGGGTAGGTGTTTGACCCATGAATTGAGGGAGTTGCCGCCCCTTCTTCAATCCTCGTTATCGGGCTCAGGGTTCCAACCGGGCTTCCAAAAGTCAAGGTTGTCAAGCCAAACCATCCAGTCCGAATCTTCACAGGTAAGGAGACGGAATGCACGAGCATCCAAACCACTCCGGTTGACATCACTCAAAACACCCTCGCGAGCAGCATCATTCCATTCAACCTGCATTCTTCGAATGTGTCTACGGGCTTCTTCTGGATTGTCAAAATTCAATTCACAGACATCTCTTAATTCTGAAATCAAAATCCTGTTGTCCTTCAATAAAGGGTCATTCACAGGCGCGCGCCCGGCCTTCTTCTTCCGTCCAAACGGCCACCAACCCATAGTCTTGAATCGCCGGCCCCTCCCTATGATATTTTGGACCAATACATATGGGGGCTTCATGAAGAAGAACACTATGGCAAAACCATGGCTCGAGTCATAGTTCATCTTCATGGCGTGCCAAAAGAGAAAGCAAACCGTGAATTGATTGAGATGTATTCAAAGCGTATCCATTCACGAGGAGTTCGGCTTGAATATCATTCCGATAAGTTGAGTGCTGAAGCATACGCAGACCTCATTCAAAAGAGAAAAGGTACAGTCATCTACCTTGATGAAGGAGGAGAAACTCTTGATTCGATTGAATTTTCAACTCGCGTCCAAGCTTGGAAAATGGCAGGTGAAGAAACGCATTTGGCAATTGGTCCCGCACAGGGATGGCCAAATACAAAAATGCCCCACGATGCTCAACGCCTTTCACTTTCGAAAATGACTTATCCGCACGAATTAGCAAGTGTACTCTTGGTTGAACAATTATACCGTGCGACCGAGATTCTTCGTGGAACCGCCTATCATAAGGCTTGAGCAAAGGGTCAAAAAGTGCCGTTAGGTCGAGCAATTTAGAGGGAGCCCATGTTATTCATCGACCCGAGTACTTTGCAGTGGATTTTGGTTGGCTTTGAAGTAACAATCGGCCTTCTGTTATGCATCGGGTCGAAAAGTCAACCTTTCCCTCAACCCTCTCGCCGCTTTGGACTTTTTATCCTCGTCGTCGCTTCATTGATTGGCGTAGGCCAAATGGCACCAAATCCAGTCTCAGTTACAGGCCATTTGGTTTTGCTCACAGGAATTGGTTCGTTTGGCCTTCTTGCTGGCATCTATCACCTTATTCGAACACGCAGAGAAGTCCTCATTGCTCCCTTCTCCGGTTTCTTGTTCTGCGTTGGTGTTGGGGGATTAATGATCCAAACATGGAGTGATTTGAATCAGTTTGAACATTGGGCAGGCTTCTTCTCTTTGGTCGTTCTCGGCGGTGGGCAAACATGGTTGGTGTTCCGTGGCCTTTTGATTGGCCGATTACCCCTTGCCTGGAGCCAAGCCGGTATGGTTGCCTTACAACGTGGGCAAATCAATGGTGTCAATGGGGCAATCGCATGTTTTGAAAAAGGCTGGGATGCTGACGAGGAACACTTGAACCCCATGGCTTATCTCGCCCTTCACCGGATTCATTTATTTGTTGAAGATGAGCATACTGCCAATGAATGGCATGAATCATTACTTGCTTCAGGTGGTGAAGAAGCCGTAGCCATTGAATGGATACAAGCAATTCACGAAGCCCTTGAGGAAATCGACCCTTCAGCCTCAGTAAAACTTCCACCTCTCAACACTTCTGAGCAAGAGTGAGTATTTTTCCGGAAATAAAGGTGCCCTTTCCAGTCATATAACAGAAAAACCTCAGGTTTTTTTATGCATGAATACAAAGGACTTAAGAGGAAGAAAAACAATATAGATACATGGGAAAAGCAATTGAAGCACGAGAAGAATGGAAATCAGGGACTATTTTGTGGTTTGCTGTAGTGATTTGGTTCTCGTCGAGTCTCCTTTCTCAAGCCGCCTATATGGCGCTTTATGGGGTGCCATATGATGCCGTTACACTCCTCAAGCAATTCGGACCGCTATATTATGCTGTGTTGGTTATTGAATTATCCATGTGGATCGGAGTGGGGGCTATCGTATTCATGAAGTTTTCAAGAAAAGTTGCTCCCAACTACCAATCGAATGTTTCAATGGTTTGAATTAGGGTGTGCCGATTTTTTAGAAACCCCCCTAAAATGCCGAAATTCAAACATCCCCTCCGATGACTTGAAGGTCCTCCAAGTTAAGGAACGTATGTGAAAGAACATTCAGATGTTCCCTTCTTTTCAGGACGACCAATGGATGTATGTTCATTGGCGGATGAAGAAGATGCATTACGCACTCTTCCGAAAGGTGCTCAAATTGTATCTCTTGAAGATGCCCGTGAGAACTTACCGAAAGTTACTCGATGGTTAGCTGAACTTCAAGCGATGAGTGATGAAGCACATGACCTTACTGAAGAATTAGAAGTCTTACTCGAATCTTTGGAAGCTGAAAGCGAACATGTTGTCGAGGTAGCCGAACAATTAGCCCAATTGGTAGCCCATTGGCAAAATGTTACTTCAAACATCGAGGAGACTGGCACACGCATCGCTTGTTTGGAACCAGGACGACTTGAATGGTATGGAGTAGTTGACCAGCACCTTGCCCTGTATTCATGGCGTTTTGGTGAGGAAGATATTGAGTGGTATCACCCCCTTGATTCAACTTTCCTTGCCCGAAAACCACTCATAGAAGCATGACTTGGCATTACTCGGGGCAGAGCCATGGTACGTATCACGCGAGTCTATACAGGTACGGGAGATGAAGGTGAAACTTCACTTGTTGATGGTTCGCGTCGCTCGAAAGCAGACATTCGATTAGAAGCAGTTGGAACATGCGATGAGTTAAATGCCCTTTTCGGCTTATGTCTGATGGAAATAGGACGTCTTCCAAAGCATGGCGATGGTGGAAGCCGTTCGACTGTCCAAAGGGTTCAATCCATTGCTCACCAAACTCTTCCAAGAATCCAAAATGAACTTTTCGACCTTGGAGCTGAACTTGCATGCCCGCCATCGCAGATACCTGAGCAAATGGCCGTACTTAGCGACAATCAAGCCTCGACGTTGATTGATGAAATGGATGCTTGGCTTGAACAACTTGAACCTCTCACCAGTTTTATTCTTCCTTCGGGACAAGGCCCCGAGGCTGTAATCCATCTTGCACGAACAGTAACACGCCGTCTTGAACGTACAGTTTTACGATTGGCAGAATCAGAGGGCGAAGGCGCAGTTCGCCCAATTGTACTTGTGTATCTCAACCGACTTTCCGATTGGCTTTTTGTTTTTGGCCGTTGGGTTTGTTTGAAACTTGGTAATGATGAAGCTCTTTGGATGCCCCTTGGACGAAGAGGGCCAGAAAGCGGTGCAGGGTCTATGATTCGAAAGATGAATCAAAACGATGATGATTTCGAACAACTTTGAATCACTCTTTACCGAGTTTCATCATGTGCCGATGGGCACTTTCGAGAACCCTTTTGGTTTCATTGTGAGACAGTTGATCTTTTGCTTGTTCCCAATCCAGCCACATGTGCCCTTGATGTTCATTGGAGAGGGCCACTGTTAGGCGTTCGGTTTCTGCCAAATACCAGTACACTTGCTTTGTCCTTTTCCGACCTTTGTGCCTGTATGAATATTCACTTCGGTCGACAAATTCTGGGACGAATATAATTTCATCAATCCCGGTCTCTTCCTCCAGTTCTCGGCGAGCAGTCGCATGATGGTCTTCATCCGATTCTTCAACATGACCTTTTGGAAAATCCCAATGCCCTTGTGGGTATTGGAGAAGAAGGACAGTTCCATAATTAACCAAGACGATACCACACGAAGTCTCCATGCGGCAAGCAGAGAGGCTATAGGTCAAGTTAATTGTGGCGTACAGTTCCCCGAAAACCTTCTTGAGGCGTGTGCACACGCATGGCGTTATGCATCCGTCTTCATCGCCATTGAAAAGAGCAGGGCTGCCTGAATTCTCCCGAATTATTGCTGACTCCGATTTGGATGGTTTGTGTGCAGCTGCGGTGCTCAAAGCAGCGAATCCGGATGCTGAAGTTCATTTTGCCCATGCTGCCTTGGTACGTTCTGGGGCAATTGATGCACTCATCGACCGAACGACAGCAATGGTCGATTTGCCTTTCCATCCACAATGTGGATGGTATTTAGACCACCATCAAACCAATCGCCCAAATGAAGAACAAGAGGCGCGCTTTGTTGCTGATGGAGGCACATGCCATTGGGAGGCAACACCGTCTGCTGCTCGCCTTGCATATGATGTGTTGAGCCCCTATCTCGACGTCTCCCATTTAGAAGAAATTATGCCGGTCGTCGACGCTCTTGATTCGGGCCAAATCACCCGTGAAGAATTCATTGAAGACGGTCCTATTCTGCAATTGGCCCGCTCTCTTTCAATGAATGAATCAGAACATATGCAGTATGTACTTTCCTTGCTTTCACAAGGTTCAAGTTTGAATGAAGTATTACACGATTCAAAGATATCCCCTCACATCGAAAGAGCCCGACAAGAACGGCAAGCAGCACAACTCGTTGTCGAACAACACACAGAAATCATTGACCGTCTTGCAATTTGCCGAATGGATGAGAAAGGAGTTCGCTCAAATGGCTACCTTGTTACTGCTTGGGCAGGCGAGCGTGCCGATGCTTGCTGTATTATTCATGGATATGCAGATGGCTCGATTGAAACACCTGGGCGTCCAGCACTTTCGGCTAGTTTTTATGCCAATTCATTTCTTGAAAATGGCCAAAACCGGTTCGACCTTTCTCGATTAGCAACTGCTATGGACCCAACAGGTGGAGGACATGCAAATGCCTGTGGTTGTCGAATTCAACCACCAGGTGTTGAAGCAAATCTTGAGATTTGGTTGCGAATGTGGGGCAATCGGGACAAAGAACTCGCTATGAATTGATTCATAACACAGCAAAAATATACAGGAATCCCAAGAACGCATGGAGAAAAGCAAGTACGATAATCAAATCTGCTGCTCGCCCATGCTTCAAGGCGTGATGGGCGAATTTTTCACCTTCATTTCGTGCATCACGCGCTCGACGACCCATCCGTGCGAGCAAAAACAGCAAGACAAAACCAATTGGCCCCATGAAGCCATGAAGACTTTGAGGAACAAGTGAGGCGAGGATACTTTCATTTTCTCTCCAGGCAATGAACGCCTGACTGATAAAGGCTACACAGATGACAAAAAAGGCAGCCCAAATCAACCGGTCGCCAAATTTTTCATGTTGAGCCAGAGCCTTTTTCCTTGCTTCTCCTTTGAGTTCATGGCTTTTTTTCCGCCACGAGTATTGCCACCAAATCCATCCAAGTAGGCCTGTTGCAAGCAAAGGATGAAGCAATAAAACCACAATGCGAACAAGATCCATGCGATTCCTCCATTGAACCCCAAGTGTTCTTTGTTCATGGATGTTCGCAGACTTCTTGGCAAAACGAATCGTTTTCAGTTCAAGGTAGTCCTGCCGGTGGGTTGAAGGAGGGTAGGTTGAGCCAACGGGAGAGGGGGGAGAGGTTTGGAAGAGACGTACATGTTAAATTGTCTAAAAGTTGCTTTCAAAACCAACTTGACCAAACCTCGTCGACAATCATTGGTGGTAAAATCTGCTGATTGGCAGTTGCTTGAAAAATCTTGGCGACCTATTCTTCTCCTTGCCCTTGCAGAGACTGAATTACCTGCTGCGGATGAAGATGAATCAGAATCCACTCCTCGTCGCCGTTCATCTGGTGGGAGAGGGCGAAACCGCCGAGGAGGCAGAGGCGCGTCAGGCCCAATGGATTCCCTCCCACCTGCTCTCGAAATGCTCATCCCTTCAGAGTACAGTTCCGCTTATCGACTTGCTACCCTTCTCATTCACAAACTTCTCAACAAAGACGAATGGGAGGAGGAATGGGGTGCCACAGAAACCTCACTACGAGAAGTTTGTTTGGAAAAGGGCGTGCATCCAGTTTGGCACGAACTCGCTCAACATACTGCTCTTCTTGGACAATTCGCTGCTTTTCCTAAAGCGAAAGCATCGAAGGCGAAAGCCGGCAAGAAAGTGAAATTAACTTCGGCTTTCATCAATCCTCATATTGCAGAAGATTTGATTGTCGCGATTGAAGAATTATCGCCTGTCGTGTCAGATGCAGAATCCCAAGTCGCTCTCAGAAACATTGCATCCCAACTCTCTTCTGGACGACAATTACATCCTGCAGATATTCTCTTGCAACTCGAAGGGCAAGGCTCTGCATTGAGTGTTTTGCTTGCTTTGGCTTCAGGCCAGGACCCTACCGAATCCATTGAACGCCTCAAAGCCGTTGATTCTGATTTGGCTGAACAATTGAATGATTTGCATTGCCTCCAACAGGGCCAAGTTTTGAATTGGAAGAAATCAAGAACCGCAAAAGGCGAAAATTCTTTGTCCGAAGCACGCCAATTACTGGCTTGGCAAAACACACCTCCGGAAGCGGCCAAACTCTCTTCAAAACAACTCGCTGAAGGTCTTGAATTATTACGTCAACACACGACGAATGCAGTTCAAATTGAGAAAATAATGTGGTGGCGATTAAACGCTCTTCACAAGGAAGGAAAATCCAAGGAAACAATTGAACTTCTTACCAGTCTCAAACTCGACCAAAACACAGAACTGTCCTCATTAGCCCCACTTCTCTCTGAACTCTCAAGTGAATCCATCAATAATTGGCTTCTTGAACAAATTCCAATATTGGATGACGGAGCACTTGTTGCCTTGATTCAAATGGAAACATTACCGTTGCACATACGTTCAGCGGCATCAAAGAATATCTCTGATGATTCAAGCGAAGCATGGGAAAGTGTCTTCCCTCTCCTCATGGACATTTACACGCAAAGTATGGAATTGAATTTGCTTGCTAAGATGGTCACTTCGAACGATTTAGTTCCAATGTCTCACCCCTACGAGACCTTGCTCGTCTCCCATTTGCTTGATGCAGGAAGCGACCATACATTGTGGACGCACGTTCGTGCAGCGCGAAGAGTCGCCCTCTCACAAGTTCACAGCATGGATGCGCCGGATTCCTTTTCATCAACCTCTGAAGCTTTGCTAATGCTGTTTGAAGGAGAAAATATCGAAGATGAACGCCTTACTACGGTGCTTGACAAACAAGGGCTGTTAGCGTTCGGACCAGTTCGTCAAGCCCTTCGAGATGGGGGCAGTAGAATTACTTCCTCGACCCATCTTTCAAATCTTGAACAAAGTATCACTTCAGCAGAACTCACATTAATGGAACGGGTTTTGTTCAATGCTGTAATCGCAACATTACGCCTGAATCATGTGGCTTTAATGCTCCAGCACGGCAACACCGATTCTGAACATATTGAAACACTCAACACCCTGATGGGCAGGGACGCTATACCAACAGGAGTCATCCACAGTGTTCGCCATCTGGTATTGGAACATGATATTGGATTGCCATCTCTTGTTCGATGGTACCAAACCAATGATGCCTTGTCTCCTTGGCACACACTTGCTCGTGCGGCTGTTTATGCATCAAAGAAAGAGGAATTGAATGCAGCACGTGATTACCGAAAAGCAGGTGATCATGAAGACTTTGATTACGAGCACTCCCTTACACTGTATCGCAAAGCCCTCATTCATTTGGCATTCGCAGAACAATGGCGAGAAGCAGTTGAACTTCTGGATGCCCAACCTGCTCTCAAGAGCGCGATTACCCAGCGATTCCAATTGTATCTCCGAGTTTCTTATACTGCAAAATCAAAGGATACAAATTCTGCCACACGCTTGTTGAAGGACTTCGTAAAAAGAACCAAAATGGAAGTTGAAGAAAATGAAGAAGGTGAAATGGTCGAAGTAATGCGAGTTTACCACGCCGAAGATGATTTGGATATGCTCAAAACCTATCCACATGAACATCCTCGCCCACTCCCAACAGACCCTTTCTGTGGACGAGTTACTGCAGCAACGAATTCATTGCATAAAAGCCGTCGAAGACAAAAGAACACATTCGATATTCGTTTTAATCAATTGATGCAATACGGTTCACCTTCGACTGAAGAAGTATATTCTCTTGCCAGTGAAGCTGCAAGAGTTCGTCCTGTTGATGGTTTGATGTTCCTTGAACGTGCTCAAAACAGCGGCTATTTCACCGAGAATGAAATCCGCAGTTTACAACAGGCTGAACTTTCTCTTTTCTCAGTAAATAAATCACAGATTCCGAATGCATCCCGCCGATATTTGCGAAATCTTTCGTTGGTTCCTTTGGTCATTGTCGATACAAATATTTTGGTCGATGCTTTGATTGACCGCATCTCTACAAAATTGCACTTAGTCGATGAAATCAGCCTCGATATACAAGGACAAGGAAGTTTTCATAAAATCCTCCTCAGTAAGGCGAAAGACAAGAAGTTACAACTGTGGTTACCAAGCGTAGTCAAGCAAGAACTCACCGGTATTGCATCCGGATTAAATAACCTCAAAAGACGATTTGATGACGCCCTTGTCTCTCCTGATTTACTCGATGAAATCTTCAATGAAAAAACACTCACGGCACTCGTCGATGATGTATTAACCGATTACAATACTTGGCGCCCTCTCGATTTAGAAATTGAATCCGAAGAAGATTCACGCGACACCAAACATGCGATTGAAAAGTTCTTGCTGGAATCGACAGAAATCTATGAAGAAATCACGGCTATGAAGCGTACTCGTGGAGAGCCAGTCCGTACCGTTCTTGAAGGCCGGGATATTTATCCCGAATCTCCAGATCGAACCTTGATGTGTATTGCAGCACGACTTGCAACTCAATCACTGCAAGACCTTGGAACAGTACTCATTGCAACACGTGATGGAGATTTCACCCTTGTGGCTCGTGCATTCGAAGAGCAATTCGGGTTTGGAATTGCCCGCAACAGTCGTTCATTGAATGCTTGGCTGAAGTGATGCTCACATGTGTGCAATCATAGCATCGCCAAAAGCGCTGCATGAGAGAAGAGTTGCATCGTCCATTAAACGTTCAAAGTCATAGGTTACCGTTTTCGCTGAGATCGCCCCTTCCATTCCTTTGACGATTAAATCAGCCGCTTCAATCCAACCCATATGGCGAAGCATCATTTCAGCAGAAAGGATAAGTGAACCTGGATTGACTTTGTCTTGACCAGTATATTTTGGCGCAGTACCATGTGTCGCTTCAAAGATTGAAATGCCAGTGTCATAGTTGATATTTGCACCTGGTGCGATACCGATTCCTCCAACTTGTGCAGCCAATGCATCAGAGATATAATCGCCATTCAAATTCATTGTTGTCAAGACTGAATATTCAGCGGGTCGAGTAATAATTTGCTGCAACATTGCATCTGCAATCACATCTTTAACAAGAATCGTGTTCCCTGTTTTTGGGTTTTGAAGGGTGCACCATGGCCCTCCATCCAATTCAACAGCTCCAAATTCTTCTTTTGCAATCGAATATCCCCAATCACGGAATCCACCCTCGGTAAATTTCATGATGTTACCTTTGTGAACAAGTGTAACGCTTTCTTTGTCGTTATCAATTGCGTATTGAAAAGCAGCTCGAACAATACGCGCAGTACCTTCTTGTGAAATTGGCTTGATACCAATACCGGAAGTGTTTGGAAATCGGATTTTATCAACACCCATCTCGTTTTGTAAGAAATCAATAACTTTCTTGACATCATCACTACCTGCTTCCCATTCAATACCAGCATAGACATCCTCACTGTTTTCTCTAAAAATAATCATATCCACATCACCAGGTGATTTTACCGGAGAAGGGGTGCCGTCATACCAACGAACAGGACGCACACAAGCATACAAGTCGAGTTTCTGTCTCAAAGCCACATTCAATGAACGAATCCCTCCACCTACTGGTGTTGTCAATGGTCCTTTGATCGATACCAAGCCAGTTCGCATTGCGTCCAATGTTGCTTGAGGTAACCATTCCCCGGTTGCGTTGAATGCTTTTTCTCCAGCAAGGACTTCAGACCAGACAATTCCTTTTTCTCCATCATAAGATTTTGAAACAGCCGCATCAACGACCTTCATCATTACCGGAGTAATATCAATCCCAATTCCATCGCCTTCGATGTAGTGAATAATCGGGTCATCTGGAATACGAAGTTTACCGTTGTTCAATGTAACTGGGGTTCCTGCCATGGCAATCAACCTGACGCAGATGCATCCCCTTCAAGAATGAACCGCCCCACGGACCTCCATGCAGGGACGAGTGGAGTGGACCGGCGGAAACGGGCTTTTATGCACAAATTCGAATGAACAGAGCATCGAACTTGATTGGGAAGATGGACCTACACCAATGCAGATAACGCTTCAAATGATTGGAGCATGCTCTCTTGTCGATGTCGTCATTGGTCTAAAAGAACGTCAATTTACCAAGGTATGGGTTGAACTTAATAGTACACGTGCCGAACAGGCTCCAAGAGTTTTCAAAACAGTGGAAATGACCTATCATGTCGAAGGAGAGGTTCCTGAAAAACTACTGGAACGAATCGTATCTAAAAGCCATGAAAAACTCTGCAGTGTATCAAACATGTTCAACGATGTAGAGATGACATCAAAAGTCGTCGTTCATCGAAGTTAAGCGGCTGCTTTGGCTTTCAACACGTTGACCTTTGAAAGTGAACTCATTGCTTGAACGAGTAATTCTCGCAGTGCATTATACAACGGAAGCCATGATTGAGAAAGATGTGCTGGAGGAGACACTGGTAGTACTCCATCGCCTGTTGCTAGAACTGTAGCAAACGGTCGAACTTGACCCGTACCAACCATGTCGATGATGAGAGAGAGATGATACGCTTCTTGTTCTTTGACAATTTTTGCTGATTCAATATTCGCAATTGCTTCAGCTGGAAGGTCCGATAACCAATCCTCTCCGCGCGCAACTCTTGCTTGTAATTCGTTTTTCACAAGAATCTCTAACAAGTCAGTTATGACTTCATTGGAAAGAACTGGAGTTGGTTCCTGAAGAGGTCCTGCTTCAACCGTTTCAGCAACAGGTTCAAACAAATTTTGTGGTTCTGGAGTAAATTCGAATGCACCCGCAGGTTCATCTTCAAGAGAAAAGAGAGAATCTGCAGTTAGTGTTTCTTCTTCTTCATCATCCATAAAAGCCGCAAGAGGGTCGTTACTGGTGGTCATCATAGTAGCACCATGTGTAGAAGGAACAGGAGCAGTAACGGGTTTAAGCGCACCAAGCTCGGCAAAAATATCTATTTCTTCTTCAACAACTTCTTCGACAGTATCCCATGGTCCCATTCTTCCACTTCCATATGTGAGTTCAACCTTCTACTACATGAAAGAATGTTTTTTCCCGATGACATCTGTTTTACACAAAGAACCGAAATCTTATCAATAAATAAGTGCATGATACGGGGAAAAAGTCATATGAGCCCCACCATGACTTCTTGTTGGGTCAAGATGAGATTCAGTCGGCTGCATTGTGTTTTTGTTCTTCTCCTTTTTTCTACTCTCGGCATAACTTCAATCCAAAGTTATCCAAATGGAGTCGGCGAAAGTGCCGACAACGGTTGCATGTGTCATGGAAGTGCATCCAACAGTACTGAAATTTCACTCATCGGCATGCCGACTTTCTTTGAAAGCAATCAAACATTTCACCTCACTCTGCAAATCAACAGCAGTGTTGCCGCTCAATCCGAAACAGTACAAGGTGGTTTTCGATTGCTCGTCTCTGATGGAATAATTGAGTTTGAGAATCAATCTCAAGCCCAAGAAATGGATGCGGGCTGGACCCATACAAGCGAAGGAAACGCCTACCGCTCGTGGAACTTCACATGGACAGCACCTGAAGATAATACTTCATCAGTTGAAATCGTTGTGCATGGTAATGCAGTGAACAATAATGAAAACCCACTTGGAGATGAATGGAATTCTTTTGGAGTAACAATCCCCGGTTCAAGTTTTGATGGAAGTTTAATTCAACCGGACGTCAATCAATCGTATTCATTGACGGATTATTCCATTATTATTGGAGGGCTTATCGCCATCCTCGGATTCCTTTATGTTGCAATAAAGTAATCAATTCACGAACTCAATCTGTTGATTACGTAAGGCTCGTAATTGTCGGTTTTCACTTGCTCCATGAATTTGTTCACTCTTGACACCGGTTAAGACCAGCATGACTCGAAGTTCTTCTTCCAATTCTTCCTTTACTGCTGCACCCCAGATGATTTGGGCATGTGGAGAAATTTTATCCTTGATAATTTTAGCACAACGCTCTGCTTCACCAAGCGTTAAATTCGCTCCACCAACAACGTTGATGAGCGCCCCTCTAGCGTCTGATGCATCAATATCAAGAAGTGGAGAATGCAAAGCCTCCATTGTAGCGGCCTCAGCACGACCGGGACCAGATGC
>MDSW01115032.1_pt1 | contig 18006 bp, 9 predicted proteins | sample 811171 | NCBI WGS metagenome assembly MDSW01 (sample SAMN05326641, study PRJNA326480) | marine metagenome | isolation source: seawater | place: Atlantic Ocean: North West | collected 2012
CCCCCCCCCCCCCCCCCTCCTCGTTCCGTCCACACCAGGCGCCCCCCTCCATCGACGCGACGCCGCCGATGAGCCCCGCGCGCGGCTTCGCGGGCGTCGGCGACCAGCCGACGCCCAGCCTCGCGAGCCCCGCGCGGCCCGGCGCCGCGGGCACCCCCGGCCAGCACCCCCTCGCCGCGGCGGCCCCGACGCCGAGCAGCCCCCTCCCCGACGCGCCGATGAGCCCGCCGCAAGCCGCCGCCGCCGCCGCCGCCGCGGTCGCCGCCGCCGCCGCCTCCGCCGCCGCGGAGGTGGCGCGCCAGAGCGTCGAGATCGTCGCGAGGCAGAGCCAGGAGTTCGCGACGAGCACCACCGCGTTCGTTCCCCCGGGAACGCCCGTGCGCGAGGCGCTCGCGGAAGCCGCGCGGTCCCCGACCCCGGACCCCGACGCGCCCATCCCCGAGCGCCGAGAGCCGGAGGTCCCCCCGCCCGACGCCCCGATCGAGACGCACTTCCTCCGCGCGAAGGGAGGGAACCAGCCCGACGTGATGAACTCCATCGCCGGCCTCCCCCTCGGCGCGGACGCGACCGACGCCGATGATACCTCGGCGGGGCTCGGGAACGTCGCCCCGGCGACTGGCCGCGGCGCGTCGACGATGGCGACGTTCCCGGACGCCGACGCGTCCGCGCGCGACCGCGCCTTCGAGGAAGCCCTGGAGCGCGTCCGCCAGTCCCGCCGCGACATCGCCGATAAGGCCGCGAAGGGGTTCAGCGACATGAAGGCGTACTACGAGGCGGAGCTCCGCGAGGCGAAACGATCGGGCGCGTCGGGTTCCGGGGTGGGGGACGGCGCGGCTTCGGCGAGCGCCTCGCGCGCGAGCCTCGGTGAGCCCTCGGCGTCGTCCGTGCCGGTCAGCGCCCTCGCCGCCTCCGTGGCGTACGCCGCCGAGAGGGCGGAGGAGGCGGACCCGGCGCGCCGCGCCGCGTTCGCGTGGGACCTCGACGAGCAGATGCTCAGGGCGTCTCTGTCCGAACAACGCGCGAAGGACGAGGAGGCGGCGAGGGCGCGGAGCGAGGGCGCGACGGAGTCCATCTGGCCCGCGGCGTGGAAGGGGAGTTACAGCCCCCCGAAGGAAGGCCCCGCGAGCGAGGCGCCGTACCCGCTCAGCGCGGCGTGGGAGAAGCCGCCGGATGACCGCGCGCCGGAGGACCCGCCGGACGTGCGGTACCCGCGCGAAGCCGCCGAGGCCGCGTACGAACGCGCCCTCGCCGTCGCCGCGCCGCGAGACGAAGACGAATCGAAGAAGCCCGACGAGCCTTCGAAGGCTCCGTCGGACGCGAAAGAAAAAGCGGAATCGGAATCGCCGAGCGGCCCTCCCGGCCCTCCCGGCCCTCCCGGCCCTCCCAGCCCCCCGATCAGGAAGGGCGTCGTCGCGGAGCCCCTCGGCGCTGCGGCGAAGGCGAAGAAGTTTGAGTCCGCCGCGGCGGAGTCGGCGCGCGCGGCGGAGCTGGCGGAGCGGAGAGCGTCGGACGCCGAGCGCCGCGCGGAGGCGCTCGCGGCGGAGCTCAAAGAAGCGCGCGGGAAGCTCCAGGCGCGCGACGCGGAGGCTCGCGAGCTCGGCAAGGCCACCGCGGGTTTGAAACAGGGCGTGGACGAGGCGAAGGCGGAGCTCGGGGAGTGTCAGCGCAAACTCGCGTCGGCCAACGCGGGGGCGGCGAAATCCGCCGCCGCGTCCAAGGCGGCGCTCGAGAAGGCGGCGGCGCTGGAACGGTCCAACGCCGAGCTCAAGGCGTCGCTCGAGACGTCGAAGCGCGACGCCATCGCGCTCAAGTCCAAGCTCGAGCGCGCGGAGGACGACGCCGCGCGTCTGCGCGACCGGCTCGAGGCGGCGCGGGCGAACGCGGCGAGCGAGGCGAAGCGCGCGGAGGCGGCGGAGCGCGACGCCGCCGTGACGCGGCGCAAGGAGCTTCAGCTCCGCGCGGAGGACCAGACGCGAGGCAGGGACGCGGCGAGGGCGGCGGCGGCGCTGCAGAGCGCCAAGGAGGAGCTCGCGGAGGCGAAGCTGCGGTGCGCGTACCTCGAGAAGATGGCCCTCCACGCCGCGACGAGCTCGGCCCGGTCGAGCTCGGACCCCGCGCCGGCGCCGCCCGACCCTCGCGGCGCGGGCGCGTACGCGGCGTCCCAAAGCGCGCACGCGACGCTTCCCCGCGCCGCCGACGCCGACGGAAACCTCGCGCGCGCGGGCGTCGCGTCGGCCAGACCGGGCCGCGACGCCCCCGCGCAGAGGCCGTTCAGCCGCGCGTACGGCGGCGACCCGGACTACCGCAAGCCCGACCCGGTTCCCGGCCGAGACGCCCCCGCGAGGCGACCGTTCAGCGCCGCGTACCGAAACGGCGACGCGGCGAGGTACGGCGCCGACGCGCGAGCGACGCGCGAGGTTCCCGCCGCGGGCGTCGCCACCGGGACGGTCGCCGCGCGAGGCGATCGCGCGGAGACCCCGTGGGCGGAGGAAGACGTCTTTGGAGACGACGAAAGTAGTCTCGAGGCTTCGAAAGCGTTAAACGACGCCTCTGGTCGCGTTCGCGCCTCGGGTGATCCGATCACTCGCGTCGGGCCTCGGGCGGACCACCTTGGCGCCGGGATGCTCCCCGTCGCCGGGTCGGAGCGCCGCGAGGCGTTTGCGGCGGAGTACGGCGCCGAGCACGAGGGCGCCGACGCGGAATCGCACTTCGGGCCCGGGATGCGGACGTACGCCGCGACGGACGAGGCGCACGCGGAGGCGGAGAAGGCGAGGAAGGCGAGGATCGAGGCGGCGCGGGCGCGGCGCGACGCGGAGGCGGAGGCGGAGGCGGCGAGGATCGAGGCGGAGAAGGCGCGCGCCGCCGCGGAGAAGGCGGAGAAGGCGAGCTTTATCCCGCCGAGCGAACCCGCCGTTCGCGCCGCGGGCGCGGCGACGCCGAGGGACGCGGAGAACGACGGTTCCGTCGCCGCTCGGAACGCCGCCCGGGGTCTAGGGGGAAGGAGACGACCCGCGACCGCGAGCGCGACGTCGGAATACTCCGCCGCCGAGGCCGGGCGGCGGGGTCGCGCGGGGAGCGGTTGGTTCGGGAGCCACCTCGAGGGGGGCCCGCCGCCGCCGCCGCCGCCGGACCCGCGCGACGCGAAAGCCGCGCCGCCGCCCTGGCTCGCGCCCGAGGGGTCGGGGAAGCCGGTCGCGGTCGGGCGACCGGCGGGGGACGACGCGCCGTTCGCGACCGCGGACTCGTTCGCGAGCTGGTCGTCGCACGTCGCGAGCGCGGAGGCGCGGCTGATGGCGCTGAGCCAGGAGCGGGACGCGCTCGAGGGGGAGCTCGCGCGCATGCCGGACGGCGCGGGGAAGACGATCGAGCAGAGGAGGAAGAAAGCCGACGCGGAGAGGAGGCTCGAGGAGGTCCTCAGGCAGCAGAGCGTCGCCAGGCACCAGCTCAAGTCGGCGAACAGGGCGCACCTCGTGGGGGTGGGGACGCGACGGTGAGCTGAACGGAACGGTTCGGCGTCGACTCCGTCTTTCGGGTCGTCTTTTCTTTGAGGCGCCACCGTGGGTTTGTTTTATAAAGAGACTTTATACCAACGTTCACGTCGGGAATATACGTCCGCGAAACATTCGTCGCCAAAGAACCCATCCCTTTCGCCGGCCCCCGTCTCGCCTCTCACCCCTCCTCGTCGCCCACCAACTCCCCGTACCTGGGCGGCGCGTACCCGTCGTCCGGGTCCGGGTCCCACGCCATCCGCCTGCTCGCCTCCCTCGCGATCGCCTCCGCGCCGAACCCGATGAGCGCGCCCGCGCCCGCGTTCCCGGACGCCGCCGCGCCCGCCGCCGTCGCCGCCGCCGTCAGCACCGGCCGCCGCGTCGCCGCCGCGAACGCCTTCGCGCCGAACGACCGTTTAACTGTCCTCGCGACCGCCGGCTCGTTGTCCGACCCCGTCCGGCTCGTCCCACCGCCGTCGCCCCCGTCCCCCCCTCCCCCTCCCCGCCCCGCTCGGCCCTCTCGGCGGGCGCCCTCCGTCTATCGGACCTCTCGCTCGACCCCCCTCGCGCCGGCGCGCGCGAGCTCGGCGGCGGCGGAGAGGAGCATGACGGCGAGCACCGTCTCGGGAAACCCGGCGAGCAGCGCCGCGAGGCTCGAACCGAACGCGAGGCTCGCGGCGACCTTCACCGCGCCCAGAAAAGCGACCGCGGCGCCGGTCCTGGCGCCGAAGTGGTAATGCGCGGCGAGGCCGCCCGCGCCGTGGCACGCGGGCATGGCGCCGAACGGCGCGCCGACGAGGTTCATCGCGCCGATGCTCGAAGCCAGCGTCGCCACGCGCACTTTTCTTTTACCGCCGCCGCCGAAACGTGAGTCGTTTATTACGTCGCCGCCGCCATCGCGCGCGGTATCGTCGAAAGCAGAGCGCCTCGTGGAAGAAGAAGAAGAAGAAGAAGAAGAAGAAGCGTCCTCCGGGAAGAGCGTCTCGCTCAGCGCGCACGTCGCGAGGATGGAGTTGAGCGTCGTGAGCGGGAGCTGCGGGATCCCGGCCTTGAAGACACCGCGCGAGACGGAGCGGAGGCTCGGGGCGACGACGCGCCCGAACCTCGGCGAGGGGCCGAGCCTGAGGGCGGCGAGCGCGCCCTCGCGCGTCGACGCGACGACGAGGCCCAAAACCAAAAGCGCCGGCGCCGCCGCGAACGACGACGGACGCCGAGCGCGTCGGTCGTTGACGTTCGCGTCCGCGTGAGGGCGCGAGGTGGGCGCGGAGCCGAGGGAGGGTGCGACCGCGCCGGAGGGTTCGCCGCCGCCGAGGGCGTCGAGGGCGTCGTCGTCGTCGTCGTCGTCGTCGTCGCGCGCGTCGCTCGCGTCGTCGCGGGCGACGGTCGCGCCGTAGGCGACGATGGCCAGGGCGAGGACGCCGAGCGCGGTGCCGTCCGCGCCGAGCGCGGGGCGGATCTCGCCGCGCTCGGTTCTCAGGCCGAGGTCGACGGCGCGCGCGGCGAGGGTGACGGCGACGCCGATCTGCACGCCGTGCACGACCGCGCGCGGGGTCAGGTCGTTGAATCGGTCGACGAGCCCCGTCGCGGCGAGGGCGAGGAGGACGAGGGCGACGAACGCGCCCGCGGCGACCATCTCGGGCACGCGCACAGCGTCGTCCGCGAGCGCCACCGCCGCGATCGCCTTCATCGGCTGCACGGGCATGGGCACGTCGAACGCGATCGCGGTCGCGAGGTTGTACGCGCCCGTGAAGAAGAGCGTCGTGCCCACGTCCAGACCCGCGCGCGTCGACAGGCCGACGAGGAAGGGCACGAACGTCCCGAGGTCGCCCATCGAACCGGACGCCTCGCGCCACGTGAAGTCGCGGCGGAGCTCGCGAACGCGCCGCGCGAAAAACGCGGCGGCGGCCATGGCGCGCGCGCCGCCCGAACCGGAACGAGGCGCCCGCCGCGAGTGCGACCGACGCGCGGATGGGAGGATGGGATGGGGCGACGCGACGAAACGACGCTTTGACGCCGCGCGGGAAGAGAAAAAGCACTTTTCGCGTGCCGCCTCGGCACGACCGAGACGCGCAGCTAGGAATATGGGTCCTGTGGAAAGTACAAAATAGGCTAACCGCGTCGCTATACGATTATCTTCTGACCGCCACTTGGACGTCGCTCGCGTCCTGTGGGCCGTACAAACCGCTGTACAAAAAAGGCGATCGGCGCGACGCGGCCTCGCCCGGCGCTCGAGGCTCCCCCGCCGCAGTCGCGTCCCGCGTCGCGAGGTCGCCGCGCGCGGAGAGCCACGTCGAGCGCACGCCGCTCCGCGATGGAGCGCGGTCCGTCCCCCCCGGGGCTCGCCTCGCGCCTCGCTCGCGCCTCCGCGGCCCCCACCGCCGGCTTCGCCGCCCTCGGGGCCGCGGCGCCGACGCGGGCGCGTCGGCACGCGCGCGCGTTCGCCGCGGTCGCCCCCGCCCCGCCCCCGCTCGCGACGATGACCGCGCACGCCGTCGCCGAGGGCGACGGCGGGATCGCGGGTAAGCTGTACGCGGTCGCGCTCGGCTCCCGCCAGGCCGCGGCGGGCGGCCTCGCGGGCATCATCGCGCGCACCGCCTCCGCGCCCCTCGACCGCGTCAAGCTCCTGTTCCAGGTGCAGGCGATGGAGGGCGCGGGCGTGTCCAGCACCGCGTACACCGGCGTCGGCCAGGCCTTCGCGAAGATTTACCGCGAGGAGGGCATCCTCGCCTTCTGGCGCGGCAACGGCGTGAACGTCATCCGCGTCGCCCCCTACGCCGCCGCGCAGCTCAGCAGCAACGACCTGTACAAGAAGATGCTCACCCCCGAGGGCGGCTCGCTGGGGCTCAAGGAGCGACTCGCCGCCGGCGCCGCGGCGGGCATGACGGGCACCGCCCTGACCCACCCCCTCGACACCATCCGCCTGAGGCTCGCCCTCCCCAACCACGGCTACAAGGGCATCGGCGACGCCTTCGTCACCGTCGCCAGGCACGAGGGCGTCGGCGCTCTGTACAAGGGCCTCGTCCCCACCCTCGCGGGCATCGCGCCCTACGCGGCGATCAACTTTGCGTCGTACGACGTCGCGAAGAAGCTCTACTACGGCGAGAACGGCAAGCAGGACCCGATCTCGAACCTCTTCGTGGGCGGCGCGAGCGGGACGTTCAGCGCGACGGTGTGCTACCCGCTGGACACGATCAGGAGGCGGATGCAGATGAAGGGGAAGACGTACAACGGCATGGGGGACGCGTTCGCGACCATCTGGAGGAACGAGGGGATGAAGGGGTTCTTCAAGGGGTGGACCGCCAACACGCTCAAGGTGGTCCCGCAAAACTCCATCCGGTTCGTGAGCTACGAGGTGCTCAAAAGCCTCTTCGGCGTTGCCACCACGCCCATCTGAGGGAAGGGAGAACGGACGAGAGGAGAGCGATGATGAGTTTATAAACGCGCGACGCCCGGGCGTGGTCGGGGGGGGGCGCTTCTTTTCATATAAAAATCGAAACACCCCCGAGACGAAAACGAAACGAAACCCCGCGCGACGCTCCCCCGGTTCTCACTGACCGTCGGCTCTCGTCGGCTCGAACGGCTCGAAGTCCGCGTCGTCGTCGAAGCTGGGCGCGGCTCTCCTAAACCCCCGTCGCCCCGAGGCGGCGGCTTTCTTCTTTTCGTCCTTTTCGGCGGGGGGGAACGGCACGAGCCTCGCGCGGTGAATCCCCGCGTGCCGCTCGCGGTCCTCCTCCGCGCACCGCGCCGAGCAGTACGCCGCCTCGCGGCAGTACGCGCACCGCCGCAGCGCCGCAGACCCGGACGCACCGCAACCGGCGCACCTCGCGAACGGACGCGGATCCGAGGAGGAGGATCCGAAGCGAGCCTTCGGATCGTCGCGAGCCTTCGGATCGTCGCTCGCGTTGGCGCTCTTCATACTATACGCGCTCGTCTCGTCGTCGGCGCTCGCGTCGTCGTCGGAAGATTTTTTTCCGCGTCGTCGAGAGGTCCACAGCGTGAGCTCGTGCGCGGTGTCGCCCCACTGGGGGAGGGGGACGCGGCGGACGAGGCGGAACCGACGGCGGAGCGCCTCGGCGAACGCGCCGTCCGCGGTGTTCCCATCCCACTCCCCGGCGACGGCGACGACCGCGGTGGCGGACGAGGCCGCCTCGTCCGACGCCTCCGCCGCGACGAGCGCGTCGAGCGCGTCCGTCGCCATGGCGTCGTTCGGAGGCGGGTAACAAAGAAATAAACCGCGCGGCGGCGGCGCGCCCCGGGAACCGCATCCCGGGACCCTCCCGCCCGCGGACTCGGACCCGCCGGGCGCCACCTCGGTCCACGCCGCGGCGTCCCCGTGGTATTCGTTCCGAGGCGCCGAACCACCCTTCGCCGCCGAACCACCCTTCGACGTCGGGTCCTTATCGACGGCCGAGACGTCCGCGCCGGCGGCGCGAAGGCACCGCGCCCAGTACCCCGTCCCCGCGCCCACCTCCACCCACCGCGCGGGAGCGGGAGCGGGAGCGGGAGCGGGAGCGGGACCCCCCCGCGCGCCGCCCGTCGTTTTTACCCCGTTCGTCACCATCGCGTCGATCGCCTCCCTCGTCGGCGCGCAGTACGCGTAGACCCGACACGGCCACGTCCGGGACGCGTCGCGCCACCGCCGAACCGAGTCGGGACACGGCGGCGCCGGAGGGGGAACGCCGGGAAGAGTACTCCGCCGCCGCCGCCGGGTATTATTCGTACGCCGTCGTTTTCCGCGTGGAAGACTCTCCGAGTCGTCGTGGTATAAGCGCTCGATCTCCTCTCGGGTCGGGAGGCCGCGCGCGGAGAAGAGCGCGGCGCCCTCGCGGAGCCTCGCGCGGAGCAGCGCGAGCAGAGGGTTCCACGCGTCGCCGCCGCGCGTCGCCTCGGACGCGGCGCGAGCGGCGCGGACGGGACCCGCGCCCGCGCCGAGGCGCTCGACGGCGACGGCGTAGGACGCCGCGGAGAAGAGGTTCGGCTCGGCGGAGTCGGTGTCGGTGTCGGAGTCGGGCGACCCGTCGAGGGCGACCCAGCCGCACGCGCGCCAGTGGTACGCGCACTGAAACGCCACGTCGTCCAGCGCGGCGGCGAGAATCGGCCGCGTGGCGAAGCGCACGAGGAGGGGAGTATTTTGATCGCCGCCGTCGGGGAGCGCGTCGTAGGGAGTAGGACTCGCGCTCGTACGACTCGCGCTCGCACTCGCCGAAGAATGGGTCCTCGCGAAGACGCCTTCGGAAGCCTTCGGAAGGTTGGCCGGCGCCGCCATCGCCGCCATCGCCGCGGCGAGGGGGTCCTCCGACAGTTCGGGATCGTCTCTGTGCGAACCTCTCTCCGCGCGTTGTTCCCGCCATCTCTCGCGTTCGCGTTCGCGTTCGCGCGCGCAGTCGCCGTCCAGGATCTCCAGGGCTTCGCGGACGCGCTCTTCGGCGCCCGCGGCGAGCGCGGCGGCGCTTCGCGCGGCGCGCGGGTGTTTCGCTGCGAGTCGGCGCGCTTCTTCGTCGACGCGCCGCGCGGCGACGGAGGCGGCGACGAGCGCGGCGCGGCACCACGCTTCGCGGCGACACGCGACGCCCGCGAGCCGCGCCGCGGTGACGGCGGACTGGAGGCGCGTCAGGTGGTGCGCCAAAGGCTTCAGCTCCGCCGCGCGGAGGGGCGGCGCGGCGAAGGGGGGCGGGACGAGGCCGAGGGCGAGGCGGAGCGGACGCAGGCCATCCGCGTCCGCGACGCGAGAGGACGGGGAGGCGACGCGATCGTCCGCGTCCGCCGACGGGGCGGGCGGGCGGAGGGCGAAGTCGTCGAGGGCGGCGGCGGCGGCGGGGTCGCCGCCGGGGCGGGGGACCAGGGTCCACCCCGCGGAGAGGTGCGCCGCGAGCGCGTCCGTCGGGGCCGGGGCCGCGGTTCCCGCCGCTCGCGCCGCCCACCGAGCGTCGTGCTCGGCGCTCCAGCGCCCGCTCCACCAGTCGCGCGCGGCGGCGGTTCGTCGGCGCTCCGTTCGCGCGAAGACCCGGACGCTCGCGTCGGGGCGCCGCCGCCGCTTCGCGCGTCTCGGCACGTACACGTCGTCGGGGATGCGCTCCCACTCCGGCGGGGGGGACATCCGGGAGCGCGCGGGAGCGTGACCCCCGCGCGGCAACGGAGGTGGGCCGCGCGCGACGCGGAGTCGTCCGAGAGGAAGATGGATTTTAGCGAAGCGGTCTCGGCGGTCAGTCAAATTCTCGAGACCGCCGCGGCACGCCAGTCTCGAGAGGCCGCCGGACTACGACGGAGGGGGGACGAAGCCTGCGAGCGTTTGGGCACCCCTTTCATTGCACGAGCGCGCGGGCCTCGCGGAGCCGTTCGTGCGCGGTATCGGCGACGCGGCGCGCGTCTCGCGTCCGAGGAGCGCTCGGGTACGTCATCTCGCGCGTCGGACCGCGCGCGGCGCGCCTCACGCCGCGTGAGCGCTCCCCGCGGCGGTCGCGTCTCGGGCTCATCCCGAACCGGGACGACGGTTGACCGGGGCGTTCGCGGAGCGCCGCATTTGGCTCGGCGACGGGGCTGACAGGACCCGCCCCCCCCCATTCCCCACGAACGCAGGTTTCCACGCGCGCGATGCCCCCGCTCAACGTATCCAACGCCAAGGAGACGTGCGTTCGCGCCGCGCGCTCCTCCGCTTCCCCGCGCGTCCTCTCCCCACCCCGCGCGCATCATCCCGACGCGTCCGGGAGGGCCCCGCTGACCCGTCCCCTTCGTTCGTGCGTTTTTCTCATCTCGCAGCGGCGGCGGCGCGAAGGCGACCCGGTCCAATGCGCTGGGCACGCCCGGCAAGCCCGCGGCGGTGAAGAAGCGCGTCGCGCAGCCCTCCGAGATCTCGAAGCTCCAGGAGCAGGCGGACGCGTTCACGCGGAAGACGGAGATGGAGAAGCGGCGCATCACGGAGCTCGATCGGCTCATCAAGGATGCGCGCGAGCAAATCGCCGAGCAGCGCAGGAAATCCGGCGGCGTGGACGCGGCGCGGGACGCCAACCTCAAGGTGCAGCGTTCGATAAAGATTTTGGAGAACCGGCTGGACAAGGCGCTGGCGAAGTACAACGAGGCGCTCGCGCACAACAAGCAGCTTCGTCTGACGATCGATAATTTGCGTAAGGAGCGCTTGGTGTTTGACGACATTTACAAGAAGCTCGAGGCGGAGCTCGAGGAGAAGAAGAAGGAGATGGGGGACATCATCGAGGTCTCGAACAAGGCGTTCGAGGCGCGAGACCGCGCGGTGAACGAGATGGCGCGTCTGAAGACGCAGGCGAACAAGGAGCAGGCGGCGTTCGAGTCCGAGTTTGGTGAGCTCGGGAAGCAGATCGAGCACGACAAGCGGATGAAGGAGTTCATGAAGAACCGCCGCGACGATTCCGACGCGGAGGCGGCGGCGATCGCGGCGCGCGGCGCGGAGGAGGAGGCGAAGATGAAGAAGAAGGTCATCCGGGGCACGTGGGGCGGCGCGAAGGAGAAGATCACCTCGGGCGTCGTCCAGGATCGCGTGCAGTCGTACGGCGACGCGTTCGCGAGCATCGCCGAGGCGACGGGCGTGACGGACGTCGACCGCCTCGTCGACGTCTTCGTCGAGGCGGAGGACGAGAACTTCCGCCTCTTCTCCTACGTCAACCAGCTCAACCGCGAGATCGAGAGCCTGGAGGAGCAGATCGCGGACGCGGAGAAGGAGATCGAGTCGCACAAGGCGGAGGGGAGCGCGGACGACGCGAAGCGGCGGAAGACGCTGGAGGCGCTCGAGGCGAAACTTCGGCGCGCGGAGACCAAAGCCGAGGCGTACGACCAGAAGTACGCCGACGCGACGGAGACGGTGGCGACGCTCAAGGAGAACATCTGGAACATCTTCCTCAAGCTCGGGTGTAACACGCCCGCGAACCGCGAGCTGTTGGGCGAGGACGGCGTCACGGACGAGAACATGATGCCGTACTTGGGCGTCATCGAACAGCGAACGAACGAGATTTTGCAGATGTTCGCCGCGAGCAAAGCCGCGAGTAAGGGGACGTCGCTCGCGGACTCGTCGTACAAATCGCTGCTCGCGCAGGGGCCTCAGACGGCGCCGAGCGCGACGCAGATCCGAATCGAGCCCCCGAGCACGGAGGGAGCGCCCGCGGACGACGACGACGGTGAGGAGGAGGACGCCGGAGACCGCCCTCTCGATCGCGAGGAGCTCAGGGCGAAGGCGCTCAGGCAGATCGCCAGGCGCGAGGCGACGGCGGCGCAGAAGGGGGGGGCGAAGAAGGCGACGCCGGCGAAGGAGCCGTCGGGAGGGAAGCCGCCGAGGGCGGGGGTGCGAGTGAAATGAACGAAACGAAGTCGGAGAGCGAAGCGACCGCGCGTTCGGAGCGCCCGAGGGGACACCGAGGGGACGACACCCCGAGGGGACACCCCGGGCGGAGAAAAAGGCGTTTCTTTCGGGAGGCGTTTCGAACGACGCGTCGGATTTTGGCCGATTTCGTGAAATCGCGTCGTCGGGGGAACGGACTCCTTCGGCAGCCGGCGCGGATGCGCCTCCCCTTCCTCGTCGTCGTCACACGCGCTCGCGGCGCGCTCGCGCGATGACGTTCGCGCCGCGCGTGTCCCGCGTGGTGGCGGACCTGCGCGAGCGCCCGCGCGCCTCGAGCTCCGCCTCCTCGCGCGCGGCGTCGACCCCCCCCGCCGCCCCCCCGCGTTGGCGCCCGTGGCTGGAGTCGACCGCGCCGGTGTCGTGGTCCGACGCGCGGCCCCGCGGGGAGGCCGCCCCGGACACCGCGCGCTGGACGTTCGGCGACCGCGTCATCTCCGCGGACTTCGACGGCGGTAACCTGCTCCGCGTCGAGCGCGCGCGCGACGACAGTTTCCGCCTGTGGACGCGCGCGGACTGTCAGGGCACGCCGCACCAGAGCCATCACCGCACGTGGTTCCACTTCCGCGTCGAGGGCGTGCGGAAGGGCGAGACGGTGACGTTCACCTTCCCGGACTTCAACGCGCAGAAGACGCTCTTCGGCCACGACTACAGGCCCGTGTACAGAGCCGAGGGCGAGGACGCGGAGTACCGCCGCGTCAAGACGCCGACGACGCACAAAGCCGCCGACCAGACGACGGGAGGCGTCCGGAGCGCCGGGGACGAGGGAGACGGCGGCGCCGCCGGAGGCATCGTCGCCGGAGGCGTCGTCGCCGCCGCCGGGTCGAATCCCGGGACCGCCGCGGGGACGACGATGTACAAATCCGCCGCCTCGTTCCGGTGGTCGTTCAAGCACCGTTTCGAGACGGACCCGAGCCAGGGCGCGACGTACTTCGCCTTCACGCACCCTTTCGGGTATCACGACAACGAGCGGATGCTTCGTCGCGTCGACGCGCGCTTCGCCGAGCGGGGATTAGCATCCGTCTCGTCCGTGCTGTATCGGCGCGACCGCCTCGCGACGTCGCTGGAGGGGCGCGAGGTGGACGTCCTGACGATCACGAGCCGCGCGGGGGACGTGCGCGCGCGCGAGGTGTTCGTCGTCTCCGCGGGCGTGCACCCGGGGGAGAAGCCCGGGAACCACATGATGTGCGGGATGCTGGAGTTTTTGTTGCGCGGCGACGATCGGAGGGCGGCGCGGCTGAGGGAGAGGTACGTCTTCAAGCTCGTCCCCATGCTCAACCCCGACGGGGCGTTCAGGGGGCACTTCCGAAACGACACGCTCGGGCAGAACCTGAACCGGTGCTACGAGTCGCCGTGCGAGAAGACGCAGCCCGCGATCGCCGCCGTGAGGGCGCTCCTCACGCGACACGCGCGACGCGCGAGGGCGCGCGACGCGGAAAAAGACACGCGAGCAGAGAGTGTTCCCGACGAAAAAAGTTCACCCGGCGCCTCCAAAGTCCCGACGCTCGCGTCGGAAAAAGCTCCCGAGGAGATCGTCGACGCGCTTCCTCTGGGATTTTACCTGGACCTGCACGGTCACGTGAACAAGCGCGGGGTGTTCGCGTTCGGCAACGCGCACGAGGACGAGCGCGAGGCTGCGGAGTCGCGCGCGTGGGCGAAGCTGGTGAGCCTCAACTCCCCGCACTTCGACCTCGGGCAGTGTAACTTCACCGAGAAGAACATGCGCACGAGGGATAAAAACGGAACGACGTCCAAGGAAGGAAGCGGGCGCGTGGCGCTCTACCGCGAGACGGGGTTCGGCCACGCGTACGTCGTCGAGGCGAACTACGTCACCGGCCGCCTCCTGGGCAGAACCGCGGAGTGCGCCCGCGAGGAGGAGGCCGAGGCGGGAGGATCGCGCGGCGGCGGCGGCGGCCATCCTTCGTCTCGGAGCCCGGACGCGAGGCCCGTCACGCCGCCGTGTAAGAGCTCGAGGCCGGTGAAGTACGACCCGGACGTGTGGCGCGGGGTCGGGCGCGCGCTTTTGATCGCGGCTCTGGACCTCAAGGGCGCGAACCCGTGGAGCCGCGTGCCCGGGAGCGAGCTGCGGACGCTCGAGGGCGTGAGGAAGTGGGCCAGGGCCGCCGCGCTGGGGGGGCGGAAGCTCGAGCGCGAGGAGGGCGGCGAGGGGGGGGGGCTCGGCGAACCCAGGGTGGAGGTGAGGGTCGGGAAGAAATGGCGGGACGGGGCGAGGCAGAACCTGGCGGAGCGTCTCGGAGGGTTGGTGACGTAGAGGAGGGGGAGACGGCGAGGGGGGGCGGGCGCCGCCGGAGGGGGGCGGCGAGATGAAAACGTAACGCTCCCGAACGGTTTTAATCAACGTTGAGATTCCAGACGAGAGCACTGGCCACCCTGATACCTGATGCGGCGCGTTCGGCCCCGCCGGAACCGGGGGCGGGCTCATCAGTTCTGAAGAGTCTCCGACACTCCACACGTGTGGCTGCGGTTCTCGGGCGGTGTCGGCGACAGGGCGTTCGATCGCGCCTCGCGGTTCGCTCCTCCGCACTTCCGCGCCGCGCTCGCGCCGCGCTTCGCGCACCGCCCCCCCCCGTCTTTTCCTCCTCGCGCTCGCCTTCCGATGGCGTCGGTCAAGACGATCGCGGTGATCATCGCCATGGAGGCGGAGGCCGCGCCCCTGATCGCTTCCCTGGGCCTGGAGCGTCGCGATCCGAGCCCGTTCCCCGGCCCCATCCCCGCGGTCGTGCACAGCGGGAAGGTGGGCGACGCCACCGTGCACGTGTGCACGAACGGCCCCGCGCGGGGCTTCGGCGTGGACAGCGTCGGCACCGTCCCCGCGGCGCTCACCGCGTACCAGATCTGCGAGCACCTCGCCCCCGACGTCCTCCTCAACGCCGGCACCGCGGGCGGGTTCAAGGCGAAGGGCGGCGCGGTCGGCGACGTGTACCTCGCGACCAGATTCGCGAACCACGACCGGCGCATCCCCATCCCCGGCTTCGACGCGTACGGCGTCGGCGCGTGCGACGCGGCGCCCTGCCCCGCGCTCCGCGCCGCGATGGGCTTCAAGGACGGCGTCGTGAGCACGGGGAACTCCCTGGACGCCCCCGACGTGGACGTCGGGTGCCTCGCCGCCAACGACGCGAGCGTGAAGGAGATGGAAGCCGCCGGCGTCGCGCACGTCGCCGCCATGTTCGGCGTCCCGTTCCTCGCCGTCAAGGCCATCACGGACATCGTCGACGGGGATAAACCCACGCAGGACGAGTTCATGGAGAACCTCGGCGCGGCCGCGAAGGCGTTACAGGGCGCGGTGCCGAAGGTGCTCGAGTTCCTCGTGGGGAAACCGATCGCCGAGTTGTGAGAGCGCGAGGACGCGTCCATCTTTATACGAGGAGTAGCTATCCTATTTTCTCTAGTACTTCATGTAGAGAGTCTATTTCGTCGACGTCTGTTCCCCCTTCTAGCTATCCCACACGAACACGTCATCGTACTCGCACGTCATCACACTCGCACGTCATCACACTCGCGCGTCATCACACTCGCGCGGGTCCTCCTCCTCCTCTTCACGCCTCGCTCACACCTCGCACCCCGGGAACCACGCGTTTTTCGGGTCGACGGCGTCGGCGACAAAACACGCGGCGCCGGCGAGTCCCTCGAACAGCGACCCCGGCGCGTCCGCGAACGTCGTCGCCAACCGATCGGCGAACGTCGCCGTCCACCTCGCGAACCTCCGCGCCCTCGCGAGGTACCTCCGGTCCCCGGTCGCGGCGTACGCGGACAACAGCGCGTACCCGCACCCGGCCGCGCCGTGGCACAGCCCCGGGCCTTTCTTGCGGAGTAAGCCGCGGCGCCACGTCGCCTCCGCCGCGGACCGAAGCGCCGCCGCGAGCGTTCGCGCCGGCGGCGCCGAGGGGCCCTCGTGCGCGACGCAGAGGGCGAGGAGGGGGAGCAGACCCGGCGCGCCGTGGCACCACTGCACGAGCTTGTTCCCGCTCGAGCTCGAGAGGCTCGAGGGGAGGTTGCCGTCGTCGAAGAGCGACGCGCAGAGGGCCGAGACGGCGTCCCGCGCGAGCGAGGAGGGCGAGCGAGGAAACGTTTCGCCGCCGGCGCGCGTCTCGGCGTCTTCGCCGCCCGAGCACCCGTCCCAGCACCCGTCCCTCCCGTCCCACCCGAGCTCGCGCTCGCACTGCACGAGCGTGAGGAGGATCCCGGCCTCGCCGTGCGCGCACCCGAGGTACCGCTTCCCGCGCCACGCGTGCGAGAGCCCCGGGGTTCGAATCAAAGTCGAAGTCGAAGTCGAAGTCGAAGTCGGAGTCGAAGTCGAAGACTCGTCGACGACGCGCCGCGCGCCGGCGACGCCCTCGGCGACGATCTGCGCGACGATCCCGCGGAACGCCTCGGGCGGGACGAGCGCTGGTTCGTCTTCGTTTTCGTTCGAACGGCAGCGCGTCCTCGCGAAGAGCAGCGCGTGGAGGTAGCCGGCTCGGCCGTACATGAGTTCGCACTCCTCCCCGGGCGCGGCTTCGACGTCGAAGCGCATGGCCAGGAGGGCCGCCACGGCGCGGCGCACCTCCGCGCGGTCGCCGAGGGCGTGCGCGATGGCGGCGGTGAGGGCGAGGCACCCGGCCTCGCCCTCGAGGAACGTCGACACGGGCCGCCGGGCCGCGGGGTCTCGGCGCGGGGCGGCGGCGCGCGAGGCGAACTCGGCGGCGCCGCGCCGGGCCCACGCCATGGCGTCGCGGAGCATGGCGGCGGAGGCGCGGCCGAACATCGCCAGGTTCGCGTCCTCCGCGCTCGCCCCGCCCTGGACCTCGCGCTGGATCGTCGCGAGCTTGTAGTACAGCATCGCGGCGCCGCACGCGCCGACGTACACGGACCCGCCTCGGAGACCGCCCTCGGCGCGCCACGAGGTTTCGCACCGCTCGAGGAGCGCGCGGACGAGACCCGGGGCGTCCGCGAGGAACCCCGCGTCGTCCACGTCCGCGTCGCCGGGGTCGTCGCTCATGTCGTGCGCCACGCACCGGGGGTCGGAGCGCCCGGCGCCGCCCGACATCGCGACGAGGACGGAGGAACGCGCGGCGGCGGCGCGCGCGGAGGCGCCGACGCCCGGTGTGCCCGGAACACGCGCCGAACCGTCGTCGTGGTGGAAAACGTCCCGCGCGCGAAATGGCTCCGAGAGAGAGAAAGAACTCCGCGTCCGCATGGGCGATCGCGACGGTGCCTCCAAGCGTCAGCATCGGCGTATCTTTTCGATTCTGCGCGCGTTTAGACGGTCGTTTCTCGAGTCGCGTCGGCGACTGAAAAATCTGAGTCATCCGAGTCATCGCGATGAGGCGCTTTCCACTTTCTTATTGGCCCGGCGGAAGATCCCCCTAGGGTCGCGCGATCCGGGCGCGCACACCCCCCCACGCACCACCCCTCCGATCGCGATGAGCGCGCTCACCGCGTCTGTTTTCACGCCCACCCTCGCGCGCCGCGCCGCGGCGCCGCGCGCGGGCCCCAAGCGTCACGCGCGCGCCATGCGCTGCAACGCGATGTACGACTCCGTGCAGTCTCGCCGCGAGGCGGAGTCCAACCGCGTCCTCGAGCGCTCGCGCGACATCCACAGCATGGAGGAGTTCGAGGCGGCGTTATCGCTCGCGGGCGAGAAGCTCGTCATGGTCGCGATCGAGTCCGAGGAGGAGTGCGTGATGCAGGAGGACATGTGGTCCAAGGAGGCCACGGGCGCGAGCGCGTACAGCTTCAGCGCGGACAACAACGAGGCGTGCCGCGCGCTGTCCGCCTCCCTCGCGCGCATCTCGCGCGAGGCCACGGACGTGGAGTTCCTCAACGTCCAGGTCCTCGAGACGGGCGGCGGCGCCAGGCAGGTCGCAAACGCGCTCAACGTGCACAAGTTCCCCACCTACCAGTACTACAAGGTGCGCGACGACCCCGCGCCCGCGTCGGAGCGTCGAGACGCGTCGGATCCGGAACCCGCCCTAATCGTGACGACGCGCGTCGCGCCACCGAACATCACCACCTCTCGGTACTACATGGTCTTTTTTCTCCCGCCCCGAACGCGCACCCTCCCCATCTGACCACCACCTCTCCCCTTTCGAACGAATCCAACCCCCTCAGAACGGCGAGCTCCTCTGGCAGCACGTCGGCGCGGGCGCGGGCGCG